>Ga0136642_1001140_pt1 | contig 11759 bp, 11 predicted proteins | sample LowCatLa1302831Y_FD_115313 | JGI IMG/M metagenome (GOLD analysis project Ga0136642, IMG submission 115313) | Freshwater microbial communities from Lower Cathedral Lake, Yosemite National Park, California, USA - 13028-31Y | ecosystem: Environmental > Aquatic > Freshwater > Lake ... | reverse complement strand
TCCATTATAGTTGGTGTACTCTGTGCCAAAGTATCCATCATTGATATGTTGCACAGAAGGAAGTTTCATTCTAATATCAGAAGGCTGAACTCCAAGCCACTCATCATATTTGTGTCCTACACGAAGGGCATTAGGCTCAAGAACATCTTTCACAAATACTTGAACTTGAATTCGTTCTACAATCCCAGGATGAAGATAGTCATACCAGGTGGAACTTTTCGGCTTTGGATCTTCAGGTAGTTCAGGCATCTGTATGCGAAGAGTCATAGAATACTCAATGCTTGTATCAATCCCCTTATCAATACAGAGTTCCTGAATACGCTTACTTTCCCTTGAGGGAAACAGATTCTTTCTGATATTGACAAAGCACTTTCGTATCTCTTCAATATTAGAGCCATCGTAATCATCAATCATAATACATTCTGCTACAGCACCAGCATCTCCAGGCGTTGGAGGTTTCTCTTCAGAAGTTACTGGCTTAGTTGCACGAAGAATCACCTCATCGCGCAACTGGTCGTCGCAAGAAGCAAGGGCGGTAAGAACATCCTCAAAGCCTGTCATATCATCGTCGTCAAGGACTGGAAGAAGGATGTGAAATACAGACTTGCCATCATACCAACGACCTGCCCGTAATAGCATCTGCGTGATTTCTCCCCTTGAATGCTTTGGGTAAGTGACTGCTACAGCATTCGCAATAGGAATATCTACACCCTCACCAAGAACCTTACAATTCACAATAATGGCTCGTTTTGCCTGAGAGAATCTGCGAATAGGCTCCTCCAACTTATCACCACCTTTTACACAGAGAACAAGAGTATCCTTTGTCTTATTTGCGAAGTAAGTCTCAAGTTGCTTTGCCTCATCATTTGTTGCAGCGAATATAATAAGATGATGAAGAATAGGCTCTTCGACACCACGAACCATTTGCGTGGCCTCCCACGACTCAAGGATACAATCAGCCTTACCAAGAATACCAGTTCCCTTCTTTGAAGAATCACGAAGAGACCATAGGCGATAATCAGGCAGTACACCCTTACGAATAAGGTCTCTGATTTTGAGTTCTGCGATTTGTGAGCCAAAGATATTTGTGTCGTCCATTGAAGAATATTCCATATCAAGATTCTCATCATTTCGCACAATGCGTGGGGTAAATGTAAGAGAAAGTCTCTTTACTTGTAGTTCGGTTGCCTTAATCATAAGCCTACGCGTCTTACCTTCACCCTCGTCCTCCTTACCCACAATACCGCCCAAATGATGAGCCTCATCAAGCACAAGAATCTGAGTATTATTCGTAAGAATATCAACAAGTAGATTTGATGACATATAGGTAGTGATTACACAATATGTATCCTGTTGCATAAATGTCCGAATATCATCTTGGTTTGTAGTTCCATTGTTAGAAGAACCCATAATAAGAATCTGCTTCCTTGTAAATACGCTCTCAGTAATAAGTGTAGAAGCCCATTGACCCTGAATCTGATTGGAAGGACAGCAGATAATCACCTTTTTTAGCCCCTTGATTCCCTTACAAGTCATTAGTGTCTTTCCAGATCCACAGGGAGCAATAACGAATCCGGCAAATAACAGGACATTTAGAATGAATTGTTGAATAGCCTGAATAACTGGCTCTTGAATCTGATTTAGAACCTCATTCCGCTTAGTCATACTGCGAAGAAAGTTTGTATTCTTAGCGTGTTGCTTACGCAACTGGCGCGAAAGACGCTTCAGGGGAGCGATTTCAGAAGGGGGAACTTCACGCTTTACCCAAGGCATTGTCTTCATAAACTCTCTAACAATCTCCAATGGCGAATGCCCCTTGAAATCAAACCACTCAGAATCACCTGGAATGCTACGCATCATACGCCACTTGATAAATTGATTATGAAGAATGTCTTCATAATGAAACAAATCATCTCTTGTTAGTGCATCTGTTTCCCATACCGCATCATAGTCAATATCGTGAGAATGAGGCGTTAGACCTGGGGGACAACTTGTCTTATAAGTGCTTCTACGCACATAAAGGTCCTCTGTCATACCGAGTTTTACGATATACAGAAGCCTATAGAAGGCAGATGTAGCAAGGTATAGGAACATTTGGTTTGGAGTTGCGGTAGTAGCCGATTCAGCCTTCAATTTTTAAGTGCCCGTTTTTAATGTTCAAGGGTCTAATAGTAAAGGCCCTAAATTTGATAAGTTATAAATTCTACTTTATAACTATGCAGCGGCCCTGCCTTATTACCGATGATGAAGAGATCCTCGAGACACGAAAAATAGATCTTGGTTATCGCCAGTGGAAACCGGATGTTCTCGAGAACAAGAAGCCCTTCGACACCTTCTATGTGAACACCCACCACAGCAAAGAGACAAAGTTTCAATTCCGAACAAGGGGCTCTTCAAAAGTAAAAGAGTCCCTCTCTTCCATGGTTCGTGGGATCTTAGACAAACCGATTATATCTAAAGAAGTTATTCCCCCACAAACAGATGGCCTCGTCCACCGGTGATATAACAACACTTCTTGATATAACGCCCCGAGATCGCCAAGACAATGATTTTTTCCCGCTCACTACACAAGATACATGGTTTACACGAGATCCTGATCGCCGCCATATCCCCGCGACACCCTTTGTCGCCGACTTTCCTTTTCGAGGCCCCGCCTCCTTTGGTCAACGATTCACATTTGATCTCGGCTCAATGCCGTGTGGAGATCTTATGTTCGGTGCCGCCCTCCAGATTCGCCTTTCACACTGGCTCGATAGGACTACACAACTTCTTGTTGAAAAGGGGTCACTCACCTATAAGAACCCAGAAAGCGCATGGTTCTACTGTAATAGTCTTGGTACGGCTATTATAGAGAAGGCTGAACTTGAAATTAATGGAAGCACCGTTGAAGAGATCGACGGGGATTTCATTAATACATTTTCCACATTGTTTGCGGATCTAAATAGCCAGGTGGGAATTGCAACGGATCATCTTGGACGTGTTTCTATTGCACGCCTTCTTGGATGGAATCCCGCGAGGCTATATCCGGTTGAAGACGGTGTAATTCATTGTATTCTCCCCTTCTTTTTCATGAGAAATCGTCTACGAGAGGCACTGCCTATGATTGCAATTGCAGAGGGGTCTGTGAAAATCCATGTTGTCCTACGACCCTTCGGCGAGTGCTTACGGCAGGCAAGGGGGTACAGAGATGACTGTACGAGCACTCCCCTCAGCAAAGCCATCACATTTCAGAAGACTGCTTTTCTTCCTGCAACTCTGTATGAGACGATCACCACTGTGAAGGAGATCCCCCAGTTTCAAGATGTCCGCCTCCTTACCTTTGGGTCTCTTCTCAATGGAAAGATCCGCGAGTCCATGCTGCGTAACCCCTTTGAGATTCTTCACCGGCATGTGCAAACGTTCACATTTGCCGAACCTCTAAAATATGTGGTTGCAAAGAACACCACATCGGATACAGTAAAAATACAGCTTCCACTGGAAGCCAATCATCCCCTAGAAGAAATCATCTGGTTTATTCGCAGAACAGATGTTGCTACAAACAACGAGTGGACTAACTATAGTAGTGTTCTTGAAAAGGACTATGATACAACCTTCAATCCTCTAGCTCCTCTTCTAGTGTCTGCGGCCATTCAAGTAAATGGTATCACTGTGTGTGATGCAGAAGAGATCTATTATCGTGATCTAATCGCTAGGCACCATCGCGGAGGGGTTGTCCCGTTCAGATCCTTCATTTATGGATACCCCTTTGCCCGGCACCCTGGAGAGCACCAGCCGAGCGGAACCCTCAATGCAAGCCGTTTACAGAATCTCCGTCTTGTTCTTGAGGTAAAAAATCCAGGAGTTGCTTGGGAAGTGAAAGTCTTCTGTTGCGCGCTTAATTGGCTACGGTTTCAAAATGGTATAGCCAATCCGGTTTTCCAGAATTAATCTTTGTATAAAGTAGTATGTATTTTCTCGCTACACTCCTCTTCGTTCTCTTGTCCCCGGGTCTCTTATTAACTCTTCCTGCCGTTGGAAAGAGTGTCTTCGCGTCTGGAAAGACCTCGACCGTTGCTATCCTGGTTCACGCCCTTGTGTTCTACCTGGTCCTCAACTTCAAGGAGTACATCCCGATCCTCAACATGGTCGAGGGATTTCAGATGGATGTCCAGACGGCTACGATGGCGGTGTCGAAGGCGGAAACAGACCTCGCGAAGGCGAAGGCGGATCTGATGGCGGCGACTGCGGCCAAGACTGCGGCCAAGACTGCGGCTAGCGCACCCTCTATGCCGCCTGCTGGTATGCCGCCCACAGTCTAAGGAATCAAGTATATCCTCTCCTAAATGAGAGTATTCCTCGGCGCAATTACTAAAAATCTCGGTGATAGGTTTAGTCTTTTTAAACCTTTCACAGAGCTTCTATTGTCGCAGCTTCCCACGCTAGAGGTGTTCATCTATGAAAATAACAGCACAGATTCCACTCCCGAGAATCTTCGTAGCTGGGCGAAGTCGAATCCGCGAGTTCATGTCGCAACGGAGCACTATCCACCCGAGTTCTTCTTGGAAAGGGGGAAGGCACGTACCTACGACAATCTCCCCTGTCGCCTTGAGGTTCACGCCTTCTGTCGCAATAAGATGCTGGAAATGATGGAGGCGGCGGGAGAAAGCGATCTTACTATCGTAATGGACCCTGATATTCCCACCCTCTGGTCTACAGATGTTCTTGTACATCTCTGCTCCTCCTTTCCCGAAGGTGCCGATGCTCTCTTTGCAAACGGGCTTGCCGCAAATGGTCGTTACTACGATGCCTATACGTATTTTGATGAAAAATTTCCCTTTGGTATGGAGCTCGTTGCAGAAGAGAAAGTGTTATCTGATAAATACCTAGCGATCTCTGTACACATTCCACCCGACTCTCCTCCCCGTCGTGTCTTCAACGCATTTGGTGGACTCGCGATCTATCGCTCGGCTCATATTCGCGGTCTCCGTTACAGTGGTGTTGTTACACCCGATCTTCACCTCATGAATCTGCAGCTATGCCAAGCGTTTCCAGAAAATCCCTATGTACTCGCCGCGAAGGAGACGCCGACCACACACTGGGAGGGTGCGTCCGTTGGCATGTATATGTTCGATAAGGAACTCTTTTATCGTAACAACAGTGGATATAATTATCCTGTTGTTTGCGAGCACGTACCCTTTCACGCGTCCATGGCGGTTCGCGGCCATGGACGTTTTTTCATCATTCCCCAGCTTCTCTACCTATCAGATCATTAATAAGGTAACAACCAATGTTTATTCTTCCTCATCCGCACCTGTTTAGAGGGCCCCACTAACCAGTTATAGTGAAGTATTAGAAAGTCGGGAGGAGGCGGATCGGAAAGACGCCCGTTCGGATACAAGTTGCGAGGAAGTGTTGTACAGGGTACTGCAAGCTCACGCAGCTTATTGTTCACCCACCTCTGATCTTCGGGTGCAGTAAGCCATTCAGACTTTTTATTCATTTTGAAAATGCCCCCATCGTGTCCATGCTTCCATGCAATAATCCCTGTGCACATGTTTGTACAAGGACTCTTGCATCCTTCCCTCTCATACTCGTCGCACTGAAACAGAAGAGATGATTCCTCTAGTCTGGTCAAAATATCTGGGAGGAAATCCGACCCAACAAAGATATCTCCATCGAGATACATACATCGTTTAATACTCTCCGTTTTTGCAAAGGTATCAAGAAGATTAAGCTTCACTAGATTGATTTCTTGAAACGCCTTGGATCCAAACAGAATCATCGAGGGAAGGCTATCGCGCTGTGCTTCTTTATAGAGAATAGCTGGAATACCTTCGCCGATGAAGTAGCGATAGCATTGGCGATCTGCACAGACAATACAGAGTGTCCAGGGCACTTTCAGTGCTTGAAGACGGCGAACAAGATTCAGGGTGTAGAACTTGTATCCATTTGTTGTAAGTGTCCAGACAAGTGTTTCATTATATAGAAACTTGGTTACGTCCATTTACTTCTAGCAGTTATGCTAAAAGCTGCGTTTAAACGGAACTTCTTAGCAAAGAGTAATGGTGGCATCCCTCCTCCGAATTCTCCATAGTGGAGTTCAAAATTCTCGACTTCTTCCTCCATCGGGATCGCCTCATATTGAAATGTTCTTGAAGGTGTTTCTTCGATGTGGACGATTTACCACCCAATTTTCCCGAATTGATTTCAATACACGGCCCACACTTGGTGCTGCCGCTACCCTCACACTTCCCAGAAAAGCCCATATGATTTCTCGGCTTTTTCTCGTCACAACGATGCCGGATATCAAGACACCCCAGGTCGCGGCCCGCGCGTTCTGCACCTCGAAGAGCCTAGGATTTGTTGGTCCTACGATCGGGTGGACAAACTCTCTTGGTCATGCACTGATCACCGAGGCGTCTATTGATATCGGGGGAACACGCTGTGAACGTCTGGATGGGAGGCTTCTTGAGGTACTCGATGAGTTTTACACTCCATTAGAGAAGACGAGTCTTACGAGTAAAATATTAAAACGGGTTGAAAACGGATTTGTCCCAGGATGTATTGGTGGCCCTCTGGATACCGGTCTAGCGGTAGAAACAACAACAATTACACCACTTCCGTTTTGGTTCTCCTGTGGTGATGCTGGGGCTTTTCTCCCAATTGATGCGATTCAGACAGATTCCGTTGTTCTCCGTGTAAACTTTGCACCACTGGCGAATCTCTATGTATCCACGCAGGGCAAAAGACTTTCAAGTCCGGGTGCAAGTGTTGCGGGCGATGCCTATGCACCCTTGCTGAGCGCACCATTTTACTACAGTAATTCGGCCGGTTCCTCCGTATATGGTCTTTCTGGGACTGTGAGCGCTATTCCAGGAATTACGATCCCATCGGCGCTCCCACTTGGCGATACGTATGTCGTTGCAGAGTACGTATATTTAGAGAAACCCGAGGCGTATCGTTTCCGTATTGCAGATATTCATATTGCTGTTCCTCAGCACTATCCAATCGACCCGGTCGACACAGAAAGACTTCCTCGGATTCAGATTCCTCTCAAGATACCCAACCCGACACGCAATCTCTTCTTCATGGCTCAGAGATACGAGGCTGCTCGATACAATGCACCGTTTCTGGCAACACGAGACTTATCGGGAGTTGGGACAGGTGTTCCTTGGTGGCCAGATGCACAGGGACTGACTCCATACGGTATTGCCGATCTGTCTCCGGGCTTTAGTACTCGTGAGTCTGAACCATTTACAAGTATACGCCTAGTGTACGAGGGAAAGCTCGTGAGATACTGGACAGATTCACCAAGCATTTTTCGGTCCCTAATTCCGTCTCTTGAGATGAAAAAGAGCCCATGGGTGAATCGGTATTATTATTCGCTTGGATTTGGATTTCAACACGGATTACTTCCTCCTTCGGTTCCAAGTGGAGAAGCAAACCTTGATAAGATGACGACAATTGATTTACAACTTGATCTTCACCCGAATAAAGGAACGGTGAATCCAAACGATGTGCCGCGGTACTTCATCTATGTCTGGGCAGAGACCTACAATATCCTCCGGATCTACGGAGGTCGCGCAGGTTTTCTGTTCGGTTATTAGAACCATGTCTGTTACTGTTATTTCTCTTGGAGAGTCGGATTCGATGAGCCAGGAGCTTACGCGCCTTGGACTGAAGGGACCGCACTCTTTATTCGAGGGTGTTGTTTCAAATGAATTCAAGGATGTGCTCACTGTGCTGAAGCTGGTTGTGGAGGGCCAGGATATCCCTGTTACGCGGCGCTACGAATTTCCTGGAAATAACTTCCTCGCCGATACAGAGATCCGCACGTGCTTATACGAGGATGTTGATCTCTTCTCACTCGTGAAGGCACGTGCTGCACAGCTCAAGGCGGATCTAACAAGCGGAAACCGCGTCGTGTTCGTTCGCGAAGATACTCCTGATACGATCACGAACGCAGATGTTGATGTATTCGTTGGCCTTGTAAAGAAGATCTCCCCTGCGTGCATTTTCAAGCTGGTTATTTTCTCTCGCTCAGATGATCATAATGATGTAGTTGATGATCGTATTTTTCACGTGAAGTTCAACCCTGATACAAATAAGCAGGTGATTCTGGGTTGCTTCGAGGCTACACCTTCTGTTGTTGTGGAGGCTACACCTGCTGTTGTGGAGGCTACACCTGCTGTTGTGGAGGCTACACCTTCTGTTGTGGAGGCTACACCTTCTGTTGTGGAGGCTACACCTGCTATTGTTGTGGAGGCACCTGCTGTTGTCGAGGCTACACCTGCTGTTGTCGAGGCTGCACCTGCTGTTGTGGAGGCACCTGCGGAGACCACTGCCTAAATTAACTTAGCAATTAGCTCGATGCCCTTCTCATACGCAAAGCGTTCGCCTAGAACAGACCCTGTTTCTTTATTTCCTACCACAATCTGAAAAATAATAACCTTATTTTTTATTTTCTTTATAGAATAAACAATAAGAAGAGCATTTCTCTTTTCATATGGGCTCAATTGAGCCATCCATTCTTTAGGCGTATCAAACACCTCTTTCATTATAGAGACTGCACGAGATCCGTGCACTGTATCGAGAACCTTGCATTTCTTGTCATCCTGAATAGTTTTTAAATATTCTTCTGACCACTTCATCTACTGTATAGTCCGTTTAAAAGCGGTTATCTTGAATCTAACCGGTAATAAATGCCAACAACAATCATCATACTGGGTGAGGGTTGTAATATAAGTTATGAAATGGAACGTCTTTCATTAAAGGGCCCTAGTTCAGTCTTTGAATGGCATTTATCAACTTATTTTAAGGATGTACTGACTATCCTTGAAATGATTCTTAATCAAGAAGATATCCCTGCAAGAAGAGATGATACAATGCCAGGAAATAATTACTTAGCCGACACCCGTATTCGTAGCGCTCATTACGAATACGCCGATTATAATGAAATTATTGCGCGCAGGGCCAAGCGCTTGCGTGCCGATCTTATGAGTGGACATAACATTCTTTTTATTCGAGAGGAAGCACCTCAGTTGATCACCCATGAAGATGTAGATACATTCTCAAATCTGATCCTAACCTTTAATCCTGCATGTAAATTTAAACTACTTCTCTTTTCTCAACCTGGCCAGTTTGAGCGAATTGTACACAAGAATCTGATTCATGTAGAGTTTAACAAGGATACCAATAGGAGTTGGATTGATATCTGTTTTGATGAACCCCCTCCTGCCATAGGACAAAAAGCGGTCGACACCAATTAATTTGCATACCGAAGAGAGCCTCGCCCCTTCTCCACTTCATACATCGCCCATGAATCAACAACGACCTTCAGTTGTGTAGAGTTCTCTCCCGGATCCGTAAGATTTACATAGAGTGTTGGGCGATCTGCTGTTGAAAAGTTCAGAGTTCCATCGGGCTGCTTTGCAGCTTGCCTCGCCCCACGAAGATCACCGAGGCCCCAGTTCATCACACCCAGTCCTCCGCCAGGATCTCGCTCTTCCTTTGCAAGCATCTGTAATTGATTCCAGATCATCGGGGAGAATTCTGTTTCACGATCACGACCTGCAATGTAGAGTGCAATTGTGTTATAGAATTCACCAGTACCGACTGGATTTAGATACCGACTATACTGGTTTGCATTCAGCGCGCTCTGTGTTGTAAACCAGAAAAGGAGGCGAGAGGCCGGGTGAGTTGCATCTATGGTGCGTGTACATGAGGCAATCGCTTGTTTTGTTAGCGGATCATAGTCTTTCGGGCCAAATGTAAAAGTGTTTTCATAAATGCGTGAAAACGGAATCTCAAGTTTGGATTTCTTGAGTTTTCCCTGTGTTTCATGGTCCACATAGATATGCCTTGTTTCAAGTTGTATTGTTGGAGGACCAATCTCTGTACGCGTGAGTGTTGAAAAAGAGACAGGGCTACTTGCCTTGCTGGTTTGTATCCTGAAATCCTTGCGATCCCATGGAACCGGCTTTGCTCTACCGTCGCTTGCCTCGATAAGATCCTCAAGTTTCCGGAGTGTGATGCGAAGTTTGTAGGTTTGTGAGCGTATCCCAAAGGAAGGAAATCCTCCATCATCTGGATGCTGGCACCCTACGACAGGAAGTTGAAGACGGAGACGCCCGGGTACCGCTGAGCGCGAAATCTCCAGGGACGATCCTTGATGGGTATTTGTTCTAGCAAAATCAAGAAATGCAGTATTTAAGCTTCCACGCGACCGGTTCGCAGCAAAAAGAGCATCTCCGCTGAATTCCTGGAGAAGAATCTGATCCTGGTAGATCTGAATGTTCTTGAAAAGGAAATATGCGATGCCGCTCGTATATCCATAGGAAACACCTGCTGAATCTGTGCAGATTGACTTGGGAATAGAGGCCAAATAATTTGAGGGTATCCATGAAGGAAGATCAATCACGAGGGTTGGATCTATGAATAGGTCCCCTGCAATTTCAAACTCGAATTCGGAACTTCTCCCAAAGTCGGATGCATTAAGCGGGGGGATTCGTCGGACTTCATGTAGAGTGGCGGGTGTGAATTTATACCGAGTATCAAAGGGTGATACGGATTTAAATTCGTCTTGAAAGAAGAAAACATCTTTATTTCCACGGGAAACTAGTTCATATAAGGCTCCTTCTTGTGTTACGCCCGAGCGAAGGCTCCCCATTCTATCAAGTCTGCGGGTTTCTCTTTAACACCGTAAAATAGAAGGTAATACTAGATGAACGCTACCGAACGAAAGGAAGAAGAGGAAAATTATGAGGTTGGTGATCGATTCTCGCTGCCTCTAGAGAAGACTGGTTTGGATTCGGGGTATAGCGAGTATTCTAATAATAACGCTTCCTACACTGGCTCGAATAGCGAGTATTCTAATAATAACGCTCCCTACACTGGCTCGAATAGCGAGTATTCTAATAATAACGCTGCCCTAACGGAGCCTGAAACGGTTGGATCCGAAGTCGCCTTACTCGGAGAGGATGTTCAGCGTTATACGGACGACGAGACGTTTATCCAGGATACTCTTATGCCGATCATGCGGGGCTATTTCCCTACAGATCCCTCTGAGAATGGGGAGAAGAATATCCTCATGGGTGTTCTCAAACATGATGCAATTGTTATCGTAAAGGTGAAGCAGCTCATGGAGGAGGGTACGGATAACAATGAGGACTTTGTTGAAAGGATTGAGGAGTATACGGACGACGAATATATGGACAAGGAAACAATTGAGGATACCCTAGAACTCACGCTCAAGTATGTAACTGGAATCAAGTCATCTATTGATACCTATGTCGAGTATGAGTTCTTCTGTTCTTCTATCCCTGGATACAAGCAGTTCGTAGAGGAAATGCTGCAATACCGCGTTGTGATGCGGCTGAATCGCCATGTGTTTTACAAGGAACTCTATGGATATCTCCAGAAGGAGGTCTTTGATAATTATGATTTCAACACGGCGATCTTTGATTTTGATAGTGAAGTGAACGAGTTCGTGAAGGAGAATAAGAGACAAGGGCGTAATAAGAAGGTAAATAAGAAGCCTAATACCGGAATGGGGGTGCCGCTTACGGCGAATAATTACACGGCCCTTCCCGAAGAAGAGGCAGCTACGGGCATTATTAATGCAAATAAGATAAACACGAGTCGCGTGGGTAGCTCAATCTTTGGCACTGCGAATGCTACTGCTACTACCAGCAATGGAACTGCTACTACCAGCAATGGAACTGCTACTACCAGCAATGGAACTGCTACTACCAGCAATGGAACTGCTACTACCAGCAATG
>Ga0136642_1001139_pt1 | contig 11764 bp, 9 predicted proteins | sample LowCatLa1302831Y_FD_115313 | JGI IMG/M metagenome (GOLD analysis project Ga0136642, IMG submission 115313) | Freshwater microbial communities from Lower Cathedral Lake, Yosemite National Park, California, USA - 13028-31Y | ecosystem: Environmental > Aquatic > Freshwater > Lake ... | reverse complement strand
GCAGCAGCCCCAAGCGCAGCAGCCTCAACCCACATCTTCTTCCATTGACAAGGCTACCGCGCTGCGTGATGCAGAGATGGCACTAGTGCAGCAGTGCATTCCATCTGACGAGAAGGGCTGGAACTTTCTCAAGAAGCGCCTGCCTAAGGGTTGGAGTAATGTGGTGGACGTGTCAGAGGATACCATCACTCTCAAGGGCTTTGACTTCTCCAAGACACAATTTGCAAAGAACCCACACTTTCGCAGCTGCCTCGTCAAGGCCTGTCGCCCCCACCTCGGCAAGGTGTACATTGCAGTCTCTGCTGGTAACGGCAAGCTGAGTGTCCGCTTTCAGGAGTGGGTTGACCAAAAGTCGTCTGACGCTACCTCAGTGTCGATGGCTCCCACCGCTACTGATGCTTTGACCGAGGCTGAGGCTGAGGCTGAGGTTGAGGCTGAGGCTGAGGCTGAGGCTGAGGCTGAGGTTGAGGCTGAGACTGAGGCTGAGGCTGTGGTTGAGACTCCTACGGCTCACGCTGTGGTCGAGACTCCTACAGTCAATGTTGTGGTTGAGACTCCTACAGTCAATGTTGTGGTTGAGACTCCTACTGTCAATGCTGTGGTTGAGACTCCTACGGCTCACGCTGTGGTTGAGACTCCTACTGTCAATGCTGTGGTTGAGATTCCTACGACTCCTCAGAAGAAGCATACCCTCCCTACTCTGGGGCGCCCTGTCAAGCCCAAGGGTGAGAGCGGTGTCTCAACTGCGTGGGGACCCAAGAAGAAGCTCAGTCCTGACTTCTAATTCCTTTAAAAAAAAGATTCATTCTTTTAATAGTATCAAAAAAATTGATTAATATACTATTAATTACTTAGATTTTTAGTATAATGTCATCCATATTAAACACAAATAGTAACGATAATGAAGGCGATTGGGAACAACAGAAAAATAAGAAAAGTAAAAATAAAACCCGTCAAACAAATCCTATTCAAGCAAATACAATTCAAGACGAAAAAACACCTGAAGTAAATTCTATTCAAGTTGAACAAAAAGTTGAACAACAACCTGTTGAAGTTAAAAGAAATATTCCATCTATTATAGTAAATAATGATGAATATCAAAAATGGTTCCTAACTATGCAAAATGTAAAAGGTAATAATGATGCATTTGACCATTGGTACCATTCAGCTCTTAGAATGCATAGAGAACAAGCAATTCATCTGTTTAATATGAGAAATTATATTCAACTACCTACTTCATTAAAATTTAAAAATGAAAGTGAACAAAAGAATGAAATGTGTTTCACACTTGGTAACTTAATTAATACTTTTCAAGATGATTTTTTCAATGAACTTAAAACTCAAAATAAATTTTTACCGACTATGACTGTTCAGCGTTTAGTACAAATTATTGTAGACAAATTTACTATTGTACAATGCTTAGAATTTTTTAATCACAAGATTCTCCTCTCAAATACGTTAAAAAATATTTGTAGTGATATTTTTATTTCTGAAAGTAAAGAATCTAAAACAGCATCTATTGAACCAGTACCTGTTCAACCAGTTGTAAACAAATCTATTATGCCTGAGAAAGTAGTAATTCAGTCTACTCAAAAATCTGTGGCTGAGAAATTAGTAACCCAGCCTACCCAAAAATCTGTCTGGCAAAAGAAAGTTGTAAGCACTCCAGTAAAAAATGATAATGAATATTTTGTTAATAAAACAAAAGCATTAATGGAAGCACAAGAATTATTTTTCAAGGACTGTATTCCATCTGCTGAAAAAATTAAGGAAGTCAAGACAACTTTAGATTTAAATGGTAAAAAATCAGTAAAATCTAATACAATTTCCTTAAAAAATGATGAAATTAAAATTGGTAATTTTAAATTTTCTAAACGTCATTTTTTAACAAATGCATTTTTTGTTAATAAAGTAACGAAAGAATATGTAAATATTTTTAGTGATAAATATTGGATAAAACTGATTCAGAATCTTAAAGATGATGGTGAATTAATTATTATGCTTGATATAAATCACAAGAAAGAACAAAAAGATATTAATATTTGATAAATATAAATAAAAAAATTGCATAATTAATTTATTATAAAATGAATATTCAATATATACATGAATCCTTATGAAAATGAAGAAGAAATTGTAGAAACTGTAGTTAATAAAGTTGAAATTTGGTTAGATAATGGTAAAAAGAAACAAACATTTATATCAGGACTAGTATTCACAATCGATGTATTGAAAGAACACTTAAAAATTTTAAAGAAAAAAGTAGCAGGAAATGGATCAATTCAAGAAAATGAAGAAAATAAAGGTCATTATATTATTCAATTACAAGGTAGTCATATTGAAATAGTTCAGAAATATTTTACTGATTTAGGTATAAATAATATTTATATACGAGGTTAAATGTTAGAAAAATTGATTATTATTAACTTACTAATTTTACTTTATTTATAATGGAAAAATTAGAAATATCAAAATTAAATCTTACAATAAATTTAAATAATTTACCTGAAAATATTGAATTTAAAGATGGCGAAAAATCTCCACGTATAGAATATGCTTTCTTTCCTAATAAAATTATTATTATCAATAATAATAAGAGAAAAAACCATAATACATCTTCAAACTGTCAAAAACGAGCTAAAAATGAATCATATTAACCCTTAACTCGCCTATTCCTTTATAAAAAAATTGAAAATTAAACTAATTACAGGTTCTTAAATTCAAAAAATGTATGTCCATATATACTACCAACGGTATTACACTTTCTTCTTCGCAAGGAGGAGAATCTGGGTTTGGACGTCCATCCGCAGAGAATTCTGCGTCAACAAACCTTGGTGGACGCCCACCTGCAGAGTCAACTGCATCAATTAAATCCGTTCGCAACCAACGTCATGGCGAGCCCGAAATGCCCTCTCAAAGAGCCTCTTCGAACTCCTGCAGCACCTCTAACGAGATGCCGACCCGTATTGGGTCAAATGTTGATGGCGATGAGTTCACTGTGGTGAACAATACTCGCAATCAGCGCCCCCCGCGCCCCGCGCAGGCAGAGCAGATGACTGTCGTTATTCAGATGCGCCAGGACGACGGGACCATTCGGTCCTACACCTTCTGTCGCAAGAATATCCGCGCCTCCATCGCTTACTCCAAGGGTCAGATGGACCTGTTTGAGGAGCTGCGTCACGAGCAGAAGAACTGTCAGTACCCTCACTACAACCCCAAGAAGTTTGACAGTAAGCACCTGTGCGCTGATGCGCTTCGCCAGGAGCCGTGCCGTTACACTGATTGTCGCAACCTGCACCCCGAGAACTACCCGCAGATTGCGCGTTCTAGTGGTGGTGGCGGTGCACGCGCTCGTGCCCCGCGCCCCGCTGGTCCTTATAAGCCGCGCATCACCAACCAGCTGCTCTGCTGGAAGAATCTGGCTCTCTCTATGGGTGTCAAGCTTCCCGCCGAGGAGTCTGCATGCACTGGCGGCTGCGGCTTTGCACACAGTGTTCTGGACCAGTACATCTCGCCTCAGGTGAAGGAGTTTGACACTTTGGTAGCTACTGGCAAGGATGCAACTCTCGTTGCAGTGCAGGAGTGGACGCTGGAGGTCTACAAGGTCATCTCGAGTCTCTCTCCTGAGGAGCACGTGCGCTTTCTGGAGGTCAACAATGTGACCCAGCTTCCCGAGAAGACTCAGTTCCACCTGGACCTGCTCTTCAAGCAGTGGGCAAAGGCTGCTTCTCATGAGCGCTCCAACGGTAACCCCAACGGGCTGGCCCTCTTCGAGGGTCCAGACTCTGCCAAGGAGAACCTCGTTTGGGAGCTGTGCCGCCGCATGAATGTCTGCTGGACTTCTGAAAAGCACGTCAAGCAGCTGCTGGGTGGCAAGAACGAGCTGTGCTGCCCTACCAAGCGTGAGCCTGGTGCAGAGCGCGTGAACTATCGCGCAGTGCGCGAGTCCCTCGAGTCTAAGGTGGCGCAGCTTCAGACAGAGCACTCTCGTATCAAGGCTGCCATCAACAACAAGCAGGATGAGTCTGTGCGCCAGGCTGCGTTGAGTAAGAACAAGCAGGTCAAGGAGGAGCTGACCGCTGTAACGCGTGCTCTTCAGACTGCTGAGCTGGTTCCTATCTGTCAGGGTGGTGCGACTTGTCGCAACGGCGTGCACAAGGAGTTGTGCGGCCCTAACGGCGTACTGTCTGCCATTGATATGTCCAACTTCTGTGGCCGCTCAAGCTCCTACAACAACCATTCTGACATTGTCAAGATGCGCACTGACCTTCATTTCCGCATCAAGAAGCTTCAGCGCGAGTACGACTCCATGAAGGACGACACGTCTGTCACTCGTGGTGCAGAGAAGCTGGCTCAGGACCAGCGCCTGTCTGCTCTCAAGCATGAGATTGCTCAACTGATTGACGAGGTATCCACTACCTTCAACCTGACCCGTCTCTTCCCCGAGCCTGGTCAGTACAAGTCTGTCATCTTCTCTCAAGTGAAGGAGCAGATGGAGGCTGAGCGCTACATCTTCAATGCTGGTGACTTCAAGCCTCTGGAGGCTGTGGAGACTCGTGAGGAGACTGAGGAGGAGTTCATCGCTCGCGCTCGCATTAACGTATTTCGCCAGCTGTCTCACCGCTTCAACCGCTCCAAGCAGCAGCGCGTGAGCAAGTACATCATCAAGTGTATCAAGAAGATGCGTGGTGTCTCTGCCAAGGAGCATCACGCCATTGCATACGCATCCACTACTGAGGAGGCGCGTAAGAAGTACGAATCAATGCTGTTGACCAAGTCTGTATGTCTGCTTCCTTATGACCCCGCTGTCACTGGACGCACTGCAACTCGCGACGGTCGCACCATCTTTTACTTCACTGAGACGGAGGTGTTTGTTTCTACTACTACAGGGTACAAGCGCTACACTGGTTCCATCCTGACGCCTGTTCTGGCGGCGCGTGTTTCCAGTTTCAGCCAGGAGCTGTTCCGCCAGTTCTTCAACAGCGGCGCTTTCACCTCCATGTCCTACCACAACTACAACCACCCGCTCACTCGCGATGCCTGGACGCAGTTCTCTGCCAATCCCTCGTCTCAGGCCATGAGCTGGATTGCCTTTGAGAAGGACGTCTCCGCAATGCGTGCCAAGTGGGACAGCCTCGGTATGGTGGTCAAGAAGACTGTCGACCAGGGCTTGTGGGACAAGGAGGACCCCACGCGGCACATTCAGATTGAGGAGGTCTATGAGGGGTGCCCTGAGAAGGACCTTATCTACGCTGACTTCTGGGGCTACTACTTCAACATCCCCAAGACTTCTGACCTCAAGGTGGTCGGCACGTCTCAAGCTGCGTTCGTCGCTGCTGAGTCGCTGTCCATCTTTCAGGAGTTCCTCACCAACAAGTCTGTGCTTCTCCAGGACAAGGTGGTTGTCACAAAGACCTTTGCAGAGTGGCTCACCGTGAACCCCAAGTACACGGCTGCATTCGCTGCACTCAACAGTGGTTCTTTCCAGGGCCACTCCTTCCGCACCATCTGCTTCTTCGTTAACTCAATTGCATCAATCTCTGCTGCCATCAGCATTGACGACTTTGTGGCCAACCAGATGCTGATGCGGTTGTGGGTGTCATGCGCTGCTTCCAGGAACATCGGGGGTGCATTCGGTGGCGTTGAGTTTTCAACCTTCGCTACTGCGCCCTTTGACTACCACGAGTACTACAGCTCCATGTATCCTACCATTGGACTGACGTTTGTTGAGTACCTGGAGGCCCGTGCTGATGGGTGGAAGATGACCAAGTCATCCAACAAGGCACTTTTGCAGCAGCGCTCGTTGGCACACCTGTCCAAGGAGGTGTTCGCTCAGGCTGCAGCTCTCAAGCAGCTGCTCAACCCGAAGGACGCCATCCTGTTCGGTACCAAGCCCATGCAGCTCACTATCAACATGTCTTCCAAGATGCTCAAGGTTACACCTAGCATCTATGACAGTCTGTTGTGCCAGCTCGCCAAGGTGCTTTCCAACAGCAAGCCCAACCGCGATGCAGTGTGTGCGCTTCTCAACAAGCTGCCCGTCACTGAGACTCAGGCACGCACGGAGCGTGAGGAGTGCATCCAGTCTTTCCGCACTCTCCACCAGGAAAACATCACCTCTGCCTGCAAGCAGCTCTGCGACATGCTGGTCAACCTGACCCGCTGCCGTGGCGTGACTCCTACGATGCTCCAGTCTCTCAAGACCGAGCTCAAGACGGAGACTGTGGAGACCATCCGTGCTGCCTTCCCCAAGATGAACAGCAACAACGGACGCCTCTTTCAGAACACGTTCAACGAGTACATCGCTCTGTTGACCATGAACATTGAGGCCAACATCAAGCTGTTCGTTGAGGAGACCACGACTGATGTCTGCTCCTACACTGACCTCACTGGTGAGCTCCGCCAGCCCGCACTCATTGCGGCTGCGATGGAGTTCCTGGAGAAGGATGAGGAGCCAACGCAGGTGAAGAGCGTGTCCACCAAGTCTGCCAAGTCCGCCAAGTCTGCCAAGTCTGTCAAGTCCACAAAGTCCACCTCCAAGTTCGCCGTTCCTACGCTGGTCAATGAGGAGCTGTCTGGCGAGGCTGTATTCATGAGCCGCCCCAAGAAGCAGGACAACAAGCTACTCCTCTCTGGTCGTTCTGATGTGCCCGCTGGATTTGTGCTTTACGCGACTTCGGTCAAGGAGCGCTTTGCGGCCAAGACGGAGACCAAGACGGAGGCAGCTGTTAACGCTCGCTCTCTTACCTACTGGCACATCGGCCCCTTTCCTGACAAGGCGGCTGCTGACAAGGTCCGCAAGGCACTGGCCCAGAAGGCCCACCTCGGCGGCATCACCACGCAGGCATTCGCGGACAACGGTTCTGCTGTCTATGAGGTTCAGATGCCCGATCTGGCCAACAAGGTGCACGAGAAGGCCAAGAAGTGGGACTGGGATGAGTCCCAGAAGCAGGGTGAGCTCGCCACAGCAAAGCAGGAGACTATCAAGCTCATTCGTATTGCTGCAGTCGCCTATGGCTTCACTGAGGACAAGGTTTTTGCACCCGAGCTGGTCAAGCCCTGTGTCCGCCCTACTCCTGTGCGCGCTGCTACGCCTGTTGAGTACGAGTCTGACTCCTCTGACTTTGACTCGGATGATGAGGTCATCATTGGCAAGACTGTGAACGTTAAGAACAAGTTCTAAAAAGGGATTTCAAATCCTTTATTTATTTAAAATATATTGAAAAATATATAAATAATTATATCTATAATTATTTATATGAAATTAATAATATTATCAAATCAATTATTTCCTTTAAAAATGTTACCTGAAGATATTGATACTATATACTTAATTGAAGAACCAAGATATTTCGAAGATTTTAAGTTTCATAAATTAAAATTAATTTATCATAGAGCTTCTATGAAAAAATATGAAAAAGAATTATCAAAAAAATACAAAGTTGTATATAAAGATTTTAGTAGTGTATCAAGTAGTTTTTACTCTACATTAAATAAAGACACAACTTCTTATTTTAATCCTATTGATCACAAATTAGAAAATAAATTTAAAAAAGCATTATCGAAAGCAACAATGTTAGATAATCTTAATTTCTTATTAACTCCTAAAGAAATAGAAGAAAATAAAAATGTATTTTATAAAAATAACAAATACTCTCATGATTTGTTTTATAAATTTCAAAGAGAAAAACTAGATATACTTATTAATAATAAAAAACCAGTTGGTGGTCGTTGGTCATTTGATGATGAAAATAGAAAAGCTCTACCAGTTGGAATAACTGTTCCAAAAGTTCCTAAAGTAAAAAAAGATAAATTTTATTCAGAAGCTCTCGACTATGTCAATAAGCATTTTGAAAAAAATTATGGTTCAACAGAAGAATGGAGTTTTCCAATAGATAATAAAGGTGCTGTTAAGTGGTTAAAAAACTTTATTAAAAAAAGATTACCAAAATTTGGTCCTTATGAAGATGCAGTTAGCACAGATAATCCGTTTTTATTCCATTCTGTTATAAGTCCAATGATGAATATTGGTATATTACCAGATATACAAGTTGTTCAAATAACAAATGATTATTATGAAAAACACAAGTCATCAATACCAATTGCATCTTATGAAGGATTTATAAGACAAGTCATTGGTTGGAGAAATTATGTTTATTCTGTTTATATGTTAGAACCTAAAATGTACGATTTAAACTTTCTAAAACACAAAAATAAGATTAACGAAACGTATTGGTTAGGTACGACTGAAATTAAACCTATTGATGCAATCATAACTAATATAGTTAAATATTCATATATGCACCATATTGAAAGATTAATGTATATGGGCAATTGGTTTTTAATTACCCAAAAAGATCCTAAGGAAGTTCATCGTATATTTATGGAATGGACAGTTGATGCGTATGATTGGGTAATGGTTCCAAATATTATGGGTATGAGCCAATTTTCAGACGGTGGTAAAATGATGACAAGAATATATTTTTCATCATCAAATTATATTGATAAAATGAGTAACTTTAAAAGAAAGAAAGATGAAGAATGGTGGAAAATATGGGATGCAGTTTATTATTCATTTATTCATAAACATTATGATTTATTGAAAAATAATTATGCAACATCAAGACAAACTATTCATTGGAAGAATAAGAGTGATAAAGAGAAGGAAGAACTATTAAAAATAGCTAAGAGTTATAAGAATTAAGCATTTTTTTAGAAAAAAATTGAATAATATACTATATATCAATATCAATAAAATATTTAATGTCTATGTCAAAGAACTTTACTAATATTATTCCTAGCCTTATCACTAAGGCTCAAACTAGTACCATCAACCATCAGCTTGCTGCAGCTGTTATTAAGGGTACCAAGATGATTACGAGCCCCTGTGCCAATATTGAGAGGAATAGGTGCAAGGGTCAACAGTGCGGTAGTTTGCATGCAGAGGCTCACGCAATCTTGACACACTTTGGGAAGGACCTGTTCTTCTCCGAGAAGCTAGGGTGGTGCTATCAACCCCGCGAAGGGAAAAAGCGTAAAGGTAAAGAAGTTAGATATCATTGTTATTCGAGTTAATACTCAAGACAAGATGTGTAATTCTCGTCCTTGTTTCAATTGTCTTGCAATGATGAAGAGTGTTGGTATTCGTAAGGTGCATTATACTGATAATAATGGTGACATTGTAACCGAGACTGTCAAGGACATGTTTAGCATTCAGTCATCAAGCGTAACTCGATTTATTAATCAACTGAGTAGCGAGACGCGAATTACAAACGTACAATATTTTGAAGGTCTTTTGAAGGAGCTTCTTCCATCTTCAATCAGAAAAACAAATTTCGAACAGTTTGTTAAGCATAATATGAGTAATGTGCTTCCAAAGCATACTTATGTCGTAGAAAATTCTAGTGGCAAGACAATTGTTACTATTTTTAACAGTAGTAATATTAAGGTCGCTTCTACGAATCTAACAAATTAAAAATTCATTTAATAAATTAGATAAATTTTAAAAAAATAAAAATTGAATATATTTTATTTTATTTTAATTATAAATTATTTATGGCTCTTCTTCCTCTAACAGCAAATAATCTAGTTTCCAGTGTTTCCTGGAAACTTTCAACTCTCTTAAAAGAAAATGATTTTGATGCAATAGGGGATATATATAATGAACACGAAGAAATACTTAAAACGTCGAAAAACAAAGGAGTAGTTACTACTTTGTTACGGTACGGTATTCGCACAAATAATAATGATATGATTAAATTATTGATTCCAAAATTATCAATGAAACGTGATTATTTTGAATTAATGCTTTATTTCAAATCAAAAGAAATTAATTCAGAAATTTTCAAAAATAATATAAATTTTGATACAATTCTTTCTGACGATATTAAATTTATCATTAAGAATGATATGAGTTATCTTCTAAAATTTCTAGAGGGCAAATTTATTGAAGTTGATTTTCCTGGTTATCATCCAGATACTGCTATTATTCCATTTAAAAAATTTTATTTTTCAAAATGTGAACAGTTTTATAATTTGATTTCTTCTAAAATTTCACCAATTGATAAGGAACGTATACTAGCTGTAACAGAAACAGATTATGATGTTATTATTGATGCAGGTAATGTTCTACATTCACGCGATGGCGATGTTAATATTGATGATTTGGAAAAAGTTATCAATTCATTTTCAAATCCTTTAATTATTATTCATGAAGGTCATTTTCGTCAAAACAAGAAACTATTTAATGTCTTGCAAAATAAAAATCATTTCATTAGCCCAAAAAAATATTGCGACGACTTGTTTATTTTGCTTGCATATCTTAAAAAGACACATCAATATAAAGCTTGTAAAATTATTACTAATGATAAATATACAGACCATACTTTTGAAAATAATGATTTTCGTTTTCATGTTAACGATGATTCGATAAATTACACTAATATTAAAGGAGTAATTACATTTAATACTACATATTCTTTTTCTCGTTGTATTCAAGTAATTGAAAATGATGTGTATATTCCAACAAAAAAAGGATTTTTTAATATCTCTAATTAACGCGTTTTCACCAATTGAAAAAAAATGAATAACATTTATTTTATATCTATATCTAATGGATTATATGGAAGGTATACCAATTAGAAGATATGTAGATGCTGACGATTCCTGTTTGTTTTCGTCAATTTCTTATTTATTTGATAGAAAGAACTTTAATGAATCTAGTTCTTTAATATATAGAAATATGATTGTTGAATATTTGTGTAATAATGAATTTGATGATGCATTATTAGATTTACCTAAGAATGACTATATTAATGAAATATCTAATCCAAATAAATGGGGTGGAGGTATTGAAATAAAAATATTTACTGAAATCTTAAAAATAGAAATAGCTATTGTTGATGTCCAAACAAATAGAATAGATTTATTTGGACAAGATAAAAATTTCTGTAATAGAATTTTCATTTTATATAATGGTGTTCATTATGACCCTCTAGTAATTAATTTTGATGAATCAGCTGATCCAGATAGCGATTTAACTATTTTTAAAACTAGTGAAAATGAAATTTTTGACTTGTTTAAATCATATGTTAAAAAATTTACAGAAAAAGGAGATTTTGTTGATATAGGTAAAATGTTTTCATTAGAATGTACCGATTGTCATAATAAATTTCTAAATGAAGAAAATGCAACTGCTCACGCTAAATTATCAGATCATTGGAATTTTAAACAAGCATAATTTTTTTATTAATAAATTATAAATATAATTTAATAATAATTATTTATACAAAGTCAGTAACTTTATTTTCTAGCAGCTTTTTTGGATGATTTTTTGGAAGCTTTCTTTGACTTCTTCTTTGCGCCACCGCTCATCTTTTTTGATCCCTTTTTAGATGATTTTTTAGAAGCTTTCTTGGAGGCTTTCTTGGAGGCTTTCTTGGAGGCCTTTTTGGACTTCTTTTTGGCTCCACCACTCATCTTTTTAGAACCCTTCTTAGATGATTTCTTAGAGGCTTTTTTGGAAGCTTTCTTAGAGGCCTTTTTTGAGGCTTTCTTAGAAGCCTTCTTGGACTTCTTTTTGGCACCACCGCTCATCTTTTTAGACCCCTTCTTGGAAGCCTTCTTGGAAGCCTTCTTGGAAGCCTTCTTGGATGCCTTCTTTGAAGCCTTCTTGGACTTCTTTTTGGCACCACCACTCATCTTTTTAGAACCCTTCTTAGAAGCTTTCTTAGAGGCTTTTTTGGAAGCCTTTTTGGAAGCCTTC
>Ga0136642_1001138_pt1 | contig 11765 bp, 6 predicted proteins | sample LowCatLa1302831Y_FD_115313 | JGI IMG/M metagenome (GOLD analysis project Ga0136642, IMG submission 115313) | Freshwater microbial communities from Lower Cathedral Lake, Yosemite National Park, California, USA - 13028-31Y | ecosystem: Environmental > Aquatic > Freshwater > Lake ... | reverse complement strand
GCTGACACCATTGTCGACCCCACCAATCCCAACCGCGCAATTGATGACCCGACCGTTGATCAGACCACGCCAGTCTACGTAAAGCGCCCCACCATCGTCACCGCCACGCTTGGTTACACCGTGAAGCTGAACCGCTGGTCTGCTCGCACGCTTGCCTTCCAGCTCGTCGTCAAAAATCTGCTCAATGACCAGACCCTCGTTTATCAGGGCCTCGATGTCGTTGCCCGCCCTCCAGGGGGCGACTTCACGAAGCCCAACCGCGTTACGGTCGCTCCGCGCAACGGCGTTTACACCGAGCCGCTTAGCGTTCGCTTCACCACCACCCTCAATTTCTAGGCCGTCATGTTACGCCTCCTTTTTGTGACACTAGCTCTTGCATGGGGTGTTAGCTGCCGCGCGGCGGCGGACCGGGTTGAGGTGCTCATAATCGACGGACAGAACAACCACGCGAGCACGCCGCAACCCGCCCCATCGCAGCCCGCTAAACGGTCGCATTACATCCGCCCATGAAGCTTGTTTCTCCGGTCCACCGAGTCTCTTACCTAGGGCAGATGGTCGCAACGTTGCTCGCCTCCGGGCTAGCCATGGCCCTATTTGCCGGCGATTCCGCGCCGCTTGCTGGCATCGCCAACAGTCGCGACGGCAACTACCCGCTCGCTCCGGCGCAGGAATTAGTTTCTCGCGATGGTTTACCTAACTTCTTCGCGAAGCTGGACCGCGGCGAGCCCGTTACGATTGCCTACTTCGGCACGAGCCTCACGGCCGCACCCGGCTGGCGCGTGATGACTTTTGACTGGCTGAAGCAGCGGTATCCTCGGTCGAAGTTGACCATGGTGAGCGCCTCCCTTGGCGGGACCGGCTCCATCGCCGGTGCCTTCCGCGCAGACCGCGATCTACTGCCGAGCCGCCCTGATCTCGTGTTCGTTGAATTTGCGGGCAATGACAATGCCGATGCTCGGAGTCAGCCCATGGATGTGCTCCGCGCGATGGAGGGAATCGTTCGCAAGATTCGCCGCGCATCACCCGCCACTGAAATTTGTCTCATCTACGCGTTTGGCTTCGGCGATTTCAAAACGCTCCGCGGCGGTCTGGCACCCCGAGGTGCGACCTTGCACGAGCAGGTGGCCTCGCACTATCACCTTCCTGCTATTCACGTGAGCCTGGAAGTCGTTGCCCTTGAGGCCGCGGGGAAACTCATCAACGCGGCACCGCCCACCCCCGACGGCCGCACGTCGGACGGCAAAATCATTTTCACTACCGATGGTTCCCACCCCAACGATCCCCTCGGATACGGCATCTGGGCCGGGATTATTGAGCGCGCGCTGGTCAGCCTCAGCGGCGTGGGGAAGCCCGGAGCGCACCCGCTCCCGCAGCCACTGCTCCCCGATCACTGGGAGCACGCCACCACGTTGCCCATCGTTGACCACGCTCGGTTCACGGGCACATGGGAGCGTTTGAGCGCAGTAAACGGCCCGGCGGTCGTGCGCTACGGCGTATCGCTTTACGATGCTGTTCCCCGGATCTATCGCACGGTCACGGCGGGCTCATCATTAACGCTCCGCTTCAGAGGCACCCACATCGGCCTTAAAGGTGTCACGGGCCCTGACTCGGCGATGATTAGCATTAAGGTGGATGCCCTTTCGCCAGCCGTAGACACGCAATTCAATGTTTATTCTAAAACATTCTCCTACGGTGGTCGCCCCTTGCCTGCGCTGCCGGAGGAAATTCACACGGTTACCTGGACGCTGCTCCCGGAGCAGCCCGACAAGTTGAAAATCCTCTCCAGCTACAACCGTAAGGGGAACGAACAGGACCTTATCGATCACCCAGAGAAGTATGCCGGCCGCGCGTTTTACGTCGGAGAAATTCTTCTAGTCGGAGAGATGTTACCGATGGAATCCGTTCCGTGATCACGAAACGTTTCGCAGATTTTTTTCTCCAAAGGCTACTCGAAGTTGCAGCTTATTCTGCCTTGAAATCACTATGAATCTTTTCCCCACCTTCCGTTGGCTGCTGCTGAGCGCCGCCGTTTTCGTCCACCCTCTGTTCGCCGCTGATGCCGCTCGGCTTCCGCGTCAACCCATGCCGCCCTATTTATCGCCCGCCGATAGCGTGAAGCTAGTCGAGCTTCCACTTGGTTACCGCCTCGAACTTGTCCTCAGCGAGCCCCAGATTCAGGAACCTGTCGTGACGGTCTTTGATGGTAACGGGCGCATGTTCGTCGCTGAGATGCGCTCTTACATGAAGGACATCGAAGGCACCGATGAGAAAGCTCCGGTTAGCCGCGTATCCATGCACTGGTCTTCAAAAGGCGACGGCGTGTTCGACCAGCACAGCGTGTTCATCGACAAGCTTCTTCTGCCCCGCCAGATCCTAGCGTTGCGGGATAGTCTGCTCGTGCAGGAAACCGACAGTGGCGACATCTACGAATACCGAGATACAGACGGGGATGGAGTAGCCGATCAAAAGAAACTTTTTTTCTCCGGCGAAGCCCGGAAAGCCAACTTGGAGCACCAGACAAGTGGCCTGATCTGGGCGCAGGACAACTGGCTCTATTCTACTTACAGCTCCTTCCGGCTACGGTGGACCCCACGCGGAGTGGTGAAAGAAACCACCACACCGAACGGCGGCCAGTGGGGCCTTACGCAGGACAACCACGGTAAACCGTGGATCGTTAACGCCGGGGGGGAACTTGGCCCCATTAACTTCCAGCAACCAGTTGCTTACGGCGTTTTCAAACTCCGCAACGAATTTGCCCCGGGCTACACCGAGGTCTGGCCACTCGTTCCGATCCCCGACGTGCAGGGTGGCACCAGTCGCTTCCGGCCCGACGCGAAAACTCTGAATCATTTTACCGCGACCTGCGGCGCCGACATCTACCGCGGTGACCGTCTCCCCGCCGATCTCGCCGGCGATCTGCTTTTCTGCGAGCCCGTTGGCCGTCTCATCCGACGCACCAAGATCATGGTGAAGGATGGCGTCACCACCCTTAGCAACCCCTACGAGAAATCTGAGTTTATTCGGTCAGCTGACCCGTATTTTCGCCCCGTCAATCTGGTGACCGCCCCCGACGGCGCAGTTTACATCACGGACATGTATCGCGGCATAATCCAGGAGGGTAATTGGACCAAGAAAGGCTCGTATCTGCGAAGTGTGATTCAACAATACGCACTGGATCAGAACGTCGGCGGTGGCCGCATTTGGCGATTGGTCCACGATGGCTCTTCGCTCGGGCCTAGCCCGCGGATGCTGTCGGAAACTACCGCTCAGCTCGTGGCCCACTTGGCCCATCCCAACGGCTGGTGGCGCGACACCGCGCAAAAACTCCTCATCCTCGCACAGGACGTCTCCGTTGTCCCGGCCTTACAAACCATGGCGCGCAGCCACGCGGATCCTCTCGCTCGCGAGCACGCCCTGTGGACGCTCGAGGGACTGGAGGCGCTCGACTTAGCACTAGTCCGCGAAAAAATTCGGGATACGGACTCGAACGTGCGCGTTGCCGCCGTCCGCGCCGCGGAGTCGCTGAGCAAACGCGGCGATGGCCTGATTGGCACGGAGATCCTCGGGTTGATCAAAGACGCCGACGCTTCGGTCGCCATTCAAGCGATGCTTTCGTCAAACCTACTTAAACTGCCCGAGGCCAGACCGCTCATTCAAAAAATCGCGGTGGCGAATCCATCGATGGGCGTGAAGGAAATTGCCGCCCAAGTTTTGAATCCGCTCTCTGCGCAACTTGCCGCGGGCTACAGCGGCGAACAACGAGTGCGGCTTGAGCGCGGCCAACAGATTTTCATGGAGCTTTGCTTCGCATGCCACGGTTTGGATGGCCACGGCACACCTCTGGAAGGCCGCGCCCTCACGCTCGCGCCGCCGCTGGCGGGCTCTGCGACGGTAACCGGCCACCGGGACGCTGTTCTTAATGCCGTGCTCTTCGGCGTCGCCGGACCCGTCACAGGCCACACCTACGATGCACCTATGGCGGCGATGGGGGCCAACGACGACGAGTGGATCGCCGCAGTCGCCTCCTACATTCGCACAGGATTTGGCAACGGAGCTGCTCCGGTGGACCTCGCCGATGTTGCGCGCGTTCGATCGGCCAGCGTGGGACGGACCGAGCCGTGGACAGGCGACGAATTCCGTCGCCGCCTACCGCAACCGCTGCCCAACCGCGCTGATTGGAAGCTGACCTCGAACCGTAGATCGGGTCCCGATGCGGCCGGAAATAACGCCAGCGGTCCTGTGCGCCTTGCTTTCACCGTGGGGCCGGGCCAGACGGCGGGCGCTTGGTTGCAGATTGAGTTACCTGCTTCCGTGATGTTGTCCGAACTACGTCTGGTCAGCTCGAAGTCCCCGCGGAATTACGCACGGGCTATAAAAGTAGAGGTTTCTGAGAACGGCACTGACTGGAATCTGGCTGTTGCCCAATCTAAGGGAACAGCACCCGTGCTCGAAATTTCCTTCCCTCGGGTATCGGCCAAGTTCGTTCGGATCACGCAGACCGACGCCGCCCCCAACAGCACGTGGACACTGGACGATGTCGTGCTCTTAGTGCCTGCTTCCTCGGCGCCCATCGCGAGCAATTTGAGCACTTCCCACGATTAAAGGAGCCGGCGACTGCAGGTACCCCCCTTGGATTCTCTTCAGTCTCAATTTAACCCACGATTTGTTACACTTACCCTAAACCCAGCATGAAAAATTACAGCGCTTCACGCCTCTGCGCAGGCTTAACCCTGCTCGCTCTTACCGTAACCCAAGCCGCCGCCCAAACGATCGCATCGAGCCCGTCGGCCGCCCCGACGACGAGTGAGCCGGTTTTATTAACGCCTTTCGAGGTGAGTGCGGGCGAGGACAAGGGTTACGTTGGCCAAGACACTCTCGCCGGCTCGCGTCTGCGCACCAATCTCAAGGATCTCGCCGCCGCCATCAGCCCGATGACCGCCGAATTCCTCTCCGACATCGCCGCCACCAACATCATCGAGGCCACCGAATACGGCGTCGGCACCCGCGTTGACACCGACGACGCCCGCTCCGCCGGCCCCGTGGGCGACGGCTATAACGACAGTGTCCGCAGCATCCGCATCCGCGGCCTGCCCGGGGCTGGTCGTAGCATCAATTTCTTCGGCGCCCCCGGCGAGGTGGACACCTACATCGTAGACCGCATCGACGTCTCCCGCGGCCCCAACTCCATTCTCTACGGCTTTGGCTCCCCTGCCGGCCGTCTCAACGTCACCACCAAGCAGGCCCAGACCAACAAGGACTTTTACTCGTTCTCCAACCGTATCGACGACTGGGGCGGCGAACGCTGGACCGCCGACGCCAACCTCGTGCTCATCAAAAATAAACTCGCCCTCCGCGCCGTGACCCTGCGCGGCCGCGAGGACTCTTGGCGCGCCTCCGGAAACAACGATCAGGACCGTTACTTTCTCGCCGCCAAGTGGCAGATCGACCGCAAGACCACCTTTAAGGCCGAGTACGAGCAGGGTGACATCAAGCGCTTCGTCCCACGCCCCTTCTTTGGCAACGACAACACTTCGATCTGGGACGCCAACGGCCAACCCCTCTTCAACAACTTCTCCGCAACCTACGTCCCCAGCACACCCGGCACCGGTGCCACCGGCACGCCCGGCACCCCAATCCGAGACAGCGGCGCCGCCAACGTCATCGGCGTCCAAGAACGCTCGGGCGGTGACTGGGTTGTCGTCAGCAACCGCTTTTCCACCGCTCAGAACTACCGCCAGTTCACCTACTCCGAGGCCCCCACCGGCGGCCTCCTCGCCAACGATTTTGCCCGCGGCCGCAGCAATCCTAAAGCCACACCCGAGGCCAACTGGGTGAGCGGCAAATTCAAGGTCCATAACTTCTCCACCTTCCTCCAGCGCGAGATCATTAAGAATATGAACGTCGAAGTCGCTTTCAACCGCCAGACGAGCCAAACTGAAACCCGTAATCTCGCCGCGTGGAATCACTACGGTATCAGCGCCGACACGAATCTTTACCAGCCCAACGGCCAACTCCGACCAAGCGGCAATCTTTACTACTACGACGTAGCCCCCGACCACCGGCCTGCGAGCGCCCAGGTCAACCAGGGCCGCGCCACCATCTCGTTTGAGAAGGGCTACCGCGATTGGATCAACGTCCGTTTAGCTGGTCTCGGCGAAATGAGCGCGAGCAAATCCCGTAGCCAAATCCTCCAGCAATACTGGCTCAAGGGCCCGCAACTCAATAGCGGCGGCGTGTTCAACCCGACGCCAGAGAACGGCGCCAACACCGTTTACTACCGCTACTACATCGACAACCTCCAGCAGCTCCAAGACCCCAACTTCCGCATCCCCGGCCCGCTCAACCTGAGCGGGGCGACTCCCTACCAAGACGCTGCCACCGGCACCGTCAGTAACATCTACATGCGTGAGTTCAACCGCTCTCAGGGCAACATCGGCTATGTTGACCGCCGCACCGGCGCTTACATGGGCGTCGGCCAAGTCTACCTCTGGAAAGACCGCATCGTCGGCACCTTTGGCTACCGCAAGGACAGGCTCAAGAATTGGGTGGGTGTCGCCGCCCGTGACCCTGCCGGCGAAGCCATCGCACCCAACACCGGGGTCTGGACTCCGTCTGACCCCAGCACGGCGAAATCCACAGTCTTCAACGGGCAAACCCGCACCAACGGTGGCGTCGCCCATTTTACCTCCTGGCTCTCGGGTTTCGTCAACAACTCCAACAGCCTCAGCACGCCTGGCACCAGCTACATTACCCCGACTGACCCAAACAAGAACACCATGGCCGATCTCGTGCGTTCGCCTTCGGGCAAGACCACCGACTTCGGCCTGAAACTCACTCTTCTGTCCGGTCGCATTTTCGTCACCGCCACGAAATTCCACACCGTCTCCAAGGACGAATTCGGCTTCTCGGGCTTCAATAAGGGTAACGTCGTCAACATCTGGAACGCGCTCGGTAACTCCACCGCCCTCAGCGCCAGCGAGACCACCATCGCTCTAAAACAAGCCGAGATCATCAACCAGGTGCAGGGGTACATGCAGGATTCTGAGAGCCGCGGCAACGAGCTCGAGGTCGTCGGCCGCCTCACCCAGCGCTGGTCCGTCTCCGCCAACTACTCGAAGAACGTGACCGTAAAGTCCAATATCGCCCGCGAATACCGCGCCTACCTCGATTACTGGAAGCCTTACTGGCTCAAATACAAGGATCTCTCCCTCACTCAGAACACCACCCTTCCCCGCCCGCAGAACGCTCCGAGTTCGACCGACTTTCGCACCGCGACCGAGATCGCCAATACCGGCGACTTCACGGTCAACACCGACAGTATCAACGAAGCCATCGCCGACGCCGAATCCGCGTTCTTTGACAACCCCTACGTCTTCCAAGGCAAGCGCAACGTCGGCGATCCCCTGCACAGCGTTAATGTTCGCACCCGTTATGATTTCGCGAACGGCTGGGCTAAGGGCCTGAGCATTGGTGCAGGCATGCGCATGCGCTGGGAACGCGTCGCTGGCGCCCGCTCGGAATACACGTTTAACCCCGGCACGAGCTATACTGACGCCCTCAACGGCCGCACCCTCACAAAGGTCACCACCGTAAATGCCAAGGACCAAAACGTTTATGACGCCCAGATCGGTTACACCCGCAATCTCTTCAAAAACAAGATTAAGTGGAGTATCCAACTCAACGTGAACAACCTCACCAATCAGAGAGAGTTAATCGTCAACAACCTGCACCCACGCACCCTCGCGCCGCTCACCTAACGTTATCAGGACCCGCGGCAGTTCATCCTCACCAACACCGTCTCGTTCTAACTTTCGACTTCGACGGCCTGTGCGCCACGGCCTAACTTCACGCATGAACCTCATCCCGCGCCTCACTGCTTGTTTCCTCGTGCAGGTCAGCCTCGTTCTAGCCGCGAGCTGGACGCCCCCCACTCCAGCCCAGCTCGCCCGCCTCGATCGCGCCCTCGCCCCCTCGCACGCGAACTATGACCCCGCTGAGCATATGCTGCGGCGACCGTTCTCCTCACCAGGCTACCACACCACCCTTACTGGTGGCTTTGTGCATAGCACCAAGGACTCGCTCGCTTACGCCGTCGGCCTGCTCGACACCGGCCGCGCCGCCGACCTGGATCGCGCAATCGAGGTCATCCGCCGCGTGGTCGCCCTGCAAGACAGCGATCCTGCCAGCAAAACCTATGGTATCTGGTCGTGGTTTATTGAAGAACCGCTCGCGCAGATGAGCCCGCCTGATTTCAACTGGGCTGATTTTAACGGGGTCTCACTGCTTCAGATTGCCCGCGATCACCGTGAACGCCTTCCAGCCGATCTCGCCCGTGCCGTCGACGACTCGATCCTGTATGCGTGTCGCGCGATCAAGAAGCGCAACGTCGGCCCCGGCTACACCAATATCGCGATTATGGGCACGTACGTCACGCTCGTCGCCGGTGAACTCTACGCACTGCCTGAGTTTAAGAACTACGGCCTGGATCGCCTGCGCCGTTTCTACGATTACACCAGCGCGAACGGTGCGTTTGAGGAATACAATAGCCCGACCTACACCCTCATTGCTCTTTATGAACTCTCGCGTCTGAAAGCCCACGTTCGATCGTCCGAAGCTCAACCCATGATCGATACGCTCGTTAGTCGGGCCTGGGAGGAGATCGCCACCCACTTTCATTCGCCTACTCGTCAGTGGGCCGGCCCGCACAGTCGCGCCTATACCTCGCTCAACCGTAACGCCGCCCTTGCCGCCATTCAGCGAGGCACCGCTGGCCGGGTCGCCTTCGGCGCCGATGATCCCGATCGCGAGGAACTTCGCCTGCCACTCGCCTGCCCCGCCAATCTCGAACCGCTTTTCGGCCCGCTCGCGACGGCGCGCACCGTCACGGAGACCTTTATAAAACGCACCGAAACTGTGGGCACCTCATTTCTGCACCCGAAGTTCGCCTTAGGCTCCATTAACCACGGAGATTTATGGAATCAACGCCGCCCGCTCCTCCTGCACTTTGGCTACGCGGCCCGCCCCGGCTACGTGCAACTTCGTTTTCTTAAAAACAACTACGATTTTTCCTCCGCCATTTTCACCGGCGCCCAGCGAGAGGGCCTAGTCCTAGGTGCAGTGCATCTTATCACCGACGGAGGCGACACCCATATCTCATTGGACAAAGTTAAGGCCGGAAAAATCCGCGCCCGAGACCTGCGTTTACGTTTCGAGATTGGCGGACCAGCCGCTCAACAGGTCCGCACAACGACCAAAGAAATCAAAACCCCGGAACTAGCCATCTCGATTCGCTTTGCCCGCGCGCGTTTCGACGGGCGCGACGCCCAAATTACGACTGGCAGCGATGACCATATGCAATGGATCGACGCCGTATTTTACAACGGCCCAGATCGCGAATTCGATCTAGCCGCGCTCGACGAAGCGTTCGCAGCATTCGCCTTCTCTGTTGGGACTACGATTGAGCCTACGATTAAGCTGGAGGCCGGCCAAGCCACCGTCGCAGCCGCTGACCTAAGTCTCATGGCTCCGATCCAGCCCGCGCCTCGCCGCTAATTTAACGTTCTTAGAAGTGCAAGTTCCGTCGACTGCTTAACATGAGAGGCCTTTAGGATCTTTCTTACCGGTAAAACAAAGTGGCGCAGTTAATTAAGCAGTTCGACGTGGGCCACCGAGCAGGAACTGGATTTATGCAACCGGGCCCACTAGTCTATTACTGGCTGAACCTGGATTAAGGCAACTACGAGAGCCCTGGGGAACTGCACATTGCTATCTTACAGAATTTATCGGCAGCTAAACGCCCACTTCGGGTCTGGAGTCTTATGACGTACTGGGCGAGGCTGATCCGCCGCTCGTCATCCAGCGAACCCCGGTGATCAATGCGGGGATCAAAAAAGCAAAAAACAATTGAGTACCGCGACCTTGATCTTGGATGCAACGCAGACCATGGCGGCCAAAAGAAGAAGGAACCGAGTTACCGGGAACTTGCAAAGCAGAGGTTTTCGTGTGCGCAAGAAAGTAACGCGGGCAACAGAGAACGAGCTATACAGGCGCGGAACCAAGCAGTGCACGTCTATCGCGAAAGTGCCACCATTGCGCTCGCGACCAAGTTGCCGCGAATCCTCAAGGCTTTCAATTTAAAGAGGGCATTAATCGCGTAAGCGCCACCTTTCCCACGGCTTGGCTTGGCACATTCAAGGCTGAACGTGAATATTTTTTGATATAAGGTCGTGAAAACATTGAGCCGGAGATTTCCAGCCGAGGATTTTGCGGGGACGCTCGTTGAGCATTTCTTGATAGGCGGCGAGCTGTTGATAGGAGATCAAGGAAAGGTCGGTGCCCTTTGGCAAGTAGTGGCGGATGCGACCGTTTTGGCTTTCGCAGGTCCCGCGTTCCCAGGGGCTGTGGGGATGGCAAAAAAAGACCTTGAGGCCGAGGTCGGCGGCGAGGGTCTTGTGTTGGGTCATCTCCTTGCCTTGATCGTAAGTGAGGCTGAGACGGAGCTGGGCAGGGATCTCGACGAGACGACGAGTGAAGGCCTCGCGCACGCTAGTGGCGTCTTTTTGCTCCAGACGGCAGAGCATGGTGTAACGAGTGGTGCGTTCGACCAGTACGCCGACGGCCGAGCGGTTGCCTTCGCCCAGAATCAAGTCGCCCTCGTAGTGGCCGGCGATCAGGCGAGACTCCACTTCGGCCGGACGCTCGTCGACCAGCACCATGTCAGGTATCTTGCCTTGGGTCGCGGTCACGCCTCGGCGGCGGGATTTTCTCGCTCGGTGGCTGCGTCGCAGGCACTTGACCAGCTCGCGCTTGAGCTCTCCCACTGCGACGATGTAAACGTAGCGGTAAATCGATTCGTGGGAGGTGTGCATCGAGGTCAATTGCGGGTGTTCGAGTTTAAGCGTACCTGCGACTTCCTCCGGAGACCAGCCTCGCCTAAGGCGCGCGTGCACTGCGTCGCGCAGCGCCGGACACGCGGCGATGTCGCAGCGGCCGCGTTGACCGGCACCCCTCCGCGCAAGCGCCACGGTGTGCGCCCGGATTGCGCAGTAGCTAGCCCTGCCGCCGTTGCGCTTGAGCTCCATGCTGATCGCCCCGGCCGAGCGATTCAGCTTCAATGCAACCTCCACTTGGGTGTCCCCGGCCCGCAATCCCGACTGAATTTCGATCCGCTCCGACAAATCAAGGTGGGTAATGATCGCTCGACTCCGCCCGCGAGAATTCACGGTGGCAAGCTCCGCTCTCGGCAGGGGACCGCCGAGCCGGTTACCTGCCGAGAGCGGAACGGTAGGGGCACTAGCCTCGTTCTTACTACAGACTTCCTCCGCCTCTTTTTACACAGAACTTCGCTTCAGATTGGACATTCACGTTCATCCTTGAGCGCGCCGATCCAAATTTTCAAAACAGCCGAACAATAATATAAATTAAAAAATTTTATATTACCGTAAAGTTAGAATCTTGGTATTTCAGTAAATTTGTATAAATCGATGAAAGCGAAGAAAGCATTATTTCCTCAGTGAATTTATTTTCGAAAGTGATTTTTGCTGCTTTACCATGACTACATCTAATTTGCGTGTTTTTATATAGAGTCAATGCCGCAACGATATCATCGACGCAGTTAGGCCTAACCAGAGTTCCATTAAATCCGCTTGATATAAGCTCAGGAATACCCCCAACATTAGTAGCTATTATTGCCTTAGAACAACCCATTGCCTCGATAACAGATAATGGTAAAGCCTCAAAATTCGAAATTAAAGCTACAATATCGC
>Ga0136642_1001137_pt1 | contig 11777 bp, 20 predicted proteins | sample LowCatLa1302831Y_FD_115313 | JGI IMG/M metagenome (GOLD analysis project Ga0136642, IMG submission 115313) | Freshwater microbial communities from Lower Cathedral Lake, Yosemite National Park, California, USA - 13028-31Y | ecosystem: Environmental > Aquatic > Freshwater > Lake ... | reverse complement strand
TGCTTCACGCTCTCCAGCTCGTACCGCATAGCATCGAGGTTTGGTGAAACGGTGACTCGCTCTTTAGTGTAGCCCACGGGCTTGACCGCGCCGCCCTTAGCCATGTGGACCTTGCGCGCCACAATGCCGTGGCCAACGTCCCTTTCGCTCTCATAGCGCTCTGGATCGTGCATTGGGTACAGGTGCTTGGTTTCGCTGGCAATGTCAAATGCTGATCCCTCCGGCACCAGATGGTGCTGCTCCATCTCGCGGAACTTTTTGCGGTTAACGACCATGGGCTCACCGACGGTGACCGCGCCTATGGCCTTGGCCGGACCATCACCGGTGCGCACTATGGATACCCGCTTGCCAACATAAGGGCGCAGCGTGTCGCCGTTGCGGGACTCGTAGGTTTTTTTGCCATCGACGATCAGATCGGCGTATTGCAGGTTTGCCTTTTTGTCCGACCGAACATTGATGCCCATTGCCGGTCCGCCAGCGTGGATGTCACCGCCTTTGGCGTAGTTCTCGCGCTTGCCGTAGGTGGGCTTGTGCGCCAATACCAGCGGGCCAATCTGCACCACGTGGGCGGAATGGGTGACCGGCTTCATGGTCTTGCGGTCGTAAAAAAACCCATGCCTGCGTGGGTCAAAGCCGACTTGCGCGTAGTCCGGGTGGTTCAAGTAGGCTTTCATGTGATCCACGGCTTCGTCTTCGCTCATGTGGTGCAGATCGCCTTTGATGCGGGCAAACGATGATTTGCCCTTCTCCCCCATTCCAACCTCTTCGGCCTTGTGCGGAGTGGGATCGAACACGGCGTTTTTGACCGACGACACGGGGCCGTACGCAACCTTCAGGTTGTCGTCGCCTTTGCCCTCTTCGTCGTGGACCGAATTGACCCACACACCATGGCTCTCGTAGGCCGGGATGTCCAAGCGCAATCCGACCTTGCGGCCCGCTGGCCACTGCTCATGGCCGCGCCACTTTGGCTTTTGCGCAGGTTTTAGCGCCCGTTCTGCGTCCTCGTCCGTTGCGGGCTGCGGCACAAACTCGTAGGGCTTGATGGGCTTGTGCTTGGCAATCAGCTTGTCGAGCTGCTTATGCGTCGTAGTGCCCGCAGCAACGCCACGTATGGCCGCCTCCAGCTCCGGGTGCTTGCGTTGCAGGTTGGGGTCGTAGTTAGTCGGCTTGACCTCAACCTCGCCGCCCTTGGCGTACAGCGGCACGCCGTTCTTGGTCACGTCTTCGCGCATCTTTGGGGTGATGGGGAAGTGGTGGACGGGTACGGGTTTATTGTGTTCTTTCAATTTTTGAGCAATGTATCGTCCAGCCCCAATATCGCCGCTTCGCATCGCGTCATGTACCCCGCCGGGGAATTGCGCTATGACATCATCTTCCGTCATCCGATTGACAGGCATGTGCATAGCACCAACCTGTGCGCCGTACTTCTTGCCAAACTGGTTTAGAAAGCTGGGGATTATCTTGTCGTAGAAGCCCTTCATGCCTTCACCACCAACCTTGATGTTGTCACCACGCAAAATTCGTGACGGGCCTTCCCATTCTGATTTAATCAATTTTTCAGCAACATCTTTTCCAATATATTTTTCAAGGTCTTCAGGAGCAACGTTGTTTTCATGAACTACTGCGTTGCCCTCGTGGTCAAAAGCCATCAATTGTTTGGTAGCCGGTGTGTAAGCGATTTGTCCTACTTGTTTGGCCAAGCTGTAGCGATCCGCCTGCTCCGCGCCCGGCGTGATGGCAATGGCATCGTAACCGCTCTTTGCAGCATGGTGGATCATCTTCTTGAGCGCCATCTCGTGCCAGTTCTTCTTGAACGGGGCGTTGGGTATGCCTGAAATTTTTTTTATTAACTCCTTGTATCTAACTTTATTTTTAGGATGGTAAAACTCAATTGAAGGTAAATTTTTAATGTTCTCATATTCTTTTTTTTCTTCCGGCGTTAAATCTTCCGCATACCCTTCATTGCGCCCCTGCTGATGCCAATCGGATTGCAGCTCTTCAATATGAAAAATCTTTTCGCCGTTGGGGCCGGTGCGATCCTTGGCGCGTACGCTGGCCAGTATGTTGGGCGTGCCACCAAAGTGGTGTTCCACGCCTTCAAATTTTCCTTTTGGATGTCGCAGCACAAATTCGCGGTAGTTTTCACCACCGGGCAATGTGTAATGCTCGTGGTGCGGCGTCTGAAGCATGCGCGTTTCCGGCGTTACCGGTGGTTTGTTTTTCAACGCCTCCAAGAACTGCGCCCGCTCCATCTTGGGCAGGTTCACCAGCGCCTGCAGCCCACGGTCCTCGACTTCTTGCGCTTTGTAGCCGGGCATCTTGCTTAGCTCAGTCATAAACTCCGAGCCGGTCCCCTTGGGACGGGGCAGCGTCTGGGCCAGCCGGTCGATAGGGGAGTAGAAGCTCACAGTGGGCGCTCCGTCATTTGGATGTCATGGGTCGATCCACCGCGTTTCATGCTCAGGTCGTCCTTGGTCGTGTCATAGGTCCCACGGTTGCCAATGGCGCTCTTGATCATGCGGGGGTTCCAATGCACGACTTCGGTCAGTTTGCCGTCGCGGTACTGCATGATGGCGTCGTGACCAGCGGCTTGCGCCCGGGTTTTCACCTGATTGCCAATACCGCCTTTTTCCTCGTAAGCCTTCTCCACAATCTTGTTGGCTTTGTCCCGGTCAACGCCTAACTGCGTCAGCGCAAGGATCATGGGATCTTCAGCGCCCTTGGAATGCAGCACGAGCGGGTTCAGAATGCGGGCGTGGACCGGGAGCATGTTGCCACCTTGCTGCGATGGCAGGACATTGCCGGAGTCTCGCTGCCTCAAAGCCTTGAGCCCGGTGTCATGATGGTGCTCGTTTGCCAGCATGGACAAGATTGCATCGTCGTTCGGAATGCCGCTGTATCCGCTTGCATGAGATGCGTCAGGGGTCAGATATACCCCAGCTCCTAACGCGCCCTCCTTGCTGGGTTTAAAGCGGCGGATAGCCTCATTGCCTTTGCCGCCCTCGGTCGCAGTCGTGCCGTGATACAGGCGCATGGGCGTGTGGCTACCCTCAAGCAACTTTCCCAACGCTTTCCGCATATCCTCCACCGGCGGCTGGCCACCTCCGGCCATTTTGGGCATGGTTGGCCCGGGGCGTTGCGGCATGGCCTGCGGGTTCGGCCGCATGGCCTGCATGGCTTGGCCTTGGGGCGTCAGGGCAAGAATATTGCTCTGGGGCTGGCCGGGCCTTGGTGGAGGCGCTCCGGGCGCTCCGGGTGGCGGCATACCAGCTTGGGGCGGCTGTCCCGGCATTGGAGGCTGTCCGGGCGGCGGTCCACCTTGCGGCTGGCCGGGCTGCATGGGCATCATCTGGTTGCCGGGCGTCAATGGCTGGAAGTCCACGCCGCCAATGGGCAAGCCCTCACCGTTGCCGCCGTTGGGCGACACGAATGCCTTGATGGGCAGGTCGGGTGCCTCGTTAACACCGACGTCCTTAATGTTCATCAAGTTGGGTGCCTTGCGCAGCATCAGGCTGGCTAGCATGGTGTCCTTGTCGGGCTCCACGCTTCCGCCGTCAGCATATTCAACAGCTCCGCCTTCTGCCTTGCCAGCATAGGCTTTGCCGGTCAACAGTAGGTCGCGGGCGGTCTCAGGTGTAACGCCAAGTCGGTGCGCGGTCATCATAATGTTGCGGGCCAACAGCTCTAACTTGCCTGCGCCAATCGGTGTGTCCACGCCGGTCTGCGGTGCGAACGTGCCCCATGAGCGAGCCTGAGCCGGGCCGGACTCAAGTCCGAGCTTGGCGGCGATCTGTTCACGCCACCACGGCGCAAGCAAAGTCATTTCAGGATTAGTCACGCTTGCCCCGGGAATTGCCTCTCGACCCTTTACCATTTTGCGGTTGCGAGTATCGGCCAATCCGACGCCACGGCTCCAATGTGCGTCACCAACGGGAGTTTCCGTTTGGAAACCTGTCTCCGGTACACCGCTGGATTTGATGTAGAGCGGCACCTTGGGCGTTTTCATGGTCATCTGACCAGATGTCAGGTACTTGTCCATCGGTCCGGCTTGGGCGGTCTTGTGGTAAGCATGGCCGGGCACGTTGCGGATGTCTGCCGGAAAGCTGCGGGTGCGCTTGTCCTCGGCTTTACCGGCGTGCTTCAGAAAATCGGCAAAGCGCCCTTGCGTGCTCATCATGTAGGCCGCTGTTCCACGCGGAATCTCGGTCATAACTTCGCTGGCCGGGGATGCCATGCCCATTAGGTGGTTGAGTTTGTCGTACTCTCGTATGGCGTTTTCCTTGCCAATGAGCTGCGCCATGCGCTGGAAAACCGGGTCCATGATGTACCACGGGTCCATGCCTTGGATCAGCGCGTGGTGCTTCTCCGCCTCGCTTAGCACATCAATAATGCGTTTCTCGTTCTCGGGCGTCATCACCTTGGCGGCGGCTTCAGATCCTCGCGGCTTGGCTGCGGCACCGGGAAGGGTGCCCGGCAGGTTGCCTTTACGGCCCTTGCCCATCTGGAACAGGTCTTCGCGGGTGACGCCAAAAAGGCGCTTGAGCGATGGGTCCTCGGGCTCCACGCGGGCAGCGGCCTCGGCGGCGATGTCCTTGGGGTTTTTGTAGATGCCGGGGAAGGCCATGCGCTGCGGATTGCGCACAGTCTGCACCTTGGGGTTGAGCATGGCCTTGGACTCGGCCACGCGCCTGCTGTCTTGTACGTCGTCGTTGTCAAATTCTGAGTCTGCCACGGTGCCTCCTTGGGCGTAGCTAAGTCCGGCTTCGTGGGCTCGGGCGGGGTCGAATGCGGCAAAGCGCGAACGGACTTGTGCGGGGTCTTTGACAATATAAGACTTCGAACCAAACTCTTTGTCATTAATCGCTTTATGTTTTGCAAGCATAACCGGATAAGAAACATCCCCAAACATGTACCCGCGTGAATCTTTATTGGTCAAATCTCTATCCGAAAACCAATGACCACTCATAGCAGATTTAACCGCTTTTGAATCGTTGCCGGTATTGCGCCTTGTATTTTCCCCAAGTTTTAAATTATCAAAGGCGTGTATGTCCGCATCACTCGCGTGATACGCCGGTGTCTTAAACCCCATGGCCCGCGCCCGGTCTTCCGGGGTGTTGCGCTCGTGCAGGCCCAACATGCGGATGGCGTTGAGCCGAGCCAGTTCGAGGGCTTCGGACTGCGGGTACTTGGGTTTAGCCATGGCTCGGTCCTGTAAGGTTTCTTGCATTTTATACCGCATAGGGGTTTTCGGCCTTGCGCGGGTTGGCGTCGGCGTAATCGTCCTCGTCCACCCACTCCTTGGGGAAGTCGATGGTCAGCCACCCGGCGTCGCGCAGGTAGCGCAGGGCTTGGCTCATGGCGTCCACAAAGTCGTCGTGGGCTGTTTCCGGGAACGAGCAGACCTGACTGACCATGCCCTCGGCCCAGTCCCGCACAAACCCTTTGCGCTTGCTGGACTCCGGCACCCAGACCCGCCCGGCCTTGATGATGTTGGACACAATGCTCAGGCGCTGGATCTTGTCGGCCTTGCCCGGGTTCCACGGGATCACCGGCAGGCCAGCCCGGCGCAGGTCTTGGATCAAGCTGATACCGGCGCTCTTGTCCTCGATCAGCAGGACGTCCACGCGCTTCTTCTCCCGGCCATCGCCGTAGACCGTCTCGTACTCGTCCACGATCCGGGGCCGCAGGTCGGGGTACTGCAGCCGGTCCTGCCAGCAGTCGATCACCATCACGCACATGCCGCCGTCGGTGGGCTTGAAAACCCCAAAGGTTATGTGAGCGGTCGGATCGTTCTGGGTCTTTTCGCTGGTGGCCACGTCCATGGACTGCACGATGTACTCGAACTTTGGAAACTCCCGGCCATCAGGCCACAGGCGGAACCAGTCCCGCTTGACGATGCCGCCTTCTTCGGGGTCGATGATCTCCGCATGGATCTCCTGCCGCCCGAGGTTCGTGCCCTCATAGCTCAAGATCTGCTTTTTAAACGACGGCGCGAGGTTGTCGATGTTGCTGTACGTGCTGGCGCGGGTGATGACCACGTCGTCGCCTTCCCGGGCGATCAGGTCCATCACGACGTCCTTGGGCTTGGGCGTGGTGGAGGCAATCAACCGAGTGTGCTTGCCCAGCCGGATGCCGAACTGGATCATGTCCCAGCTCTCCTGCAGGTACTCCCATGCAGCCAGCTCGTCTAGCCACCCACCGTGGAACTGCGGTCCCCGGAAACGCTCGGGCTCGGACGCCGGGATGCCCTTAATGAGCGAGCCGTTGATCAAGATCAGCTCATGCAAAGATTTGTTGTAGTCCTTGATCAGCTCCGGCGGGATGACGGACATCAGGCCCGAGTCGCCCTCAAAGCAGGTTGCCCGCAGGTCGCTCGATGTTGGGGCAGATACCAGCCATCGGGTATTCGGTTGCTCCCATGCCCACCATGCGAGGTTCTCTGCGGCCGACCGGGTCTTACCGGCTCCGCGGCCTGCACACATCAGCCAGACGGACCACCAGTCGCCCGCGGGCTCGATCTGGTGCCTATGGGCGGTCATGATCCACTTAGCCCGCCATGCGAACGCAATGCGATGGCTTTCCGGTAGCTGTGCGAACTGCTCCCGGAGCTTGGGGTCGCGCAGGATGTCAGCTAGATTGCCCATCGTATTGGCTTCGGGCTTTATAGCGTGCTATGTATGCTTTTACTTCGGGATCGTTTTCATACGCGGGCAAAGCGCTTTCGTCTGCTATTTCTTGGTCAAACTCCAGCGCGTGCTGGTTGGCCAAGCGCAATAACGCGGTGTTTAGTTCTGCGGTTGTTTTCATTATCGATATTCGGTCAGCTAGGTTGCCCATCGAGCTTGGCCATCGACATGTACTTCAGGACCTCACCGAACACGTCGAAGCTGGTCTCGACCACCAGCGGGTTTTTGTCGTCACCAGCCACCACGGTCCGGTTGCCATACTTAGAGGGATCCCAGCAGGCCAGCAACTTTAGTCGGGTCTCGATGCGCAGCTTGCGGTGGCCAAGCATGTCCTCAATGGTCACCCGGCTGCCTTTATCGTCCAGCACCTCAGTCTGGCCAAGGTGAAAGTTGTCGGCGATCTCCAGCGTTTCCTCGGCCATTGCTTGATATCCGGCCTCTCGCGCACGCGTGACCTGTGCGGATAATTCTTTGTCGCGGGCCAACCAATCGTAGAACGTCCGCCACTCAGGCATGTGCTCATCCCTACAGATTTTTCGTAGTGGCTCTCCGTCACTTAGGCGCATGCAGATCTCTGCTGCAAGCTCTGGGGTGTATTTGCTTGGGCGGCCAATCTTCTTTTTCGGGGCTACAAGCGTGATATCGGTCACCACAGGTAGGTTGCCCTCAACTTGGTCGTTTGGAGGCTTCTGGAGCCGTTTTTGGGGCTTGGCGGTAGTTTCTGGCATGGTTAGTCCTTATTCCTATTCGCCAGCAGTTTAACTTACTCTTGCGATGTACCCATCACCCGGCGTTCCATGGCTTTGTTCGCAATCTTGAGGCTTTTGATCTCCTCTTTCTGGCGCTCCACGGTGCTGGTCAGGTGTTGTATCCGGCTCATGGCGCTGTCGATCCAGTTCGATACCTCGGCTGGCATGTTGTAAACCTTATCGGTTTTTGCGGGCTCGATTTTAATCTCGGGCAAAACCTTTGTGGTTTTCTTTGTAGTTGCCATCTGAGTCACCTCATTAAATTTGGCAGCCACGACATGCAGGCCACGAACAAAAAGAACATCGCCGCTATGAGCAGCTTGTCGCTGGTAGTTTCACTTTGCATTATATCTTTTTCCTCTTGTTAATGATGGATTGCGCCCATGGAACTACGAATTCGTTGTATGGGATTGGGATCTGTGGCTCATGGTAGAACTTTCGGATGTTGAGCGTTTGCTCGACTTGAAATTTCTCAGGCTCTGCCATCCGTATGGCACGGATCAGGTCATCCAGCTCAGGCCGGGCTAAGTGCATATCCTCCCGTTTAGGCCGGGCAATTTCTTTCAGCATTTTTTGGTGTTGTTCACGTAACATTGTTTAACTCCTATGTCATTGCGTACATTGCCCAGTGCAAGTCGTTTGGCTTGGGCGTGTTTTTTTTGAGGATCTTTTCTGCCTTGCAATAGTCGGATTTGTATTGCACTGCCAGTTTGTAGTCGCCGTTGACCACTCAAAACGGCACCCGCATCATGGCGCTGCTTAAAGCAGCCTTCAATTTGTCAATTTGCTCTTTTTCTTCGGCGCTCATGCGTTCTCCTCCAAAACAATCCGCTCAAGCACCATCACAGCATTGGCGATGTCTTCCACCAGATAGTCGGGAAGCCTTCTGCTGTCGGGCTGGCTAAATGCCCAAGACTCCAATGCGCTCAACAGCTTGATGATGCGCAGGGCTTCTGTTTTATTCATGTGTTCTTCTCCTTGAGTTTGGCTTCAAGCATGGATGCAAATTCCTGTGGCCCCATTCGTTTGTGATAAGTGTCGTGTATTTCTTGCACTTCTTTCTGCGTCAGCCCTACCCACTTGCGCTGTGGTGGGGTGGTGTCATCAAGCAAATCCTTCATTTCTAGGAACTTTTCAAGCATCAGTTTTGGCTTTTCTATTGCGCACACAGGCTTCTGCAACTTGTCCGCAGCCATAGCTTGCTTAGCCTTAAACCCACCGCCTTGTCTGCGTTCCAATTCCTCAAACGCTTCGTCTTCAGGTGTTTTCATAACATTCCATTTCGTAAAGTTATGCAAGTGCCTTCGATCAGGGTGATCGTTGCGTCGCCCTTGGCGACCATCTTGCGTAAGCTGTCCTTCTGCGCGTCCACCGCGCTGCGGCACTGCTGCTCGGATTTGTACCAGATCTGCGCTTGCATGAACTCACAGTTGTTGTTCATGCAGACGAACAGGATCGGTATGAAGATGGTCTGGATCATGCGATCAGCCCCCACACAACGCTGCCCACCACGGACACAAACAGCAGGAAGAAAAGTATGGCGACCACAGTCTTCAACAGGTCGAAGAAAAATTCGCCACCGGAATCGTCATCGTCGTTCACTTTCCATCCTCCTCAATCAAGGCCGCAATGCGCTTGCGGTCACGCTGTAGGGCTTCCAACGTCCGCGTCTGTACGGGCATGGATGAGCCAGCCAGCACCAGTTCAATGCACCGCGCCCGCATTCGCCCTTCAACAATATTGCCAAACTTCACCCAAGCGTTATCCATCACCCAGTTTTCCATACCGCCTTCGTGTAGGCCAATGTCGGTACAGATTCGCATTGCTTCTTCGTTAGTCATTTGGTCTCCTTGCTTGAAATATTTCTGCGCTCCACGCATCAAGAATGCGGGCTTTGGCCTCTTCGCGCTCTTTCGGTGGGTAGATGTCGGCAACAACATCCTCCAATGTTTTCAACACCGACTCTGCCATCTGCTGTGGTGTAAGTATCATTTCTTCTTCCTCACGACAAGCATTGCGTCTGCCATTAGCTGTGTGGCATGAGCTAGTTCAACATCCCCTACTGACTTAGGAAGGTTTCCACCTGAAAGCATTCCAAGCAACGCAACCCCAGCGTAATAATCGTGCAGGGTCATGTCCTTGGCAAAGCCGCCTGTCTTGCTCATCCATGTGGGGTCGATGGGTGTGGTGTCTTCTTTCATAGTCAAAAATCCTTTTACTTGTTTATTAACGCGTTCACCCAATTCTTCCAATTGCTTTTTGTCTTTGAATTCGGGGCTAAGTGAAAGTCCTATTTCTGCCAACTTTTCAACAATTTCTTCTAAACATTTTTTACCAAAAGTAGGCAATTTCAATAAGTCGCGTTTTGACATTTTGGTGAGTTCGGCCAAATTTTGAATGCCATTTCGATATAAAGCGTAATAGCAACGCATTGTTATAGGCAAATCTAAAAGTTCATCATCCGTTTTCATACCTGCTCCTTCAGTTCAGTTATTCGTACCTTCAACCGTTTGATCCGGGCATCGTTGTAGTCCACCATACTGAGGGCATATTCCATTGCGCTCTCAGCCTCCAGCTTGGCACGTTGGGCCTGCATCAGCTCACGCGCCGCCATCTCCAGCGGGGACGGCGTGGCGAACAAGCGCTTCATCATGGCGATCATTTGCGGCACTCCTTGGTGAACACGGCCAGCACGTTCCCGCACGGCGGGCAGATGGTCATATAGCCGACCCAAAAAAATACGACCGTGACGGTGCAGCTCAGGCCAATCAGGGCAAATATGGTCTCGATCAATTTCATAACATCACCCCGCTTCGTTTTGCCTGCCTAGAGGGCCTTCCGCCAAACTTCAGGACCTCCCACGAGTTCCTGCGGCATGTACCGGCTTTGATCATCTTGTTCTGGTATTCCATGGTGCAGTCGTCGCAGATGGCCAATGTGTCCCCGGCCATCTTGGCCAGCTCTTTCCACTCGACAAACTGCTCCTCGGAAAAGCATCTCGGTATGTCGTAATACGTCACGGGAAAAAATATGCGGTGTGCTTTGGTCATGATCAATGCTTCAGGTAGTCCAAAAGGCGCGCTAGGATCACAGTGTGCTCGTCGTAGGGGTGATGGCTCATCTGGTCCTCAAAAGCGCTCAGGATGAACGCTACGCCCGCTTCAAAGCCCTTTTCGTACTCCGATGGGGGTGGCGCTGGCTTAACGCAGTTGCCATGCTCGGCGGTGAACATGTCCATGTGGCCAATCAAGTCGTTGATGGGCAAAGGCATCTTGGGCGGCGACTGGGTAGCACCACAGTGCTGGCACTCGTACGTGCCGGTTACGGTGTTGATGACGACGTGATCAAATTTCATTTTGGGCATCCTTATCCTTCGTATATGGACATGCGTCCGGGGTTTTGCCATTCGGCAAACAATCCAAATTTTTGCAGAGCTGCATCCATTACGGGGTTAGTGTTTTCCCCACCCCACTGATGGTGGTCGGAGTAATAATTGATCCACTTGTAGCTCTCGGGTTCTTCGCCAGATATGCTGAAGTTGCCGTTGTCTTCACAATGCTCGTAGACCGGCACGCCCATTTTCTTCAGCAGGTTGTACGCCTTGATGTACTTGCGTTTCATGCCGTCACCTCTTTTGCCAAAATTGCCTGCAGGCCCTTGAGCATGGTCTCGGCTTCGGTGCGTGTCAGCGTGGTGTGCATGCTTGAGCCGCGTGCCTGCAACCCCAGCCACACGCCACCGTCATCCCACTCGTCAACGCTGATTCGTACATTTTCACGGGTGTAGATTGTTGTTTCGATATCGTTCATATTTATTCCTTAAAAGTTGTAGTCGTAAAATTTCACAGGCTTTTCGTTCAAGCGGAACTTGCGGCCATGAGCATCCTTCCAGCCCTGCTTGCCGAGGCGGATGCGCAGAACTTGATTGGTAAAGTTGCTCACGATGTTCCAGCGCTGGTCGCATTGGTTGGAGCAGTGGGCGGCAAAGCCACCAACGTGGAATTCGAGTTTGACGCTGTCATCGCGCTTGGCATCCATCTCGCGCACTTCGATGGTCTTGTCGTTGACGACGCGGACCACCTCGTAAGGTGTAACGTCGCTGTAGCTGTAATGGTTCGCATAGTTCATTTTTAGGTCCTAGTGGTTGGTTGCTGACGTTTCAATTATTACTCTAAATTACAGTAAATTGCGCTTTGCTTTGTAAAAATTGTGTAAAGACTACAGAGTTGTAAACCGGCCAAGGATGCTGGCCATGTTGGTCGGCGTGTTGTCCGCGTCCCACTTGGGCAGGTCTTCTGGCCACTGCAGCATGCGGGCGAGGGCTTGGTAGTCCTTCTCGGTCA
>Ga0136642_1001136_pt1 | contig 11786 bp, 10 predicted proteins | sample LowCatLa1302831Y_FD_115313 | JGI IMG/M metagenome (GOLD analysis project Ga0136642, IMG submission 115313) | Freshwater microbial communities from Lower Cathedral Lake, Yosemite National Park, California, USA - 13028-31Y | ecosystem: Environmental > Aquatic > Freshwater > Lake ... | reverse complement strand
GGTGAAGTGCCAGTGGTCAAGAAAATTGAGGTGGCACTCGTGACAGGTAATTGTTCCTCTGTCGTTGAAACATTTATGCCGACTCCAATCACAATTCCTTCGCCATATGTTTCACAGAGGATCCCACCAACTTTTCCAAGATCACTCAAAATATCATTGGGCCACTTCGTAAAAAATTCGATTCCTAATACTTCAGCGACAGAGAGTCCGACCAGCAATGGGATAAATCCCCAGTCTGCTTTGTCACGCTTTAGTTGTACAAATGCTGAGAAGAGCAGACCAGTACCGATCTGTGATTCAAATTTTCGATCAAGTCGGCCTCGGCCAGCACTTTGATATTCTGCAACCATCACATCACCATGTTGTGGTGTTGATGCCTTCAATGCGATCTGGGTTGAATCAATCTCACCAAGTACTTTTACTGACCAGTAGCCCTCTCCCAACGCGTAATCGATACTCGATTGAATTAGCTCCACCGTAGTACCCTACAACCGTGAATGACGAGAGAGTAGAAAAACGCCGCGCAGAAGGAAAGCAAACGGCACGCGAACGAATTAACTATCTCGTTGACGATGGCTCGTTCATAGAATTCGACGAACAAATCCATGATGGTGTCATCACTGGTTATGCGACCGTTGATAATCGAACCATTGCGCTCTACTCTCAAGATTTCCTCGTCAAGGGCGGCAGCCTCGGTGAAATGACTGGTCGAAAAATTGTTAAGGTGATGGATTTTGCATTGAAGAGTGGTGTACCGCTAATCGGTCTCAACGATTCTGGTGGTGCGCGTATTCAAGAGGGCGTCGTTGCGCTGAGCCAATATGGCGAGATCTTCAAGCGCAATGTTCGCTCATCAGGGGTAATTCCTCAGATCTCGGTCATCATGGGTCCATCCGCTGGTGGAGCTGTTTACTCACCTGCGCTCACTGACTTTGTCATTATGGTGAATAAAACTTCGCACATGTTTATTACCGGCCCAGATGTCATTAAGGCAGTCACTGGTGAAGAAGTTGCGATGGAAGAGCTAGGTGGCGGGCTCACTCATAGCGCCAAGACAGGAAACTCTCATTACCTCGCCAATAACGAAGACGATGCCCTCGATTATGTAAAAGCGCTACTCTCATTTTTGCCATCGAATAATTTAGATGATGCACCGGTATTTCAAGCGACCGAGTCCATGGATTTCTCGCCCGCTGATCGCGCACTTGACTCACTTGTCCCAGATAATGCGAATAAGCCTTATGACATGAGAATTCTGGTTGAGGCGCTCTTAGATGAGAGTGACTTCTTAGAAGTCCATGCACTCTTTGCACCAAATATTCTCGTCGGCTTTGGCCGGATCGAAGGGCGATCGGTAGGAATCATTGCCAATCAACCATCACAACTTGCCGGTACGCTCGATATCGATGCCTCTGAAAAGGCGGCGCGCTTCCTTCGCCTCTGTGATGCATTTGGTATCCCAATTATCACCCTCGTTGATGTACCAGGTTTCTTGCCCGGAACTGAACAAGAGTGGGATGGCATTATTCGTCGTGGTGCCAAGTTGATTTATGCCTATGGAGAAGCATCTATTCCACTGATTACCATCATTACCCGTAAGGCATATGGCGGTGCGTATATCGTGATGGGATCAAAACAACTTGGCGCGGATATTAATCTTGCCTGGCCCACTGCTCAGATTGCGGTAATGGGCGCTCAGGGTGCCGTCAATGTTTTGCACCGTCGCGAGATTGCCGCTGATCCATCTGTTGCCGCCACCTTGATCAAGAAATATGAGGATGAACTTTTAAATCCTCACATCGCAGCTGAGAAAGGCCTGATCGATGCGGTCATCGAGCCACACCAGACTCGTCGTCAGATTACATTAGCGCTCAGGGCGCTACGTAATAAGCGGGTAGACCTTCCCACTCGCAAACATGGAAATATTCCGCTGTAATGCTGCACGGTAAGCGCCTGACGATCGTTAGCGGCGACCCAACTCGGGAAGAGTATGTGGCAATATCGCGCGCAATCCGTGAGATCCAAAAACAAGAAAATCCGGAGAAGAAGTACCGCACCTCATGGGCACGCCTAAAAGTAGTCAATTCACTTCCCCGCAGGTGGGGTACAACGCCATCATGAGCAAGCGTCGAATTATTCTTGCATCCGCATCACCATCTCGTAAACGCCTCTTAGAATCGGTGGGCATCAGCCCAGACATTCTGGTCAGTGGGGTCAACGAAGAAGAGCCCGATCTCCTAGCACTGAAGCCATCTGAAATGGTTATCGCTCTGGCGATTATAAAAGCGCATACGGTGCGCAACGCTCACCCGGTCGGCTCCAATGCACTGGTAATTGGCTGCGATTCCACCTTCGAATTTGATGGTAAAAATCTTGGTAAACCACTCACTCGCGAAGCGGCGGTTGCCCGCGCCAAATTAATGCGAGGTAAGAGCGGGTATCTCCATACTGGCCACAGCGTTGTCGATACTGCCCAAGATATCGAAGTTTCAGATATTTCCACCTCAAAAGTTACCTTTGTTCAGATGACTGATCGCGAGGTCGAAGAGTATGTCAATACCGATGAACCCCTTCAATTCGCTGGTGGCTTCACGCTCGATGGACACTCTGCACCTTTCATCTCACATATAGATGGTGATCCGAGCGGAATAATTGGGCTCTCACTACCGACTTTACGTAAAATTATTATCAACCTTGGTTTGGAATGGGGCGACCTATTGTGAGCGCCCCGAAGAAGATCTCGTCAGTGCTCATTGCTAATCGCGGTGAAATTGCAGTACGCATTTCTCGTGCATGTCGCGATCATGGGATCAGATCGATTGCAATTTATTCTGATGAAGATCGAAACGCGCTTCACGTTGCGATTGCGGATGAGGCCTTCGCGCTTCACGGACTATCTGCTGCCGATAGTTATCTCGATCAAGAAAAGATTATCGGCCTTGCAAAGAGCTCGGGTGCCGATGCAGTTCACCCCGGTTATGGATTTCTCTCTGAAAATGCCGATTTTGCCCAGAAAGTAATCGATGCTGGATTGATCTGGATTGGGCCATCGCCCGCAGCGATTCGCTTATTAGGTGACAAGGTCTCGGCTCGCAAGATCGCTGCCGAAGTTGGTGCCCCACTTGTTGCCGGCACGAGCGATCCAGTCAATAGCCCTCAAGAGATCATTGATTTTGCGACGGTACATGGACTACCAGTCGCAATTAAAGCGGCGCATGGTGGTGGGGGTCGTGGCCTCAAGATTGCGCACACCATGGAGGAGATTCCAGAACTCTTCGCATCTGCTGTGCGCGAAGCGATCACCGGTTTTGGGCGTGGAGAATGTTTTGTCGAGCGTTATCTCGATAAACCACGTCACGTCGAAACTCAGGTTCTCGTTGATAGCCACGGTAATGCGGTCGTCATCTCTACCCGAGACTGTTCATTGCAACGTCGCCACCAAAAACTCGTTGAAGAAGCGCCAGCGCCTTTCTTGACGCCAGCTCAACAAGAACAACTCTACGAGTCAAGTAAAGCGATTATGAAGCGGGCGGGATATGTCGGCGCAGGAACGTGCGAATTCTTGATCGGTGCAGATGGAACAATCTCATTCCTTGAGGTAAATACTCGATTACAGGTAGAGCACCCAGTATCTGAAGAGGTAACGGGAATTGATCTTGTCCGTGAGCAGTTCCGCATCGCATCTGGTGAGGCAATCAGCCCCATCGATCCCGTCATCCGTGGCCACTCAATTGAATTCCGCATCAACGGTGAAGATCCCGGCAACGGCTTCCTACCATCACTCGGCACTATCACCCACTGGGAAGTTCCATCTGGTCCAGGCGTTCGAATCGATGCTGGCTTTGATTATGGGCATACCGTAGGTTCACACTTTGATTCATTATTGGCCAAGTTGATTGTGACGGGGTCGACCCGCGAAGAGGCGATCTCGCGTGCCCGGCGCGCACTCGCAGAATTTGAGATCGGTGGACTTGCAACCGCACTACCCTTCCATCGCGCAATCGTAAATGATCCAAATTTTGTTGAAGATTTCAAGGTCTACACCAGTTATATTGAAAATGAATTTGATAATCAGATTCCAGCCTTCTCGTATAAGGCGGGGGTTGAAGTGGCGAGGGTCATTGATCAAAAGATTATTACTGAAGTAAATGGCAAACGCTTTGAGGTTGTTGTTCACTCAGAGCAAGAGCAGCATCGTCGTCATAAGATCAGATCAAATGTTGTAAGCGCCAACTCTGGAAATGCCTTGAATTCACCAATGCAAGGAACGGTCGTCAAAATTCTCAGAGCAAATGGCGAACGGGTTAAGGCTGGGGATCTCATTCTCGTTCTCGAAGCGATGAAGATGGAGCAGCCACTCATTGCCCCACGCGATGGTCTTATTGAAAAACTCTCTGTCACTGTCGGCCAAACTGTCGCCAGCGGGGCAACGTTGTGTCTGATCGAGGATGCAGAGTAAATTGCTCGCATGAGCGATCTTTACCAAGACCCGATCGGAACCGCAGAAGCCGCAGCCAACAAGTTGGCTGAGACTACTGGCAAGAGTTCGCATCACGTCGCACTCGTCATGGGTTCGGGCTGGATATCAGCAGCGGATTCACTGGGTAGTCCGACCCACGAATTCCCGGCGACCGATCTGCCTGGCTTCTTGGCGCCATCGGTTGTCGGACACGGCGGCGTTATTCGATCATACGATCTCGCTTCTCCAAATGGAGCTACTGGTCCTATTCACGCCCTGGTCTTTCTTGGCCGCACTCACTTATATGAAGGTCACGGGATCGAACCCGTCGTCCATGGCGTTCGCACGGCGGTAAAAGCTGGTTGCAAAACTGTGGTTTTGACCAATGCCTGTGGTGGGATCAATCGCGATTATAAAGTCGGACAACCCGTAATTATCCGTGACCATATCTCGATGACCGGTGTCAGCCCATTAATCGGTGCAGATTTTGTAGACCTTACCGATCTCTATAGTAAGCGAATTCGCGAACTTGTTAAAAGCGCTGATCCATCACTCGCTGAAGGTGTCTATGTCCATTGGCGTGGACCTGCATATGAAACACCTGCTGAAATTATTGCACTACGCGCACTTGGTGCTGATCTCGTTGGAATGTCCACCGTCCCAGAAGCGATCGCAGCACACGCGCTCGGCGCCGAAGTGCTCGGGATATCACTTGTCACAAATGCTGCTGCTGGAGTTACTGGTGAGAAGTTAAGCCACGAAGAAGTTATTGCAGCTGGTAAAGCGGCGGCAGGTCGCATGGGTGATTTGTTGGGCCGAGTGTTGCCACAATTGTGACTCTAGACAGTTCACTCGTAGCCGAGGTTAGGGCTTGGATTGCCCTCGATCCATCACCAGAAGATGCTGCGCTGCTGCAAAAGTGGCTTAATGAAGAGAACGAGGTTGAACTTCGACGCTGCTTCAATGGCTTTCTACAATTTGGAACCGCGGGGCTACGTGGGCCAGTAGGACCGGGGCCTTCCTGCATGAATCGCGCCGTTGTTCATCGCGCCGCTGCCGGCATTGCGGCTTATATGAGGGCCCGCAATATGAGACGCGTTGTGATTGGCCGCGATGCTCGTTATGGGTCCGAGGCATTTACGCGCGAAAGTGCTGAGGTACTTACAGGTGCTGGAATGGAAGTCTTGGTACTACCTCGCCCAATGGCGACACCGGTCCTGGCCTATGCCACCCAAGCGCTCGACGCTGACGTTGGAATCATGGTTACAGCGAGCCATAATCCAGCACAAGATAATGGCTACAAGGTCTATCTAGGCGGAACGGTGGATGGCATTCGATATTTGGGGTCGCAGTTGGTCTCACCGGCCGATAGTGAAATCTCAGCCGAGATTGCAAAAATTCAGATACTTGCGCCGAAGAAAGCTGGCTGGGCTGTACTCGATGATGGAGTTTTTAATAACTACGTAAAAGAGAGTGCGGCGCTAGCTCGCTTTCGACATCCATTAAAGGTGGTCTATAGCGCGATGCATGGTGTCGGAAGCGAGAGCATTGAAGCGGTCTTCAAAGCTGCCGGGTTTGCTGAATTATATTTTGTACCAGAGCAACGATTGCCCGATCCAAAATTCCCTACCGTCGTATTTCCTAATCCAGAGGAACCTGGCGCAATGGATTTATCAATCGCCCTAGCAAAACAAATTAGCGCTGATCTCGTTATCGCAAATGATCCTGATGCTGATCGCTGCGCGGTCGCAGTGAACGATCCAATACTTGGTTGGCGGACACTACGAGGTGATGAAGTTGGTGCAATCTTGGGGCATTACATCGCCACCCAGATGCCAGAATCAACAACTGGAAAAGTTTTTGCAAATACAATTGTCTCATCCTCGATTCTTAAAAAAATTGCCGATCATCACGGTATTAAATTTGTCGAAACACTTACCGGATTCAAATGGATCGCCAAGATTCCTGATCTTCGTTATGGATATGAAGAAGCACTGGGATATTGCGTTGATCCAGAGCGAGTAAATGATAAGGATGGCATATCCGCAGCGCTCTTATTTGTACAGTGTTGCGCCGAATTACAGGCCACGGGGCGCACCATCATCGACTATCTCAGCGAAATCTGGGATACCTATGGATATTATGCGAATGAGCAAATCGCCATTCGGGTCACAGACCTGGCCCAAATCGACATTCTTCTAACTCGATTACGTCAGGACCCGCCGTCACACATTGGTGGACGAGCGCTTACCAGGGTCGATGATTTGGCTATTCCAAGTGATGGTCTACCCGCTACAAATGGCTTGAGATACTGGTTTGGGCCCTCGCTACGTGTGATTATCCGTCCGAGCGGGACCGAACCGAAGGTAAAGTGTTACATCGAACTCGCTGCACCTCAGAACGAGGCGATTTTGATCTTGCCTGCTCTCAGGGCCGAACTCACTGAGTTGATTGCCACTGAATAGAGCTGGCCAGTGCCTACCAGTGCAATTCCGATTCCGCCATCTTTTACCGTGTATCTCTTACCAAAGACGTTGGGGTTTTCTTGCAGCACATCACCAAGAATTTGGCCTCTGATTGCATAAGCGATTGCATCGTAGGCAGCAATCTCAAAATGCTTGGTGAATGCGCCAATCAGTACAGAAAGTGTGCGCGATGATTGCAACCAATATTGATCTGGCAAGGTTCCGATAAGTTTAAGTGGGCTCTTCTTGGTATTAAGCGCAAGGACCGAATCCAGCAGCGACGAGTTCTGACTCCAATTAGAGTAAACGACGTCAACACCAGAGAAATGCATTATTGCCAGAGCGGCTGCGGGGGTTTTTTCTAATGGAATTGTGATCGTCGCAATAATCTTTGGCTTTACCGACTTTGCTCCTTGAATAAATGCTGCACCTTGAGCAGGCGAGCTTGTGAAAGTCACATCACCAATAAATCCGACCTTGTTACTCTTTGAAGCACTCGCTGCCAGAACACCGGCGAGGTACGCACCCTGTTGTGTATCAAAAATCAACGATTGAACGTTTAGGTATGGAATATTTGCATCGTCGATAATCGCAAAAGTCGTTTCTGGGAATTCCTGGCTCACCGTTCGAACTGATTGCTCATACCCAGCACCCACCGCAATAATTGTTGAATATCCCGCGGTCGCTAGAAAACGTAACCGCCTAGAACGATCTTTCTCACTGCCATCCGTCACCATTTCGCGAACGACCAACGAAGTCAGTTTCAAATTTAGCTTCACAAGATCAACGCCCATCGCAACGGCATCATTTGCCGCATGGTCACCACGACCACCGACTTCATAAGCAATCGCAACCTTAATCGGTGCATCAGCATGGGTAACTGGGACGAGTAACGTAGTGAAAAAGAGCGCCGAGATACTTGATATCAGCCACTTCCGGCTAGCCACGAGGGATCAGCCCAATCGCTTCATATGCCTTGCGAAGAGTCTCGTTAGCAACAATGGCAGCCTTTTCGGCACCAATCTTGAGCAAGCGAGTGAGTTCGCCCTTATCGCTCAACAATTCTTCACTGCGTCTTCGGATCGGATCCAGGTGGGTCGTGACAACATCAGCGACCGCTACCTTGAAATCCCCATAACCCTTACCTTCGAATGCACTTTCGATTTCTGGGATGCTCTGACCAGAGAAGGCGGCGTGAATCGTCAAAAGATTCGAGATTCCAGGCTTGTTTACCTCATCAAATGTGATCTCACGCCCAGCATCTGTCGTTGCACTCTTGATCTTCTTCGTATTAGCTTCAGTAGAATCGAGAAGTTCGATCAACCCGGAAGCAGATGATGACGACTTTGACATTTTTGAGGTTGGATCTTGGAGATCAAAGATCTTTGCACCAGATTTAAGAATATATCCCTCGGGGATGGTAAAAATCTCTTTATACGTTGAATTAAAGCGCTGGGCAAGATCGCGAGTAAGTTCAATATGTTGGCGTTGGTCTTCACCGACCGGTACATATTGAGGTTGATATAACAAGATATCGGCAGCTTGCAACATCGGATATGTGAAGAGTCCTACAACAGTGCGATCAGATCCATTTTTTGCTGACTTATCCTTAAATTGCGTCATGCGGCTTGCCTCGCCAAAACCAGCAATACATTCCATGATCCATGCAAGTTGATTATGCGCAGGTACGTGGGATTGGATGAAGAGCGTGGATTGTTCAGGATCGATGCCAAGAGCAATAAGTTGAGCAACCGAGGCAAGTGTTGCATCACGCAACTTCGCTGGATCTACACCAGCGGTGAGCGCATGAAGATCGACAACGCAGTAATACGTGTCGTGGGTCGCTTGGAGTTCTACCCATTGGCGAACTGCGCCCAAGTAATTTCCAAGATGAAACGAGCCGCTTGTGGGCTGAATTCCAGAAAGTGCGCGCGCCTTACTCATGGTTCGTATCTTTCCATTCAGTGCGGGAGATCAACAATTGGCCAGCCCTGCGGCCTTCAATGGTGAGTACTGTGACCTTAATTCCATCGATTTTCAGCTCGTCATGAGGCTCGGGCAGACGACCTAAAGCATGCATAACGAATCCCCCGGCGGTCTCGTACGGGCCTTCGGGCAGTGCAATCTGCGTCTGATCAAAGAGATCTTCCAGCGAGATCAAAGCATCGACTTCAAAGTCACCGACCTTTGATCGCGCAGTGACTTCACCAACTACGGCGTCGTATTCGTCATGAATATCACCAACAAAGCATTCAACGAGATCTTCTAGCGTCACGATGCCGTCAGTGCCGCCATATTCATCTAAGACAACGGCGATATGTGATCGCTTACTACGCATCTCGGTCAAGGCTGGAAGTACACCCTTTGTGCCAGGTAGATTAACAATCGGTCGCAGGTACTCCAAAATATTCTTTGACGAATCATCTGATGTTAATTTCAAAAGATCACGAATATGTAAGAAACCAATGACCTCATCACTCGATCCTCGTGTCACTGGATAGCGAGAGTGTGCAGTTTCAATCGCAAATTTCTTTGCTTCGCCAACGGTGAGTGAGACGTCTATAAAATCAACTTCAATCCTTGGAACCATAATCTCATGCAGTGATAGGTCACTTGTTATAAAGACATCCTCTAAAATGTCTCGCTCTTCCACTGTTAAAGCGCTATGTCCGGTGACAAGTTCAACTAATTCAGCTTCCGACATTTGAGAACGAGCCTCTTCAGAGGTGAGGCCAAATATTTTCACGACAAAATTTGTCGATCCTGAAAGTAGCCAGATGATCGGTGAAAAGATCCTTGCGATTCGATCGATCATTGGTGCGGCAGCGAGCGCAATTTTCTCGGTCCGAAAAAGTGCTAACCGTTTCGGCACAAGTTCGCCAAAGACGAGTGAGATATAGGCGATGACGATTGTGAGGCCGATGAGTGAGAAGAAGGTAGCTACTCCGTGGCTCAGACCCCACCGTTCTAGGAGTGGGATAACAAAATCGGTACCGATTCGATCTGCGCCGAGAGCCGCCGAGAGAAAACTGCAGAAGGTGACGCCCACCTGGGCTGCTGCAAGGTAACGGTTGGGGTTCTTCGCCAGGTCTGCCACACGAGCTCCACGCCTGCCTGTTGCTTCGAGTTGGCGCACTTGAGAATCACGGAGAGAGATAAGGGCGATCTCAGCGGCGACGAAGATCCCGGCGATGAAAATAAAGCCAAAAACCAGGCCAATATCGAGAAGGAGCTGACTTCCAGTACCAGTCTTCATGTGGCTTTAAGTATAGGTTAAGCAGAGATCGGGATAGATATCTCGCGAAAGTTAGAGCGAGAAACCAGCGGTGCGCTGGGTGGTACGAGCCTCGCGCAGCCGACGGAGCCGCTTCACCAGCATGGGTGAGGCCATTAAGGCATCATCGCGGTCGATCAGATTGTTGAGAAGTTGATAATAGGAAGGCGGTGTCAGATTGAAGAGATCTTTAATCGCAGATTCCTTTGCACCGGCATAACGCCACCATTGGCGCTCAAAATCGAGGATATGAAGTTCGAGCTCACTCAAAGTACTGCTCTCTAGCGCTGGCTCGGCCTCAAATGCCTGATTTTCCATGTCGTAATCTTAGGCATCAACTCTGACATTTCTCGTGATTGAGCAGAACGGCACCACATATTTGCCAAGAATTAATCAGCCGGCACCCCAGAGCGGCGATTACGGATTGGCGATTCAGATTGATTCACTACAATAAGGGCTTGCGAGTAGATCAGTGCTGATCGCCGACTACCCCAGATCATCTCAAAATCAGAGCTGAAAAGAGCCCTGAAGATAGTAAGTGAGGAGTTACCCGATGACTAGTCCAATCAAGCCCAAGGTAATTATTCTCGGCGCCGGATTCGGAGGCTTAAATGCTGCCCGCGCGCTCGGTAAATCTGCCGATATCACCGTCGTTGATCATCACAACTATCAGACCTTTCTTCCACTTCTTTATCAGGTATCAACCGCCTCACTCGCCGCTGATCACATCGCTTACCCGATTCGTGGGGCGCTCCGTAAATCGGGTGCGAAATTCCGTATGGGGACTCCGATCTCGGTCGATCATAAAAATAAGACCGTCAAACTTGATTCATCTGAAGTCCTGCCATTTGATCATCTGATTGTCGCGATGGGTTCTGCGACCGCTGACTTTGGTGTCCCAGGTGTTGAAGAATTTGCCTTCGGCATGAAAAATATGCATGAGGCGCTCACAATTCGATCAGAAATTATGCGACGCTTCGAAGATCTCACTCGCTTCGAAGATGGCACTCGCTTATCTATCGTCATTGTTGGTGGCGGGCCCACAGGGGTCGAGATGGCGGGCTCTCTTGCCGAACTCGTTAATGGGCCATTGCGTCACGATCACTACCACGCATCAAAACATATCGATATTTATCTTCTTGAAGCGGGGCCTCGCTTGCTCCCGGTCTTCGCACCCAGCCTTTCAGAGAAGACGATGCGCCAACTAGAAAATATGGGCGTCAAAGTTCGTGTAAATACCGCCGTGAAAAAAGTTGAGTGGCGCAAAACGACACTTGCCAACGGGGAAGAGATCACCTCTGAAGTTACTATCTGGGCGGCTGGTGTAACGGGAGCCCCTGCTATCAACGATCTCTCACTACCAATCAACGGTGGGCGGCTCGTCTGTGACCCAACCTGCCAAGTATCGAATTATCCCCATGTCTGGGGAGTTGGCGATAACGCTGGTGTTCTCGGCGAAGATGGGCGGCTTCTGCCGATGGTTGCGCCCGTTGCGCTACAGCAAGGAAAATTCGTTGCCAAGCAAATTAAGCGAATCATCAAAGGCGAATCCGTGCAGAAATTCCGCTATGTTGATAAGGGTTCGATG
>Ga0136642_1001135_pt1 | contig 11792 bp, 11 predicted proteins | sample LowCatLa1302831Y_FD_115313 | JGI IMG/M metagenome (GOLD analysis project Ga0136642, IMG submission 115313) | Freshwater microbial communities from Lower Cathedral Lake, Yosemite National Park, California, USA - 13028-31Y | ecosystem: Environmental > Aquatic > Freshwater > Lake ... | reverse complement strand
GTCCGGTGCATTGAATTGGCATTGGCCGACGCTGACGTTACGCCAGCGGATGTATCACACATCAATGCGCACGGTACGTCGACGCCTCTTAACGACCAAGCCGAAGCGACCGCCTGCCGTCGAGTATTCAAGGAACACCGTCCATTGGCCACGTCAATAAAGGGCCACCTGGGGCATTCGCTCGGCGCCGCTGGTGCTTTGGAGGGCGTGGTGTCAGTAATGACACTTTTGAAGCAAATCATCCCACCAACAGCAGGAACGACAAAGGTCGATCCCTCTATTGACCTCGACATTGTGATGGGCGCCCCCCAGGCCGCTGACGTCGAGGTAATTCTGTCGAACAGTTTTGGTTTTGGCGGACACAACGGCAGTGTCGTGTTCCGGCGGTATTCCAACTAACTACGCCACGGTGTGCAGGCGTACATCACTCGCCTCGCCATCAACCAACGTTCGGTGAATGATAGCGAGCCCGTGCACGGCGTCAGCCGTCGAGACGATGGTCGAGAGGCCCTGCGAACCACCCACGGGACCAAATTTCGCAACGTGTTCGTGAGCCGCTTGTGCCGAGGGAGACCAAAACTGCGCCAACCGGAACGGTACGTTGGCGCCACGTGCATCGAGTCGACCCACCAATTCCTGCCCCGTGAAGCATCCCTTGTCGAAGCTGATGTGACGCTCGACGAAAGAGGCCCCAAAGGAATGCGGCGTCAACGCCGAGTTGAATTCCTTGGGCCCTGGTTGACCCGCTGCCACCCGCTCACCAATCGTGGCCCACGGTCCACTGGCCACGCGCGAGTCAACGTCGAATGAACACTTCGATCGAAGGACGAATCGTCGAAGTCGTTGCAAGGTCACGTCAATAACCTCGGTCGGAACGGTGAGGGAGATTCCATCGTCGTAGGAGAGAGTGGCGGCGGTAATCACGACACTGGTCGGCGTGAGGAGCAAGGTGCTCAGAGCGCGTTTGTGGACGTTGGCCGTCAATTGCCCCTGCAGGAAGTTCAACGCGTCGTCACCAGACACTCGTATGGTCGACCACTCACACGGCGTCGCGGGGTCGAGGACATCAAAGTCATTCATGCAGGACTACAGTAATGGCGAAGCCTTCGCCTAGTGCCATGGAGCCAAATGTCGTCCTCAACCGAACTCAACACCATTACTTCGACGTTGAGTGACATCTCGACCCGCATCACCGCGTTGGTCGAGAATGAGGGCCCGTCCTTGGCGGGCGATTTGTACACCGAGCTCGTGGCCGCCGAGCGGGCCATCGGTACGCTATTACGGCGCCTGCAGCGCGTCGCGCATCGCTTGGACCGCTGACCGTGTCGTCACATTGGCAGCGTGTTACGTCTCTCACTTCGACGGAGCGCGTTGCTGTTCTGGGTCTGATTAATCACACCGAGGTAGTCCTTGAGCGCGAAGCAATTGACGATTCGCGTCGGCGTTCCGTCGTGCACGGTTGGTCCGGTGAACACTGGCTACTGCACGACGACGTGAGCGTCGTTGGTTACGCCAACGTGACTCATGGCGCGATACCCAGTGTCGAAATGGTCGGTGGCGGCATCGACGAGTCATTATTGCGTGCCCTTCTCGAGGTGCATGGGGAAATCGACTGGTGGCAGCGAGATACCCACTCTCGACCGGCAAACGCCATCCGCACCCTGCAACTTATGAGTCGCCCACTTCTCGACTTGCCACCGGCCCATGGCTTCCAAGGTGCAATCCGCGCCTTCGAGCCGGGTGTTGACGACGACGACTGGCTCACTCAGAACAATGCGGCCTTTGCGGACCACCCGGAGCAAGGCACCTGGCGCAAGGCTGAACTGCAGTTACGTCTCGAGGAGCCCTGGTTCGACCCCTCGGGTTTCTTGCTGCTCCACATCGATGGGCAACTCGCTGCCTCATGTTGGACGCGAGTGCACGAACTGTATCGTGAACGTTTTGGCGAGATTTACGTGCTCACCGTAGGGCCAGAGTTTCAAGGTCAGGGCTTGGGGAAGACGATGCTGAGCGCGGGGCTACTGGCGTTACGTCGCAAGGGCGTGCTCCGCGCTGAACTCTTCGTGGACGCCGACAACACATCGGCCGTTGCGCTCTACCAGGCCATGGGCTTCATCGTGCAACGAGAAGATCAACTCCTGCGGTACGTCGCGCCTTAGTGCGCCCCAACCAGTCGCCCAACGCCAAAGGTGACCCCGGCGGCAAGTGCTGTGAAGAACAACTGTCGGACCGCCCAGCGAACCATTCCGCGCCGGCTGAACCAGCCGATGCCCGCACCCACGAGTGCCGAGCTCACGCCGGCCAGCCCTACTGACCACCACACTTGCGAGGAATGAGCGGGGAAGAGCCACGGGATGAGTGGAATGAATGCACCAATCGAGAAGCAGACGAACGAACTCGACGCTGCGCTCAGGGGATTTCCGGTAGCGGAGGGGTCAACACCCAACTCTTCGCGGGCGTGAGTACGCAGGGCCAGATCAGGATCGCGCATGAGGTCAGTCGCCAGTCGTTCAGCCAGATCTTCTTCGATGCCACGCGCACGGAACAACGCCGCAAGTTCCTGTCGCTCCAGCTCCGGGTGTTCGGCGATCGCTCGACGCTCCACTTCCACCTCGTAGTCCAGGAGTTCCTTCTGCGCCTGCACGGAGAGAAACTCGCCGCTCGCCATTGAAAAGGCGCCGGCCACGAGGGCCGATAGTCCCGCTAACCGCACGACGTTCGCTCCGGGGTTCGCGCCGGCGAAACCGAGTATGAATGATGCGTTCGTAACGAGACCATCACTTATACCAAAGATGCCTGCACGGAACCATCCATCGGTTATTTGGCGGTGGTGCTCGTCCTTGTCGGTATGGTCCATATCTCTAGTGTAGGAGTGCGCAACGTCAGTGAGCAGGTACGCCACCCCTAGAGTTGAACACGACAGTTTGCGGGTGGTCATGGCGTGTGCCCCCCCAACACGCAGGTCGGAAGGACACCACCGTCATGAACGAATTGCCGCAGGGGGATGAAAAGACGCGTCGTGTCCGCGCCATGTTCGACACCATTGCCTCGCGATACGAGTTCATTAACTTCGTCATGACCTTTGGACTTGACCGACGGTGGCGGCGGCGCTGCGTCGCAGAACTCCGACTCCCCTCGTCCTCAACGGTGTTGGATGTCGCCGCCGGAACGGGTGACTTCATTCGTGAACTCGAGCGACAGGGCTACGGGGCAGTGGCTACTGACCTGTCGTTCGGGATGTTGCGTGCGGGACACGGTATGCGGGACCGAGTTCACGCCGACGCTCTGCATCTGCCCCTTATCGATGGAGCCGTTGACGGCATTACGTGTGGGTACGCCCTTCGCAATTTCACCGACCTAGCCGGTACCATCATCGAAATGGGTCGGGTGGTGAGGCCCGGTGGTCGAATCGTCCTATTGGAGGTCGCTGAACCTAAAAATGGCCTACTTCGCGCTGGTTTCACCTTTTGGTTCCGACGCGTGGTGCCCATTGTGGGCGGTCTCTTGAGCGACCGCGACGCCTATAAGTACCTGCCGAAGTCTACGGCCTACCTACCCGATGCGCCGACCTTGGCCTCCATGCTCCGCGACGCAGGTTTCGTGGCCGTCAATCACCGTCTCATCATGAAGGGCCTCAGCCAGCGGTTGATCGCCACCAAATCGTCATGAACTTCACCCGTCTGGCCATTGCACCTATCGAACCCTCGCTGCTTCGCGCTCGCGCCGCCCGCGATGGCTACTTAATTGAATCACCCGAAGAACTACGCGTCGGATTCGGCGAGGTCGTCGCCTCGCTGGCGCTGCCGACCGGCGTTGATGATCTGCCCGATACTGTCTCGTTTTTTGCGACTCTTTCGCTCAAAGGCGACGTGGGACCTCGCGGTACGGGGATCGTGGCGTTCGCCTCCCTTCCCTTTGATCGAACGAGCCCTGGCCGTCTCGACGTACCAGCGCTGTCAATTACACAGTTTGCCGACGGTCGAGCGTGGCTCACCGTGGCGGAGGGCTCCCCAAACATCTTTGACTTCATCGAAGACGTGGTGCCTCCGTCGCAGGACACGCAGCCCGCCGTGCGATTGGAGTACGTACCATCGGGAGAGGCCTACGCTCGTTCCGTCGCGAAGGCCGTGGAACTCCTTCACGAGAGTGACCTGAACAAAGTCGTGTTGGCCCGCGCAGTTGAAGGGACAGTGCACGAGGCCATCGACCCGGCCGCCGTCGCCCACCGGCTCCGTCGGCGTGAAACCGCCTGCACTATTTACGCCCTCCCCGTGGATGGGGGGCGCTTCGTTGGCGCGAGTCCTGAGTTACTGGTGTCGCGTGAAGGTGCCGAAGCGACCTGTCACCCCCTCGCGGGCACCATTGCTCTACCCGAGCGCGATGAGCACGACGATTACACGAAGTGGCTGTTATCGTCGGGTAAGAATCTGCACGAACACGCACTTGTGGTCGACGACATCGCCTCGACGCTCTCATCCCTCTACGACACCGTCGATGCTGACGAACGTCCCAGCATCGTGCCGCTACGAACAATTGCTCACCTCGGGAGTTGGGTACGAGCTCGTAGTAACTCGATCACACCCCCAACAGCAATGGCGCTGCTCTCCGCTTTGCATCCCACCGCGGCAGTCGGTGGACTACCACGGTTCAACGCCACCAGCGTGCTGCGCGAATTAGAGGGCGTGGACCGAGGGCACTTTGCCGGTCCGGTAGGTTGGATCGATCAAAACGGTGACGGCGATTGGTGGGTCGGTATTCGAGGTGTATTCCTTGACGGACCGTCATTTCGAGCTTTGGCCGGCGCTGGGATTGTCGCCGAGTCAGACCCGGTGGCTGAGCGACAAGAAACCCGCGACAAACTCGCGAGTATTTTGGCCGCCGTGCTGATTGACCACATCTAGCGGCGGAAGGGGCGCTGGAAGGCCCACACTGTCACGAGGATCAGCGCTTCAACAATGATCGATCCGCTCATTTTGGACTCACCACGTTCACGGTCACTGAAAGAAATTGGCACTTCCACAATGGACAAGCCCGAACGACGTGAACGGTAGGTCATTTCAATCTGGAATCCGTAGCCGTCAGCCCGGACGTCACGGAATTTGATCGCCTCGAGAGCCTTAGCCGAGTAGACACGGTACCCCGCAGTGGCGTCGGCAACCTTAAGACCCAGCATGAATGATGCGTAGCGGTTGCCACTGCGCGACAGAAGACGTCGACCGAAGGTCCACTGCGGGATGTTTCCGCCCGCTACGTAGCGCGATCCAATCACCACATCGGCGCGATCCGACGCCTCGAGGAGGGTCGGGAGGGCGGTCGGATCGTGGGAGAAATCGCAGTCAATTTCGACAAAGGAGTCGTAACCCTGTTCGAGTCCCCAGGCAAACCCGGCGCGGTAGGCGCCGCCCAGTCCATCCTTAGTAGCTCGTTCGAGGAGTGAGATTCGACCGAGTTCTTCGCCAACACGACGCGCGGCAGCGGCGGTGCCATCAGGACTGCTGTCGTCGACCACCAAAATGTCGACCAGAGGGACTGCCGAGCGAAGGGCTCGAAGCATGGGCTCGACGTTCAAGATTTCGTTATACGTCGGAAGCACGACCAGCGTTGGCACATAGAAATCCTACTCGTGTGTCGTAGACTGAGGACCTACTGGCGGTACGCTCGCCGCCCGAATGGACCGGTACCACCCATGACTCGTGAATCCCGCGCTCGATTTACCATGCCGCGTGAAATCCGCATCATTCTCAGTCTGGGATGTGTCGTCTTCGTCATTGAGTACCTCGTGGTGCCCCAGTTTGCTTCGGCGAGACATTCACTCCACCTGTTGGCAATGCTCAACCCTCTGATTGTTGCGCTCGCCGTTGCACTCGAGATGGCGGCCATCTTCGCCTACGTTGAACTCACCCGTGCGGTGTTATACCCGCACGCACCGAGTCGTTTCAATGTCCTCCGCGTCAATTTGGCGGGATTGGCTATTGGTCACGTCGTGCCAGGTGGCGCCGCACCATCGGGGGCGCTGGCCTACCGAATCTTTAACGAACTCGGTGTACCTAAGGACACCAACGCCTTCGGTCTGGCCGCACAAGGCGCAGGTTCGGCGGTCGTTCTGAACCTGATGTTCTGGTGTGCGCTCGTCATCTCGATTCCGCTCAATGGCTTTAGCCCGCTCTACGGCTTCGCAGCGCTCGCGGGGGTCTTCCTTCTCCTAGCCTTTTTCGGAACGATTCTGCTCATTACGCGTGGTCAACGCCGAGCAGACGCGTGGCTGCGCTTCGCCGCTTCTCGGGTACCGGCGATCGATCCGGAGAAGGTGTCGGCGCTGCTGGATAGGGTCGCCGAGCGCATCACGTTGTTAGTCACCTCCCGCCACACCCTCTGGACTGCATTCAAGTGGGCCGGTTTGAACTGGCTGTTCGACGCGGCTTGCCTATGGGTCTTTATCTGGGCCTTTGGCTCGATCATTTCCCCCGTTGACCTGCTCGTGGCCTACGGTCTGGCCAATATCCTCGCCGCAATTCCGGTCACACCCGCCGGACTAGGAGTCGTCGAAGGCGTGCTCATTCCGACACTGGTTGGCTTCGGTGTTCCTCACGCGCAGGCCATTTTGGCCGTACTGGCCTATCGGCTCGTCAACTTCTGGATTCCCATTCCGATTGGTGGCGTGGCCTACGCCTCACTGCAGTGGCGAAAGACGCCGGCACTGACTATCGAAGGCGGGCCTTCGCCAGCGCCTGACGCTTGAATTCGCGTTGCGCCGAGAAGTTATTGACGGCCTGAATACGCCGCCAGCGTCGATCGGTGCCAAGTACCCAAGAGAACTGGTCATCGCGCCACGTTAGATCGAAGGCCTCGAGTAGTTCCTGCTGCACCACGGGGTCGGCAATCGGAACAAGGACTTCCACACGACGGTCGAGATTTCGCTCCATCAGGTCGGCTGATCCCATATAGATGCGGAAGCTATCTTCGCCCGACCGACCGAAGATGAAGACCCGGGAATGCTCGAGGAACTCCCCCACCAACGAATGGATAGTGATATTTTCCGAAAGCCCCGGAACGCCGGGTCGCATGCAGCACAGGGTGCGAACAGCGAGGTGCACCTCTACACCCGCCAGTGAAGCGGCGTAGAGTGCATCAATGACCACGGGGTCGGTGAGGCCATTGACCTTGAGGTGAATCAACCCTTCACTTCCAAGGTGGGTCTGCTCTTCGATCAACGAGACAATCTTGTTTCGTACACCGTAGGGGCTCACCACAATCTTGTTGTAGTTGCCGATCTTCGCGAATCCAGTGAGGAAATTAAACAGCTCACCAACGTCTTGGGTGATCACCGGGTCGCAGGTGAGTAAACCGAAGTCCTCGTAGTTGCGTGCGGTCTTCGAGTTGTAGTTCCCACTACCGATGTGCACATACCGTCGGGTCACTTCACCCTCATTGCGCACCACGAGAGCGGTCTTGCAGTGTGTCTTCAAACCGACAATGCCGTAGACCACGTGGACACCGGCGTCTTCTAGGGCCTTGGCCCAGTTGATGTTGGCCGCTTCGTCAAAACGGGCCTTCAGCTCAACGAGCGCCACCACTTGCTTACCTTGCTCGGCGGCGTGAATAAGTGACGCAACAATTGGCGAGTCACCTGAAGTGCGGTACAGCGTCTGCTTGATACCGACGACAGCGGGGTCATTCGCCGCTTGGGCGATGAACTGCTCAACCGAATCACTGAATGACTCGTAGGGGTGATGCAGGAGAATGTCACCCTCTCGAATCGCGTCAAAAATATTGCCAATGCGGTCACCGTCGACGAGGCGTTTAGTGGTGAGCGGGGTCCAGTTCTCCCCCTTCAAATCGGGTCGATCAATGCTGTAGAGCGACCACAAATCGTGCAAACCTAGTGGCGCGTCGGTGACGTAGACTTTTGAACGATCAATCTCGAGCTGGGTGGTGAGTAGTTCCAGATACTCGGGTGACATGCCACTTTGAATCTCGACACGTAGCGCTTCACCGAAGCGGCGACGACGCAGTTCCACCTCCAACGCTGCCAGAAGGTCGTCAGTTTCGTCCTCGTCAATAGAAAGGTCGGCGTTGCGGGTGACCCGGAACAGATCGGCGGTTCCAATGCTCATACCGGGGAAAAGACGTGGCAGATTCGACACGATGAGGTCCTCGAGCAGGACGTAGGTACCCTGCGCTGCGGGAAGAAAGCGCGGGAGAGAACTCGGCACTTTAATGCGAGCGTTCCGCTCCTCCTTCGTCTCTTCGTCTCGTACGATAACGGCGATGTTCAATGACAAGTTTGAAATCATCGGAAACGGGTGGCCCGAGTCAACCGCGAGAGGTGTGAGCACGGGGTACACGTGCTGATCAAAGTACCTCGTGAGTGCTACGCGATCATCATCGGCAAGATCGCCCATGCGAACGATTCGGAGTCCTTCAACCGCGAGGGCGGGTATCAGGACGTCAAGCAGGATCCGGTCTTGTCGTTCAACCAAGGAGAGCACTCGCTCGCGAATGGCCGCTAGTTGCTGCTTCGGGCGCAGGCCATCAATGGATGCCGTCTGGACGCCAGCGGCGACCTTATCCTCCAGGCTTACCACCCGAACTTGGAAGAACTCGTCGACCATGTCGGCAAAGATTGCAATGAATTTGAAACGTTCCAGTAGTCCCAACGAAGCATCGTCGGCTAGGTCAAGCAGACGCGCGCCAAACTCTAACCGTGAGAGTTCACGGCTAGAGAAACGCTCAGGACCAAATGATGAGACATCGAACGACACAGAACTACGACTTTCTCTCGGGGGATGGCGACTCGCCCTCAATGCTAGGACTACTGTGGCTCTGTGACGACTTCGGGAAGGTTAAACGTTGAGCACGGTCGATAGCCGAGTTGTCACGAAGAGGAAACGTTCGCGTCGTACTGAACTGGTCTTGCTGGTCGCCTCTTGGGCCATTGCGTCTTCCTTTCACGTGTTGGTGTCACTGGGTAGTCACGGCGCCATGCCAACCAATCTGAACCGTTTTCTCGGGGTCATGATTGGCATTAGCCTCGGGCTGCATCTCGGTATCCGCTTCCTTGCCCCATTCTCGTCGCAGATCCTGCTCCCTATCGCCACGATGCTAAATGGCATTGGGCTTGTTGAGATCATTCGCTGGAACCCACCACGCGCCTCGTACCAGGCCCTGTGGTTCGCCATCTCGGCGGTGGCTGTTTTGGTGACCCTCGCGCTGGTCCGTCACGCCCGTGACCTCGATCGCTACCGCTACATCACACTCTTGACGGCCATTTTGTTGATGCTGTCGCCGCTCATTCCTCACTTTGGCCGAAACATCAATGGTGCCAGGCTGTGGATAGTGGTGGGGCCCTTGTCACTGCAGCCAATCGAAATCGCCAAGATTCTTTTGGCATTTTTCTTTGCGTCGTATTTTGCGTCGAATCGTGCCGTTCTTTCGACACCGACGCAGCGATTTATGGGCCGATTGATTGTGCCACCCCGAGTGTTGGTACCCATTTTGGCGGCGTGGGGGTTAGCTATCGGCATCCTCGGAGCCGAGAACGACATCGGCTTCGCCATTTTGTTGTTCGCTCTGTTTATCGCGCTGCTCTGGTTGACCACTGGACTCAAGAGCTACCTGGCCTTGGGTGGAGGGTTGTTTGCGGTGGGGGCCGCAGTGGCCTACCAGCTCTTTCCTCAAGTGCAGGCCCGCGTCAGTCTCTGGATAAACCCGTGGTCCGCACATAACCTCGCCTACACGCAGCAGATTATTCAAGGCTGGTTCTCGCTCGCGGCGGGCGGCGTTACCGGCACTGGTCTCGGTCTTGGCCAATCCGGAAATATTGCGTTCATCACATCGGACATGATCTTTGCCGCAATCGGCGAAGAGCTTGGGCTGGTAGGCATTATCTTCATCCTCTGCCTCTTTGTCGCTTTCGTGGGTGAGGGTTTTGCCATCGCCCAGCGGTCCCACACGGACTTTGTGCGTATTGCCACTGTCGCCCTCACAGCCACAGTGGGTCTCCAGGCCTTCGTTATTATGGCTGGGATCCTTCGTCTGTTGCCGTTCACCGGCATCACGTTGCCCTTTGTCGCGTACGGAGGTTCCTCACTCTTCGCGAACTACCTCATCCTGGCACTCTTGCTTCGCATCTCCGACGAAAACAATAGAGAGCGCGGAGGCGGCACAATCGTCGCCCTTGGCCTTGGCTAAGGGTGAACGAGCGAACTAACGATTGCCTCGTTGACGAGAACTGGCACCGAAGGCGATCGAAGTGCAATCGCGACGGCGTCACTGGGGCGACAGTCGAAGACGCGCCGCCCCGACGCACTCATGAGGTCGAGTTCGGCAAACACCACGCCACCTTCGACGCGTACCAATCGAACCGCCACAACATCGGCGAGGAGGCCGTCGATGATCAACGAGAGCAACTCACTCGTGCTGGGACGGAGTCCGTACCTACCCTCGGCAGCCCCCGCAATACCGACCGCGTCAGCGACACCAATGGCAATACTGAAGGCCCGCTGCTCCCCCTCACTTTCGCGGAAATGCAGCAGTGGTGACGGCGCACTGAGTTCATAGGTAACGCCCTCGAACGATACGAGGCGAAAGCTGACGTCCTGGTCGAGTGGTTCACCCACGGGTTCGCTCGTCATCACTACCCTCCGCTCCTACGTGACACACTCAAGACGAGCCCTCCGGCCAAATAAAACACGACTACAGCCGATCCACCGTAACTGACGAACGGAAGCGGAATCCCAGTCACCGGCATAATACCCATGGTCATGCCAATGTTTTCGAAAGCGGAAAAGCTAAAGAACACCAGCACTCCCATGCAAATAACGCGACCCATCACGTCCCTCGCGATTCGACCATTTCGCCAGATGCGCCACGCAATCAGACCGATCAGTGCGATGAGTGCCACGGCCCCTACTAAGCCAAATTGCTCGCCAATGGCGGTGAAAATAAAGTCTGTCCGCTGTTCTGGGACGTAGCCCATGGTCGTCTGCATTCCCGAAAAGGCACCCTGACCGAAGAGGCCGCCGTTGCCAATTGCTGTCTTGGCGTTGGCCACTTCGTAGACCAAGGCCGCCACGGCCTTGTCCGTCGAATTTTGATTAATAAACGACACGAATCGATCGACTTGGTATTTGTGCAGTACGTTGAAATAGACGGCGCCCACCAATGAGAATCCCCCCGCAACGGCGAGGAACGACATGAAACGAGGTGGTACGCCGGCGATGGCCATCATCGCGGCCGTGACGAGAATGATGATGATGGCAGTGCCCAGATCGGGCTGCAAGACGATAAGTCCGACCGGAACTAGCACCATTGTCAGCAAGCGCACAATGTCGTAGAGGCGCAATCCTTCATTTCGACGAGATGCAAAAGTCGCCACTGCGACAATCAACACCAGTACCGTGAACTCGCTGGGCTGCACCTGAAAGAACCCAAAGTTGTACCAACGCTGGGCACCCAACGCGCTCGAACCGGCCACGAACACACCAGCCAAGGCGAACACAGCCGTAATGTACGCCGGCGTCGCGAGAAAGTCGAGCCTTCGGTAGTCAATGCGCGACAGCACGTACATGGCAACAATGCCCACCACCACGAAACCAAACTGACGCTCTAAGTAGTAGTGAGGGTTGTAACCGGCGACGAGCAGTTGCGTCTTGGTCGCCGAGTACACAAAAAAGGCGCCTAGAAGCCCCAGCAGCGCCAAAGCGCTAAAGAGCACCATGTCGAACTGCTCGCGAGGCCTTCGCAGCAACGAAGGGTCGAAGGCTGTCACTGAAGCACCGCCAAGAGTGCTG
>Ga0136642_1001134_pt1 | contig 11793 bp, 3 predicted proteins | sample LowCatLa1302831Y_FD_115313 | JGI IMG/M metagenome (GOLD analysis project Ga0136642, IMG submission 115313) | Freshwater microbial communities from Lower Cathedral Lake, Yosemite National Park, California, USA - 13028-31Y | ecosystem: Environmental > Aquatic > Freshwater > Lake ... | reverse complement strand
ATTTATATTTATTTGCAAGTGGTTCTAAAATTGTTAGACTTTCTTGGAAACGGGTTTGTATATATTTACCTATTGTATTTAAACGATCAATAATACCACTTTGGGTTCCAATAGTTTTTTTTGATTGGTCATCAGCTGAACCACTTACAGGATCTCCATTGAATAAATTAGTAATTCTCTGAGAATATGAACTACCTGCTTTTGGTGGCAAACTTTTAATAATTGGCAGTTCACATAATTTAAGTAAACCTTCTTTGACATCATTTAATTCTTTCACATGCTTTCCAATATTACGAATGAGTGATTTATCCCAGGTTTCTTTTGCTATTTCTCTCCCTTGGTCATCTTTTTCAATTTGTGTTTGAACAAGAGTTTTATATAATTCAGTTACATTATTTGGATCTATGGGAGGTACTAATTTTGCTTCATTCGTTAAATCAGCTGGTATAATTGCTTTTGATGTTAGTTTACTGTCTTCATATTTATCATCAAATATTTTAGTAAAAACTTGTCTATTATAAAATTTATATTTTGATTGAACTTCATTATCAACCCATTTTTTAACAAGTGCTAAATCTCTTAATAGATCATTTAATTCATCATTTGGTGATTTTGCCTTTTGAGGGGTTGGTGTACCACCTCCACCAAATGATGTTCTATCACGTCCAATTGCATTTGCACCAGTTGGTACATCAAATGTAATTGGTATCCCATCTGCTTTGAGTTCATTATTTAATTCTTCAATAACTGCTCTTGAATTTGGTGAATCTTTAATAAGTGATATAAACTTAATAAAACTGGAAAGATACCGTTTTTCATCATCTTTATCTTGATTCATTTGTTGGCGTACTTCATTGATTCTTTTAGCAAATTCATTATACGTATGTCTTGATTTAGATGGATTATAATGATGTGTATTTTCAGTTACATTTTCATATTTACTAGTACTTGAATTTTTATCTGGATTTAGTTTTATAACATCAAATTCGTGTTCTGCACGTTCAATAAATGGCGATCCAATAACTGATAATGTATCTAGTACATTTTGTTCAATTTCATCAAGGTCTTTCTTATTGAGTGTGTTTTTATTTTGAAAGTTTTCTATAATTTTATCAAAATCAACTTTATCAACAATAGACGATAATTGACATAAATTATTAACAAATTTATTAGGATTTTCTTTTTCAGCAGCCCGTTTAAGCTTATATGATAATTGTTTCAGTTGTTTAATTTGTTCTTTGTCCATACTCTCGTCTTCTCTATTATTAGCTCCATATTTAGTTCCTGCAAAATATTCTTGAGGTTTAGACTTTGCATTATCTGGTAAGTTTGTATAATACCATTGTACCTTTTTTACAGTATACGGAAGTTTTATAAATAATGCTTTAGTTTCAGTCTCATCTTTAAGGGCTGTCCTCCATACAGATTCTTCTATTGTAATTGTTATTGGGTTTCTTTGTAATAGTGTGTCAGTTTTAAAAGTATTTACTAATTGTTTTTCAACAGTTTTGGTATTTTCATCAGATAAGTCCTTTTTAACGTTTATTTCTTGTATTTCATAAAATTTCTTTGGATTTGATCTAAAAAAGCTTAAATATGGATTTATTTCACAATAAATAAGTGCTGCAATTGGTACATTCTCATTCGTCTCATCTCTAAATATATATGCAATTCTTGTACAATTATTGTCTGCAGCACCAGTTTGATTTTGTGAAGTATTAAGTTGTGCAATAAGTTCATTAATTTGTGTTTTGTTTCTTATAACTTCAACATTTAATTGAACTTGTTTACCATTAATATTGATATGAACTTTATTGCGTTCTTTTGTTTTACCTTTCCAGTTGATATTTAGTACTGAAATATCTGGAGATGCTTCTGGATGTTGTTCTTCTGGAGATGATATATTTTGTAAATTATTAACTAAATCTGTAAGTTGGTCAATGTTTTTATTATCTATTGTTTTATTTTCAAGATTTACTATTTGTTTTAAAATGTTTTTTTGTAAATGAAGTGCATTTTGTTCTTTATTGTTAATAGCCTCTTTTTCTGCAAGTTTTGATGCACTTTCTAAACTTGTACGTAAATTTATAAGTTCATCATCTCCGCCTTTCATACTTCCACCACCTTGTACACTAACTAATTGTGTTGCTGGACTTGATAGCAATATATTTATAAATTTATTTTTAAAATGGTTTTTATGCTCTTCTAAAGAAGGTACATTTTGAACAGGAGGTGTAGATGGAACAGGAGGATTGGGTTCTGGTGGAGGAGCTGGAGTAAGTTCTGGTGGTAGTATATTGTTTAAATTATTAATTAAACTTTTAATTTGCTGAATATTATCATTTTCTTTATTTAAATTATTTATTGCATTGACCTCAGTTTGTGTAAGTTCTAATAATTTACGTAAAATATCTTTTTCTAAGTTAATTGCAGTTTCTTCGCCATTCGCTGAAGTTTCATCTTTTGCAAGTTTTGCCGCAGCTTCTAGAGATGACCGTAATTTTTGTAAACTCAAAACTTCTTCACTTTCATTTTTGAGATTTATATTTAATTTGCTTAATATCTCTTGTATATCATTTACTACCCCTTGTTCATTGCCTTTTGTAAGCTCAGATTGAACTAACCCATTTAAACCATTAATAATTGTTTTAATCTGTTCTTTATCAGAATTTTCAAACTCATCTTTTAGTAATTTTTCTAAATTTAGTATTAATAATTTTAGACTTTGAATTGCTCGTAATTCAGCAAGTTTTATTTGTAAATCATTATTGAGACGACGAATTGTATCTACTGATGTTTGTTCGCTTTCATTAGCTTCTTTTTCTTTATTTGCAATATTTATAAGTTCTTTTAGAGATAAATTTTCAATAGCCGCTATTTCAAGTTCATCTATTGCTTTCTTTTTCAAATTGGTTAAAACAGTGTCTTTAAAATTATTATATGCTGATAATTCTGCGAGACGTGTTTGTGTTTCAATATTTATTTTTGTAATTAAGTCTGTTTGTATTTTTAGTAATTTAGCAAGCTCATCGACTGCTTTTTGTTCTTCTTTTTCTCTATCAGAAATATCTTTAAGTTTATTTGGTAATTCTTTCAGGCTTTCTTTCGCAGTCTCTTCTGCTGTAATAAGTCTTGCTCTTTCAGCTTCTAATCTTACAAGTTCTTCTGCAGCACGTCTTGCAACTTCTTCTGCATCACGCGTTTGAGCGGCAGCTTGAGCGGTTCTAGCTTGTGATAATGTTGCTTCTGTAATATGTTTTAATGCTTCTTTTAAAGTTTCTTCTGTATTTTTCTCACTTATTTTTGCAATAACATTTGTTAATGCATCTTGAGCAATTTTTTCAGCGACGATTTTTTCAGCAGTTGCTTTTTCAGCTATAGCTACTATTTTGCTAAGTTCTAATGCCAATTGAATACTTTGTTTTGCGGCTTCTTCTGCAGCAACTTGTCTTGCTAAATTAGTTGCGGCAATTCTCGCTTCTTCTGCAGCACGTATTGCAGCTTTTTCACTAGCAATTCGTGCAGCTTCTTCTTCAGCTTGTGTTTTTTCTTCATTTGCTTGTGTCTGTGCGGCGCGTATTGCAGTATCAATTGCGATACGTGCATCTTCTTCAATTGCTGTATCTTTAAGGACTATACCTAATTTTTCAATTGCTTTTTCGGCAGCTTGTGTAGCTCCTTTTTCTTTTGCATTTGTTTCTTCTTCAAGAGCTTTTAATCGTGTAAGACGGATTGCTTCTTCAGTAGCACTTCTTGCAGCATCTTCAGCTACTAGTCTAGCTTTTTCAACTTCAATTCCTAATGCAATAGCTTTTTCTTCAGTAGGTAGTTTATTGAGACCGCTAATTGCTTCTGTAAGGCGTTCTTTTGCAGCATTTTCAGCAGCTATATTCTTTTCATAGACTTCTTTTATAGCTTGAAGTAATTTTTGGGTTTGTTCTACAGTAACTTTAAAATTTTCTAAACTTTCTTTCGCTGCTTTTTCAGCAAGTTGAATTGCTAAAGATAATTGAACTGAACTTAATACTGGTGCCGTTTTTTCAATAATTTTTTGTAATTGTTTTAATATATCATTAGTTGCAGTAGTTGTAGAGTCTTTTGCATCTTTTGCACTCTGTAAACTGTTATTTATTTGAAATGTTATGTTATTCAAATTATTTATAACAGATGTGTATGCATTCATTGATTGATTTAATGTATTTATAGCTGCTTGCAATGCTAATCTTTTATTAACATTTTCAGTTAAATTTTGGGTAGAACGTAAAACATCTTGATATACTTGAATACTTGCATTCACTGCTTCTTCGGCAGTTTTTTTTGCAGATGCTAATTCGGCATCTTTATCAATTGTTGATTGAAGACTGTCTTTTGTATTTACAATTATATTACTTACATTATCAATAAGTTTTTTATACTCTTCTGTATTTTCTTTGGCTGCAGTTTGAGTAATAAGTTTTTCTAAACCTGTTTCAATTGACAGTGTTAAGTTTTGAGTTGATTGGACAGCTGATTTATATGCATCGAAACTTGCCACTGCAGCTCCGATTGCCGCATTTTTAGCTTCATCTGTATCATGAGCTAATTGTAAATTTCGCTGTGTGTCTGTAACGAGTGTATTTACAGTATTTACTATTTGTTCATAGGATTCTATCGATGATATTGCAGCTTTTTGAGCAGCTTCTTTTGCAGCATCATAAAGTTGTTCTTGATTTTCTTTCAATTTATCTTGTAATAATAGACTAATTTTGTGTGTTGTAAGAATTGTATTTTTATAAGCTTCTAATGTTGTTTGGGCAGCTTTTTCGGTGGCTTGTTTAGATAATATAATTTGCGATTGTGTTGATATAGTTGATAAATTATTAATGATATCTGTATATACTTTTAAACTTGCATCTGCAGCTACTTTTGCAGCTTCTTCAGCAGTATTTTGGTCAGCTTTATCTGTAAGAGCTTTTTTACTGAGTTCTGTAACTAAATTCATATTATCAATTAAAGTTTTATATGTTGCTAGTCCTGCTTCTGCAGCTTCTTGTGCAGCCTTGAGTGCAGCTTCTCTTTCTGTATTCTGTTGAAGAAGATCTGCTTGATTTGAAAGAGAATTTTGAGTCGTAGATGTTATATTTTTAAGTTGTTCAATTAATTTTCCATACGCTTCTAAACTAATAGTTGCTGCATGCTCAGCAGCCTTCTTAGTTGCTTCTTTCAATATTGAATTTTGAGTTTCTTCACTTAAATTTTTCAAGTTATTAATAATTGATGAATAACTGTTAATAGTGTCATTTAAACTCTTTTCGGCTTCTGCTTTTGTTGTTTTTATTGTTTGTAATTCATCTTGTGATTTTGTAATTATTTTTGAAATACTTTCAATAAGTTTTTGATATTGATTAAGATTTGTATTAGCTACTTGTATTAATTCGCCTTTTGCGAGTTGTTCTTCTTGAGCTTTATCAGAAATAGCTTTTTCCTTAGCAAGTCTTTCAGCTTCAGCCTCTTCTTTATCAGAAATTGTTTTGAATACATTTAATGCTTCAATCATATTTGTTATGGTTTCTTTTTCAAGTGTTGCCTTTTCAGCTGCTGCCTTTTCAGCTGCTGCCTTTTCAGCTGCTGCCTTTTCAGCTGCTGCCTTTTCAGCTGCTGCCTTTTCAGCTGCTGCGACTGTGGCTTTTTCCTTAGCTAGTCTTTGAGCTTCTATATCTTCATTATCTGAGATTGTTTTGAATACATTGATTGCTTGAATCATTTTATTAATTGTTTTTTCCTCAGCAACACGTTGTCTTGCTTCAGTAGCTTTAGCTTCTGCGCGTTGTCTCGCTTCAGCATCTTCCGTAACCTTTTGCAAAGAATTTATATTACTTCCTATACCTCGTGTAAGTGCTACATTTGCATCTGCGGCTTTAGCAGATTCTATAATATTTACCTGAGTTTGTAATTCAGGTGTATTTAATAATCTTGTATAATTTTTACCAATAAATCCTGGAAAACTTATTATATATCTACTAATACTATTTTGTATAGCATTGTAATTTGTATTATATATATTCTCTGGTAATACTTTAAACCACAGTATTAATATAGCTGCAGCAGTATTTTTATCTAATTTATATCCTAGAATATTATATTTTTTCTCATTGATAATTCTATTATATTCATTATCTTCTGGAAATGCATTTTTATATAAATTATGCGCAATATTGAAATTTGGAAGTGCCATATTTTTATGATTTTTGATAGTACCATTAAAACCCTCATAAAACCACTGTACACCCTGAGCTATATTTTGTCCTTCACCATATCCACCAAATCTGGATTTTGTTTTAGACTTGACACCCATTTTATGTATTATGAGTACACCCTATATGTTGTACAAGAATTAAAAATAATGATATTCACCGGGTTAACGTAAAGCAACAACTGTTGTCATTAGCCAAGTTAAAAATGTTACATTTGAAATTGCATTATAGAGTGCCCGTTTTTGTTCAAATGAGTCTTGTTCTATTGGTGTATTTTGATATTTTATTATATATATCAATGGAAGTAATGCTACTTGAATAAATAAGTGAACACCTATTCGTATTGTTGCTCCTTTGTGTTTTGTACTAATGTAATAAAAGAGTGAATTTAAAAGTATATTTTGTTCATATGCATTTTCACTTATATTTGCTATGAGAACCCATACAAGAATTAATGATATATATCCAACTATATATGCATTAAAACATTCTTGAAATGTTGTTATCATATGCGAATTTATACTCCATTCAATCATAAATAACACGACAACACGTATTATATATGTGCAAAATATGAATACAAATTTATCAGATGAATTTATATTCATTGTTCTTTGTGAAAAAACTGGGTCAGCATCATAATCTTGAACTAAATCTTGTTTTGTATATTTTGTTTCTAAATCTTGTGGTATTTTTATATAATCTTTTTTTGTTACTGCATCGAAATTATTCATATAATCTATAAGTCCTCCACCAGTTATTGGTTTTTGATTCCAACGTTTTACATAATCAACTAAACCACCACCTCCTTGTCTAGTAGATGGTAATGGAGGCGGTGGTACTGTATTTATAGCAACACTAATATTATTAAATTCTGGTGCTATTCTGCTCGCTGCCCGAATTGTTCCAGAATCATCTAATCCAATTTGTTTTTCTTTACGCCATGCTTTATTTAAAATTCTACGAATATCTTCCTTTGAACGATTAATTTTATCAAGACGTTCTTTTTCTTTTAAGTATATACTCATTGTTTTAATAAAAGCTGCTTTATCTGTATCACTACTTGTTTGATAATAAAAATTTAACTTATCTGGACCACCCTCTAAATTAAAAGCTAAATCTTCAAATCCTTTACTTAATCCTACTTCTTTATGTGGGTTTCCAATTGAAGTTAAATCCAAAAATTTTAAATTTGGTACTTCAGTTTCAGTAGTCATTGACCTCTACTTTTATTCATATATTTTATTCCTAAGTTCTATTGGAAACATATTTAATCCAGCCATATATTGGTCCAAGAATTACACATAAGAAGACAATAGATGCAGTTACAAGACTTGCTGTTATGGGGCGTTGAAGATGTTTATACACAAAATGAAAGAGTGCAAATAAAATGAGTATTATTATCATTAATCCATATCGCATAGTTTCGGTTGAATATGCATCTATAGCCTCTTTAATACTTGTATTATTTCGAAGAGTTCTCATTGTTCGTCGAATACTTTGAATATTCCCAGTTAATACACTATTATTTGGATAAGTAAGTAATAATTCATTTAATTCTTTCCCGTTTTGATTAAGTAAATATTTCCAATAGTTCCCTTTATAATCATGTAAAATAAATGCATCGCCATCAACAATTTCGTGTGATTTAATATTTTGCATTATATAATGTTTGAGTTGATTTTGATATGTAGTAAATGGTGCAGGCGGTGGAGCATCTGTGATTTGATAAACTCCTGTTGGGTCAACGAGCATTTTTTCAATGATTGTTTCAAGACCATTATTTGAATCTGTTACATTGGGAATATATGTATTGTATACTTGATACAGTAAATTGAGAACACTTTTATTTAATTTTAATGAAATGAGTATAATAAGTACATATAAAACTGGATATATAAAATATTTTGATACATCTATTTCATCTGCATATTTTGAGTTACAAGTTAATACAAATAATAAAATAATTGGTGCAAAGAAAACAACTGATGGCACATATTGTTTAAATAATACATTTTTATTATTTGTTATACTATTTAAGTCAGATATATCTGCAGTTTGCATATCGCTAATTATTTTTTTGAACCCAGCTATACTAATACCAATATAGATTGCATACCCTATAAGAATCAATAATGGGAATAATAGAGTAAATATTTTATGTATATCTCCTTTTTTAATTAATTCAATAAGAGTCTCCGATACATTTAAATGATTAATTATAGTAAAATCAAAAAATGTTAATAATACAATAGAAGTAATTACAACATACCAGGCAACTTGAATAAGTATAAAAGAATTCATTATTTGCGATACAAGAGCTTTTCTTTCTTTTAGCATTTCATAAATTGCATAGTTAGGTGTGTCTATTATTAAATATTCGTTACCACATTCTGCTTGATTTCTAGAAGCATATCTCATAGTAAAATCTACCCAAGAAGTATTGCGAATATTTAATGCAATACCACTAATAATAAAACAGATTGTTATAAAAGTACTCAATTGTTGGGTTCGTATGAAAGTATTATTGGGGGCGGGCATCCTTATAGTCTAGTAATATTTTCATTTTATTAAATTTTTGAAGTATATGCTATAAAAAATGCTCCAAATAATAATAGACCAAAGTAAATAAGAGCAATTTCTTTAGGACCAAAGACTGTGTACACAAAATGAAATAATAGATAAATACTACATATATTTATTAATAATATCCAAGTTGTTATTTTAAAAACCGATAATGTAACTATAAATGATACGATTAATGATAATATAGTAAGTATTTCAAACATATAATTTGTATACCCACAATATCCTAAAACTGTTTCTAAAACTTTAATAATACCGACAAATATTGCTAAAACTAGAGCGAATCCTTTCCAATCTGCTAATCCATTTCCATAATTTATATATTTTAATAAATCTGTTTCTGGATTATCATATGATACTAATGATAATCTTTCAAGTGTAATTAATACCGTATTTTTTTGAACACCTAATTCCAGTAAATCACTAACGCATTTACATGTTAACATAGTGTATTTATTATTTGGAGTAAGATTACGTAAATCTTTCCATATAGGGTCATTATATTCTAATAAAGGTAATTTATTGGCAAGATCTACATTGTATGTAGCTACAGTAGTCGTTACACTAGATAAATATTGCGTATATGCTTCCAAATCAGATTTATTTGACTGTGGACTTGGAGAATGTATTGAAGGGAATCCTGGAAATTTTGCAATCAATGATATTAAATTAGCATAGCTTTCCGGTGATAAATTTGATATATCTTGTCCAATACCTTCAGTACCACATAAATATTGTCCACATACAGCTGTTTTTAATAAACTATAATCCTCGGAATTTTTCGCAAAATCAACATATCCAATGAGTTCATTGATTCCATTGTCTGTTTGGCGAAGTGTATTATAATATGCGAGTGCATCATCTGCGGTTACCATATCAGGTCTACGTGATGCGTGGAGTAAACGCCGAAGTATATTTTTTTCAAGTGCGAGAAGAGCAGGATTAATAGCATCGAGACTAACGAGACCACAATATTTATTTGCAGCTTTAATAAGATCTTCATTTGCTGATGACCCTCCAGTAACTGCAAGTACAGCAGTTTCTATTGATGCTTCTGGACTAAAACAAGCATGTGCAGCAGCACTTACTGCAGAAGGTTCAGTTGCAGCGGTTACTGCTTCATTAATTTCAATCTCAGTTGCTGCATTTCCAAGATTTGTTTTGATAGTTTGTATTGCATTTTCACCTGCAGCTTTAGAAATATATGCTGTGATTTCATCAATTGTATATGCAGTTGATACTTGTCCTAAATGTGCTGATGTGAAAATAGTGTTTTTTAATAAAGTCAATGTTTGAATATATTCATTAATAGATGGGATAGAATTCAATAATGGTAAGCGATTATTAATTACATATAAATTACAGCTTTCTATAATTATACAAATTATAGCTACAATTGAAAATATATTGAAATTTTTGAAAAATAGATTTCCACAGAGTATAAGACAGCTTAAAATAATTGCAAAAATGGCATATATTGAATGTGTTTTTTGTAATTTATGAAGAGTATTTTTATCATTATGTAAAAACATAAAGACACTATATCGTAATGTTTCATTTTCATAGGGAGATGTACATAAACTTTCAGTATTTTTACCTTGAATAATAATTGATTGAAGATGTTGAACATACTCTGATAATATATATAATGATTTGGAATAAATAGAAATATATATAATAATTGAAATTATAATAATAGTACTTATATTATTCCCTCCATATTGTAAACTATTTTGTTGTTTTCTCATAAAAAGAACCTATAATATGTACGTACTATTTTTTAGATAGCATAGATGGTATTCTTGAATATATAGCATTTATAAGCTGTTTTAAATCATTATAATATATACCTAAAAATGCTAAAAATATAGCTGTTGCACAGAATGCAAATAGAATAAAATATTTAAGAAGTGTTTGTTTGCCTTTTGATAATATTTGTAATCTGGCTAATTTTTTATTTGCAGTCTGGAAAAGTGTTGTTAATCGTGTTAAAAATATCAATTCTCTTTCAGCATCGCTAAATAAGGGGATGCCATTTGTATTTTGTAATGTTGAAAATAAATTTGGTATGTATATTGGTTGTTTGTAATAGAAATATATAGTTGGATCTATTTTAGCGTGTTGAATATTATTTACTGTAAATATACTTTGAATAAGTTCATAGTTACTATCTGCTTCTGGAATTTGGTCGTGTAAATATGAATACAATGATATTGTAAAAACCATTCTTTCAACTTCAATATCACAGTTTGTTGTTGGAGATGAACATGATTTTGCATTTCTGTCATTTTTGCTTATTTCATTTGATACTATTGATAATAAAGCATTTAAATTACTATGAACAAGTGCACTTAAGAAGTCAGCATTTTGTGTCATATTTTTATAAATAAATAGTTTTGTATCTCTCATTTGTGTTCGTAAATCTTTTAATGTATTTTGTGTTTTATTGATAAAATATGTTTTATATAAGGCAGTTAAAATTGATGCACCAATAAATGATAACATAAGTGATATTATTATCATCATTGGTGGTTTTACACTGTCATTGAAAGGGATTTGCTTTATTTTAGAATATAACATAAAGGAAAAGAATAATCCATACTGGACTGCAAATATAAGAATAAATATACCAATAAATTTATAAACGTATGCTAAAATACTTTCTCCTAAAAATACATGATATGGTTCATCCTCAACAGTATTTGAAGTTATATAGTTCATTATACTGTAATCATTTGTATCTTTAATAAATAAATTTGGGTCTTTTATCATAGAAAATGCTTGAGATGATTCGTTATATATATATTCAAATACATCTCCCCAACTAATTAAAAAGATAATTACAAATAATGTGGCTGATAATGTCGCAAGTAGTGTGTACATCGTTATAAATGCATCATTCATACATTGAGGTATTTTAACTTGTTGTGCAGAAGCTGTTTGTATAATAGGCGATGATGGTTGTGATACAGTT
>Ga0136642_1001132_pt1 | contig 11812 bp, 9 predicted proteins | sample LowCatLa1302831Y_FD_115313 | JGI IMG/M metagenome (GOLD analysis project Ga0136642, IMG submission 115313) | Freshwater microbial communities from Lower Cathedral Lake, Yosemite National Park, California, USA - 13028-31Y | ecosystem: Environmental > Aquatic > Freshwater > Lake ... | reverse complement strand
ACTAACCATGCAGGCACTTCGAATGAAGGCTTTAGTCATCTCCTGTTTGGTATTTGCTAGTGTATCAAGTCACGCATTGACTCTCACGGAAGCTTATGATTTAGCGCTGATGAATGATCCAACCTATCGTTCCGCTTTAAAAGATTTTGAATCAGGCACTGCGAATAAGAATTTAGGGTTGTCAGCTTTAATGCCTAAGCTATCGGCTAATTATTACTATTATCAAAATGATACGATGCAATGGTCTAAAGGTGCTTCAACAACGGCATCGCAGTCAAAGTATCCCAGTGAAAATGGTTCACTCCAACTTACCATGCCACTATTTAGCATGGATGCAATTGCACGGTATCGACAAGGACAGTCACAAGCAAACTTTAGTGAAGAAAAGTTTAAATACAATGCCCAAGATTTACTGATTCGAGTAACGCAGGCCTATTTAGATACCTTATTTGCCCAGGATTCTTTAAAGTTTCAGACGGCTGAACGTGATGCGCTGTTAGAGCAGTCAAAACTGATGGAGAAGTTTTTTGTTAACGGCGAAAGTTCAAAAACCGATGTCTTGGAAGCTTTAGCGGCTTATCGTGTGTCGATGTCAAAAATCATCGATATTGAGTACACCCTAGAAAACTCTCGTCGTAAACTCGTAGATATTATTGGCTATCCTACTGATACCCAAGAAATTATTCAACTAGATCGACGCTTTCAAGCCCTGCCAGTTAAATTTAGAAGTTTTACAGATTGGCGCGACGCCGCAATGCTTAATAGTCCTCAGATTAAAGCGCAAGCTTTTCAGGTCGAAGTTGCTTTAAGAGAATATGAAAAAGCCGTTGCTGGTAGATACCCTGTCGTAAACCTGGTCGGTACGCTCTCTAGTCAAACATCATCTACTTTGACTTCTATTGGCATTGGCTATAACCAAAACTATATCGGTATTCAAGTAACAGTTCCTATCTACACAGGTGGAGAGAGTGATGCCAGAATTGCTCAATCATACGCCGCCTATGAAAAGGCCAAAGCAGATTTTGATGCTAATCGGGATCAAACGATTACTGAATTAAAAAAACAGTACGATATTGTTCAGTCTAGTAGTGAAAAAATCAATGCGATCAGTTTGGCCGTTGATTCTACGGTAGCCTTAGTCAAAGCGATGCAGAAAAGCGTGCAGTTTGGTGAAAGAGCGAATGTTGATCTGCTTAATGCGCAAAAATCTTTATCGAACAACAATCGCGATTTAGCTCAAGCTAAATATAACTACCTCATCGCTTTTCTGAAAATTGGCCAATTAAGTGGCACATTAGATAATGATCGTTTTCAACAAATTACGAAATACTTTGAAGATCCAACGAGGCCCCCAGTTCGAATTGCGGTCTTTAAGAAAGAAGAGCCTTCTGATAATAAATTCAATATTGTGGAAAACTTCGACGTGGGTGGAAAAGTTGCAGAATATGGAGTTGCCCCTTCAGTCGCATCTAAAATAGATTCACCGCCAAGTACGAAGCCTGCAGTGGCGTATAAGAGTATGGTCACACTAGAGAGCCCTAAAGAGCCCCTCGTTGCCAAACCTAGTCAAATAACGACTCCTTCATCAGTATCAGTGGTGCCTAATCCTAGTGTTACCGTTAGTAAAACGAGAAATACTAAAACGACGCTCTTAAAGCCACCTGCACCCGATCCTGAGATGGCGAACTTAGTCTATGTGCCAGAGTCAGTGAAGTATCGTATGTTGGCATCTGATCCAATAACAGTTGTTCCGCCGGCTCCACCAATCATACCAACACCGTTGAATCTTTCGAAATACTCTTCAGTGAAAAAAGCCCAGGATGCGGTGGTTGCTGACAAAGCTGGGGTAAGTTTAGACAGCGCTAAAGTTGAAAATCCGTTGGAAACTAAGTTTGAAACTAAGTTGGAAACTAAGCCAGTGAAACAAACTTTTAAAAAGACGATTGATATTATTCCAATCGATCAAATACCTTGACCTTTAAGAAACATACTGAATATCAATTTTTTAAACCAAAAAATAGTAAAAAACAGTTGTAGGAAAATTGAGAGATGAAAAAAAGCCGCATAAGCGGCTTTTTCAGCAAACAAAGTAAAGAATTACTTAGCAGCAGGTGCAGGAGCTGCAGCATCTTTAACAGCTTCAGCAGCATCTTTCGTTGCAGCAGCAGCATCAGCAGCTGGAGCAGTAGCAGGAGCTTCAGCAGCAGGTGCTGGAGCCGGAGCTTCAGCTGGCTTTTCTGTTTTGCTGCAAGCAGCGATTGATAATGCGAATAGTGCTGCGAGTAATAGTGACTTGTTCATTTGAATAATCCTTTATTAATATTAAAAAATACAGTAATTACCGGTAATTATTGTAGGATAAAAATTTAACCCAACTGTAATTATAACGAAAAGATATTTCATTATCGTAAATAGATGAGAATTAGGTGAATTAAATTTTATGATGTGAAAAAATTACTCCGTTGCAGCATAGGCGCCTAGTTCGAACCAGCCATCTAAGTAACCCTCATAAACAGGCTCAAACATGGATGCATAAGATAAAAATCTTCTACATTGTTTTGGCGAAAAGCCACGTTGATGGGCGAATAATAGCCAAGACTCAAACGCATCTGATTTTTTATCTAAGTAAGTGAGTAAGGCACCATTACAAAATAAATAATCACCGCTAATGTTCAGGCGAGTTTGTGGGTGGACTACGAGCCCCTCTTGCACGATGATTTTTCTGAACTGCGCTTCACTTAAGGGTTCAAAAGGTGGTGAAAATACGACGGTTGGCTTGGGCTCACTCAGGATTTCGCCCAAGGTGAACTCGAGTAATTCTTCTAATTCCTGGCCATGCCATGGTAATTCATGGAAGCGGTGCTTAACGGACTGAATCACGGGTGAAGGAATTTTTGCTGGGCGATCTGTGGCAATTTGTCCTGCATCAGTCAGGAGATCAGAAAGACTTAAGTCATCTTCTAATTGATCTGCCAGTCGCCATAAGGATTCTTGTAATAATTCGCGGTAGCTAGGTGCTCTAAAGCCTACAGACCATGTTTGTGTACCTGGATCAAGCGCTACGCCATTGTGCGCGATTTGTGGTGGTAAATACAACATATCACCGGGCTCTAGCACCCATTCATCCGTGGGATTAAAGTTTTCGAGGACTTTTAATGGTAAATCTTCAATAAATTTTTTATCTGGATTACTCTGAATTTCCCATTTACGACGACCGGACATTTGAATTAAAAATACGTCATAAGAATCAAGATGCGGTCCAACGCCACCACCAGGACCGGCAATACTGACCATTAAATCATCGAGGCGATAATCTGGAATAAAACGGAACCAAGATAATACTTTTGCGGCTGCAGGATGCCAACCTTCCATTCCTTGCACGAGCATTGTCCAGTTTTTATCAGTAATTTTAGGAATGCCGCGAGCGGTCTGTGGCCCATGCTTAAGGCGCCAAGGCTTACTTTGGATCAGTCTTGACTCGACTAACTCGTGCCTGGATAGATCATTGAGTTCGGCAGGGCTAATCGGACTTTGTAAACCAGGACTTAAAGCAAAAGCGGGTATCGCACCTCTTACTAGTAGGGGCTTTTTTTGCCAGTAATCACGCATGAATTCACTTGGCGTGAGGTTACCTAGTAAGGCCCAAGGTTCACGTAGTGGTAAGGGAAATGGCGGAGTTGGGGGAGTGTAAAGTAGTTTCAAGTAAAATATCTTTAATGATGAAAATTGAAAAAAATACTGTCGTATCGTTAATATACCGTCTAACTGATGCGCAAGACAATCTTATTGAAGAATCTTCTGATCCAATGGTCTATCTCCATGGTGGATATGCTGGTACTTTTCCGAAAATTGAAGAGTTACTGGAAGGTCAGGAAATTGGTTTTGAAACGAGAGTTCAGCTCGAACCGAATGACGCATTTGGTGAATATGATGCTGAACTGTTAAATATTGAGAGTCGTGATCGCTTTCCAGAGCCTTTAGAAGTCGGGATGCAGTTTGAAGGAATTCCTAATCCCTCCAAAGATCAAGAAGAGGACGCCGAATTTGCGGATATTGAGGAGGAAGAAGATAGTGAATCCTTGATTTATACGATTACTGATTTAGCGGAAGATCGCGTGGTATTAGATGCCAATCACCCCTTAGCTGGCATGGCTATTCGGTTTTGGTTACAAGTCACTGATATGCGTCCTGCATCGCCAGAAGAAATTGAAAACGGTCGTGCCGATGATCAAATTGGATTGCAAGTCGATCAATTTGACGATGAGAATGATGAGAACTTAGATGACCTTCTACCCCCTGACATTGATCGCCCAGGGACTTTGCATTAATCAATTCAAGAGTCGGATTCGAAGCCAATTAATAATTAAGGTCTTTGAGTTGCTCACCAGAGCATTGGGTCGTAAAATTAAAATTATCTGAAATTCTTAAGGGATTAGATGAAACCCTCGCATGCATTAGAGTCGAATCGGATTGCTATTCGCGCCGTTGTGGAACGTCATCTTGCCTGCAATGCCCGTGGACTTTGTTCCGTCCTGCACGGAAATGATTCTGAAGGCAGTGATTTAGACATATTAATCGACCCAACCCCCGAAACTACCATGTTTGATATTGGTGCCATTAGGCATGAGTTATTAATCTTACTTGGCGTTTCTGTCGACGTTCTTACGCCTAATGCATTGCCAGATCGATTTAGAGAACAAGTTATTTCTGAGGCGCAGAAAATATGAACAAAATAGTTTATTACTAAAAATTCTTTTAATTTTATATATTACTGTCTTTAAACTTTTACATTGAGGATATCAGTCAATATTACTTGATTTATTACTGCATAAAGATTTATGAGTGAAACAAAATGACGTCAACTCTGAGAAAGTTGCAATTCAGTACACTTCCAATGTCAACTGGTTGGTATCTGAACTCACTTGGCGAATTTAAAGGTAAGCAGGATTTATAAATCCAGCAATCTCCCTAGAGGTTAAAAACACTTCGAGAACATGCCATTATTGAGAGTCCGGTTTCCTCGAATAGGATGGAGGGTGTCGAAATTGATCCTTCACGAGTGCGGGACCTTCTTATTGCCCCTAAACCATTGTTTCGTGATCGCGACGAAGAAGAAATTCGTGGCTATCGTGATGCACTTTCACATATTCATATTGAATCATCAGAGATAAAAATTTCAAACGAAACGATAATGAGATTGCACGCTTTGACTCGGGGACAAATTTGGGATGCTGGAATCTATAAGGAAAAAGATGGAGATATTATTGAGAAATATCCTGATGAAACTGAGCGAATACGATTTAGAACTGTTCCAGCAGTGCAGACTAAGTCAGCGATGAATCAGTTGATAGCTGATTGGAGTGAGTGCTTAGAAGACCAACGAATCCCACCAGCAATTGCGCTTGCAGCTTTTAATCTAGATTTTCTTTGCATTCACCCATTTAGGGATGGTAATGGTAGAGTTTCACGGTTACTTTGGTTGCTTCAAAGTTATCACTCTGGATTTGAAGTTGGTAAATATATCAGTCTAGAAAGATTAATTGAGCAAAATAAAGTCCGTTATTACGAAACATTGGAACAAAGTTCACAAGGATGGCATGAAGGAAAGCATGATCCTTGGCCATTCATTAACTACGTGTTGTCCATTATTAAAATGGCATATATTGATTTTGTTGAGAGAGTTGGCGACATTAAAGCTCCAACAGGTGAGAAGAGAGATGTTGTCAAGGCAAGTATTGCTAAACTACTGGCCCGAAAAAACGCCGCCTTCTCTATCAGTGAGCTAGACCAAATGTGTCCGGGGGTAAGTCGTGATATGGTTCGACATGTTCTGAGGGAACAGCAGTCAATTGGTGAAATCGAATGTCGAGGCCGTGGGCCCGGTACGCTCTGGACAAGATTGAAAAAAATAAATGGGAGTAATCCATTACCTTTAAAAGAGGGTAATAATAAGGGTAATGACTAGGATACTGGAAAAAGTGAAGTGATAAAATAAACGACGATCTGAGTTAATTCTTTGCGGTTTTGACTTCAAGTAAGTAATGTTTGACTTGTTAGTACAGCGGATATTGAAAATGGTCGTGCTAATGATGAAATTGGCTTGAACTAGACGAATTTGAAAAAGTTGTTTACGAGAACCTAGATAATCTTTTACCACCTGAATTAGGTCGTCCTGGAACTTTGAATTATTGGTTAACTAAATTCTTCAACTGATAAAGTGCCTCTAAAGCCTGTTTAGGACTCAATGAATCGGGGTCAAGCTCTTTGATGGCGATTTCCAATATGCTGGGTTCTGGATGCAGTGGATCTTCCGCAGAAGCGTTCTTGAGAGCATCTGAACTTATTGCTTCATGGGTAGTCTGAGCAAATAAATCCGCCTGTGAATTCGAGCCTTCTGCCGTACTTTGCGTCTCTAGTTGACTTAATTTTTTTCTCGCTTGAGTAATCACTGATTTCGGTACACCCGCTAAACTCGCAACTTGTAAACCATAACTTTGGCTAGCATGTCCCGGTTTTACTTGGTGTAAGAAAATCAGATTTTTCCCTTGCTCCATGGCCGATAAGTGGACATTGGTACATTGTGGGTAACTCGCTGGAAGGCTCGCAAGCTCTAAATAGTGCGTAGCAAATAAACAGTAACTTTGATTTTGTTCAAGTAAATGTTTGGCAATCGACCAAGCTAGGGCTAAGCCATCAAAGGTCGAAGTCCCTCGGCCAATTTCATCCATTAACACCAAGCTATTCGGTGTGGCTCGGTGCAAAATCCCTGCAGCTTCAGTCATTTCCACCATAAAGGTTGACCTACCACTCGCTAAGTCATCGGAAGCACCGATTCTTGTAAAGATCTGATCAATCGGCCCAATCACGGCCTTACTGGCAGGCACATAAGAACCCAGGTAGGCCAGTAAAGTAATCAATGCCACTTGACGCATATACGTCGATTTACCACCCATATTGGGGCCTGTAATCATCAACATACGCCTTGATTGATGAAATACACAGTCGTTACCACTAAAGGAGAGAGATTTTTTAGCCAGTTGCGCTTCCACCACCGGATGGCGACCATTCTCAATCTGCACAACGCCTTGCGTCACTAATTCGGGCTTGACCCAATTGAGGACCCGTGCTTTGATTGCAAAGGAACAGAGCATATCAATTTGTGCCAGTGCTTTAGCAATCGTTTGAATCCTTGGCACATCCGTTTGTAGCCGCTCAACTAACTCATCAAATAATTGACGCTCCAAGGCAAAACTTTTTTCTTTCGCGGATAAAGCTTTGTCTTCAAATGCTTTGAGTTCAGGGGTAATGTAACGCTCAGCATTTTTTAAGGTTTGCCGACGCAAATAATCGAGTGGCACTTTATCCGTCTGACCGTGCGTTACTTCAATAAAAAAGCCGTGTACTTTATTAAATTCTACGCGTAATGTATTGATACCTGTTCGCGCACGTTCCCGACCTTCAAGGTCAATTAAAAACTGGCCAGTATTGGCACTCAGTAAGCGTAATTCATCCAAGTTGGCATCATAACCATCCGCAATCACACCGCCTTCTCTTAAAATCGCAGCCGGCTCAGGCAGGATGGCTTGTTGGAGTAACTCAGAAAGTTCGGGTGGCGTCGCTAAATCATCGGTGAGCTCACCAAGTAAGGTATCTGCTTGCGGCAATGAGCGAAGTAATTCTTGGGCATTTGGCAGGATTTGTAGTGTATCTCTTAAACTAGCTAAATCTCTCGGCCGAATCGATTTCAGGGCAATACGACTTGCAATGCGTTCGATATCGGCAATTTGCTTTAAAAAACTACGAATTTCTTGTAAAACAAAATATTCACTCAGTAACAGCTCAATCGCTTGATGCCGTTTAGCTGTCTCGACTTGGGAGCGCAAAGGGTGATGGATACAGTGCCGTAACAAACGTGAACCCATCGGGTTTTCGCAGGCATCAAGCAAGGAAAATAATGTTGGATCAGCCTCACCCCTTAGCGTTTGGGTTAACTCTAAGTTCCGCCGGGTAGCTGCGTCCATGCTGATGTAAGACTGATGATTTTCTACCACGCAGGTCGGAATGTGTGGCAGTTTTCCTTCCCAACCCAATCCTTGGGTATAGGCGGCAAATGAAAGAAGCGCTGAAACCGCGGTGAATGCGAGAGCGTGTTCGGCTGCATTATCAATCCCAATCGCTTGTAGATCAGGTAAGTTTAAGAGTTGCGTTAAGCGACTTTGACCCTCTTGTGAACTCCAAATCCAACTAGGAACTAGTCCCTGATCAGGAGCGGTTAGCGTTGGAATATCTTCGGTGAGGTTTGAGAGTATCTCAGCCTGTTCCTCTAGGCAAAGCCACTGGGCAGGACTAATCCTGGCGATATGTTGGGCAAAGTCAACTTGGGGGCAGGTAGTGATGCGTAGGTCACCACTGGCTAAAGTAAGCCAAGCAATCCCAACCTGTTGCTGATGCACAAAGCACGCCATTAAAGTAGCATCTTGACGCTCACTTAACAGTGCCTTATCGGTGAGTGTGCCTGGCGTTAAGATACGCATTACTTGGCGCTCAACCGGCCCTTTACTGGTCGCTGGATCACCAACTTGCTCACAAATTGCAACGCTCTGACCCGCTTGGATCAGTTTGGCTAAGTATTGTTCAGCAGAGTGGTAGGGCACACCTGCCATTTTGATGGGGGCACCATTCGACGCCCCTCGTTGGGTCAGCGTAATGCCTAAAATTCGCGAGGCAATGACAGCATCTTCAAAAAATAATTCATAAAAATCACCCATCCTAAAAAAAAGTAAGGCATGGGGATTTTGCGATTTAATACGCAAAAACTGTTGCATAGCAGGAGAGTGACCAGCAAATGCCTCAGACATAAAAATTAGTTTTTTAACCAGTCACGTAATTGATGAATATCTTTTTCAATCTCAGTTGCAGTGACGTCAGTTGAATTTGCGTCAATTTTGATACTTTGAGCACGCTCAAGTAATTGCACCTTGGCTTCTAATTCTAAGGTGACATCAATCAAACTCTTCATTGCCAAGGACATAGGATCATCCGCTTCTGGCGTAATACCGTAAGCAGAAAATTGGGCTTGTGAACTTGGGTTAGCAATACTAGGTAGCTCGGCTTTAATAATCCGCGCTGGAATACCAACGGCAGTTGCACCTGCCGGGACCTCTTTGAGAACGACCGCATTGGAGCCAATTCTAGCGCCATCACCGACCGTAAAACCCCCCAAGACTTTCGCGCCTGCACTAATCACGACTTTAGAGCCGATCGTTGGATGGCGTTTAGCGCCTTTATAAAGGGAAGTCCCTCCAAGAGTCACTCCTTGATAAATAGTGCAATCATCACCAATTTCAGTCGTTTCTCCGATGACCACACCTAAGCCATGATCGATAAATACCCGTCGGCCAATCTTTGCCCCAGGGTGAATCTCAATCCCTGTAAAAAAACGGGCTAGGTGCGCTAAAAATCTAGCTAACCATTTGAGACCTAAAGTCCAAAAAAAATGATTTAATCGGTGCAACGCAATCGCATGGAGTCCTGGGTAGCAAGTGATCACTTCTAGGCGATGTCTAGCCGCAGGATCGCGAGCAATGATGGAGTCAACAGTTTCAAATATTTTAATTGGCATGGCTCATTTTACTGCTTTTGACCTTTTAAGAGCATTTGTTTGGCAATGCCCCTAATTAAATCGACTTCCTCTTTTTCGAGTTGCGCTCGGTCGAACATGGCGCGTAATCGTTCCATTAGCTTCTTCGGATGCTTTGGATCTAAAAACTCAATAGCCTCTAGGCCACTCTTTAAATGATCCATGGCGGCGTTGACCGCACCAATATTGGCTTTGTCTAAGGGGATTTGGGTACTGCTGGGCACCGACGAATCGATCATCCCTTGACGAATTTGCGCTTGACGCAGTTCATAGGCACAGATCATGACTGCTTGGGATAGATTGAGAGAAGAGTAGGCAGGGTTGGCATCAATCCAGACCCGGTGCGTACAGTATTGCAAGTCTTCGTTTTCTAGGCCAGTTCGCTCCGTGCCAAATAAATATGCAACGGATTGTCCGTGCTCTAAAGCGGTGATCGCCATTTGACAGGCCTCGGCTAGGGAAATTGCCGGTGGACCAAATTCACGATCACGCGCCGTTAATCCGAACACGAGTGGTAATGATTCGCAGGCTGTCAACAGGTCATTCTCAAGCTTTAAGTGACGCAGCACATCCTCCGCACCACTTGCTAAGGCGATTGCTTCAGCACTTTCAGAAGCCTTAGGATCTTTAGGATTGACTAAAACGAGTTGATGAAAGCCCATCGTTTTTAAGGCACGAGCGGCCGAACCAACATTGCCGTTATGTGAAGTTTGATGCAATATCCAGTGGACTAAACCCATATGCCTGTTTCGAGAGAAGAGTAAGTTGGTTGAAATACAGAGAACTAAACTCATTGTATCAATCAATAACTTCTCCACCTGAGCAATTGCGAGCTTACCGGTTGCTTCATTAAAGCAATGAGTTTGCTTTGCAAGAGGATGGCTTTTCAGTTTGAAAACAGTTAAAATAATCGATTAGTTGGTATTCACTTGCCAACCTGCTCTTTACCAATTTGCGCAACATGTTGTTCACACTATAAAGAATTTTATGCATCCAATGATGAACGTGGCTGTTAAAGCCGCCCGTAATGCCGGTACCGTAATTAGTCGTGCTGCCCTCAATATTGAACGTCTGCAAGTTGCCCGTAAGCAACAAAATGACTACGTGACGGAAGTTGACCGTGCCGCAGAGGCTGCCGTTATTGATATGCTGCGTGAGGCTTATCCGCATCATCATTTTTTAGCGGAAGAAACGGGTTTTATCAGGTCTGATGGTGAACTACTTGGCGCAATGAGTTGGGAAGATGCAATTCGTCAAGATGATCCTGAGCAGGATCACAATGTGTGGATTATTGATCCACTAGACGGAACTACTAACTTTATCCATGGTTTTCCGCAATTTGCTGTGTCCATTGCATTGGTGGTGAATGGCGTACTCCAACAAGCATGTATTTATGACCCTAGTCGTGATGAACTATTCACTGCTACGAAAGGTGCTGGAGCTTATCTCAACAATCGACGGTTACGTGTTGCCACTGAAACCAGGTTGTCGGAGTGTTTAATTGGTACAGGCTTCCCGTTCAGAGATGATCAAGATTTAGATCAATACACTAAGAATTTTAGAAAAATGACCAGACTCTGTGCCGGCTTGCGCCGTCCTGGAGCAGCTGCCTTAGATTTGGCCTATGTTGCAGCGGGTCGCTTTGATGGTTTCTTTGAGGCAGATTTGAAACCTTGGGATATGGCGGCAGGTGTTTTATTAATTCAAGAAGCTGGTGGTCTCGTTGGAAACTATCAGGGAAATGAAAGCTATTTCCAGACTGGTCAAATTATGGCTGCTAACCCAAGAATCTTTGCACAAATGGCGCAGATTCTAGATTAACTACATGGGTTTTAATGCAAAGGAATCTTGCATCGATGAAGTCATTTGCTGAGATATGGACTAATGCGGACTAATGCGGACAAATGCAACCATGTTGATGCGATGTGAGCATTCCAGAAATATCTAAAAATTAGTTTTTTACAAAGTCCTCAGAAAGAAATTAAGCCAGATTTAAGACTTGCAGGCCGCTCGCATTGAGGCGAAAAGCACTGGCATGCGGGCGCATTTCAGGGTGGTCAAGGTCCCAATCCGATAAAACCCAGCGTTGCCATTGTTGATTAGCTAAAGATTCCTTGTGGTACTTCGGCCTGTGAGTATGGCCATGAATGAGCTTGGCGCAACCTTGCTGTT
>Ga0136642_1001131_pt1 | contig 11815 bp, 11 predicted proteins | sample LowCatLa1302831Y_FD_115313 | JGI IMG/M metagenome (GOLD analysis project Ga0136642, IMG submission 115313) | Freshwater microbial communities from Lower Cathedral Lake, Yosemite National Park, California, USA - 13028-31Y | ecosystem: Environmental > Aquatic > Freshwater > Lake ... | reverse complement strand
TACGCCCAGCGATTTGTGGGAGCAGACTGCCAGTTTTCCCAATCGAACTCCTCGGGAATATTTGACTTGGAATTGGTTTCATAGGCGTTTATAAGTGCTTTGGTGAACGGATGTTTTGGATCAGTCATGATCTGAGCTGTTGTGCCCGATTCGACAATCTTGCCTTGACTCATGACTGCCATGCGATCACTGATATGGGCGATGACCTCAAGATTGTGAGAAATTATCAGATAGCTCAAATTCAATTCTTTCCTCAGGTCTTCCAGGAGGTTCAAAATCTGCGCTTGGACCGAGAGGTCGAGGGAGGATGTCGGCTCATCGAGCAGGATTAGCTCTGGCTCCGAGGCCAGCGCCCTTGCAATTGCGACTCTTTGGCATTGGCCACCCGAAAGTTCATGGCGCCGCCTATTGAGGTGATCCTTAGTAAGACCAACTTTCTCGATGAGGTACTCAACTCTGGCACGGATCTCCTCTTTACTTAAAGAGGAGCCGATCAGCCCTTCAGAGATAACTTCGAAGATGGACATTCTTGGATTGAGCGATGCAACAGGATCTTGAAAGACAAACCCCAGCCTTTTTCTGGAGAGTTTTCTCTGCGTTGAGGTTAGCGAAGAAATGTCTTGCCCAAATAATTTAATTTGGCCGCTGGTTGCAGGGGTGATCCCAAAGGCGCAACGAGCGATCGTCGTCTTTCCAGAACCAGATTCTCCAACTAGCCCAAAGACTTCTCCTGGGGAGATGCTAAAGGAGACCCCTTGAACTGCTTGCGTAACCTCGCGTTTATTACGGTCATTGATGAATTCCTTAGAGACGCTAATTATTTCGAGTACGGGATCAGTCATGTTCTCACCTCCCAGCAAGACACCAAGGAATGTCCGTGAGGAGAGAGGGTGGGCTCCTGGTCACAGCGGGTCGTCGCCAGACCGCAGCGTGATTTGAAAGCGCAACCAACCATTCCTAAAGTATTTGATGGAACCGTGCCGGGTATGGCCGCGAGCGTTCCTCTCGCTCTGTTCCGGCTGGGAATCGCGCCGAGCAAACCTCGCGTGTATGGGTGCTGCGGATCTCCTAGTACATCGGCGGTAGCGCCATCTTCCACAATTCTCCCCGCGTAAAGAACGGCGATTCGATCCGAGACGCGCGCCACTGCCGTGACGTCATGGGAGATAAAGAGCATGGCAAAACCTTGTTCACGCTGTAGGCGCTTCAACAAGCTCAGAACCTGCCCTCCAATTGTGGCGTCGAGAGCAGTGGTCGGTTCATCGGCGATAAGCAATTTCGGCTTAGAGAGAAGGGCCATGGCAATCATGCAGCGTTGTAGCATGCCCCCAGAGAGTTCATGCGGGTATGACTGTAAAATCCTTGGAATTTCGGCGAGTCCTACCTGTTTTAAGCGTTCCGGGAATATGGCGTGGGCCTGTTCAGCGGAAAATCCTTTTGCTTTAGCGACATAAAGTAGTTGTTGACCGATGGTGAATACCGGGTTGAAAGCAGAGTGCGGATTCTGAAAGATCATGGAGATACTATTTCCGCGAATCTGTTTAATGTTCTCCGAGGTTAATTCCCCAACAGCGTTTAATGCGATTGAACCAGCCCTAACTGCATTAGTTGGGAGCATTCCCATGATGGCAAGCGCTGTAAGTGATTTACCACAACCAGTCTCGCCAACTACTCCCTGAGTTTGTCCGGCCTCAATCGATAGGTCGATTCCACGAATAGGCGAGGAAACTTTGGCTCCCTTAAGCACGAAATCAACCGTAAGCCCTTTGATATGCAAGACGTTACTCATCTATTTTGACCTCCGCGGATCGAAGTGATCACGCAACACATCGCCGATAGAGTTGAAAGCCAGCACCACTAAGAAGATCGCCAATCCCGCGAATGTTGATATCCACCATTGATCGAAAATTACGCTTCGACCCTGTGCAACAAGCAGACCCCAATCTGCGGCAGGAGGTTGAGCTCCCAGGCCGATGAATGCCAACGAGCCGGCCGCAAGGATTACCGTTCCAAGGTCAGCTGCAAATTGGATAATTAAGGGCGATGTTACGTTGGGCAAGAGATGGCGAAAGATAATTCTCCTTCTGGAGACACCCATTGACTCCGCAATTTCCACGAAGGGCCGTAGCTTCACGAATCGTGCTTCATTTCTAATAAGCCGCGCATACCAAGGCCACCAAGAGATCATTAGGGCGATGAGCGAGTTCTTTAAGCCTGGACCGAGCAATGAAACCGCGACGAGGGACAGAAGCAGGGGAGGAAACGACAAGAAGAGGGAACTTATGTTCATAATGGCGTTATCTATCCAGCCTCCGAAGAATGCGGCCAATAAGCCAAGAACGGTCCCAACGAATGCGGCTACGATTACAACGAGGAGTGATGTGAAGAGGACTGATCGTGCGCCGTACATCAAGCGACTTAAAAGATCACGCCCCAGTTCATCGGTACCAAGCCAATGAGCAGCCCCTGGACCGATGTGCACATGATCCACGTTAGGCCTCCCTGCCCCTTCATCAGGGTAGGGCAGTATCCATTTACCAAGAATTGCCACCAAGGAGAAGATGGCGAGGATTAACACTGATAACGAAGTCCAGAAATCTGTTCGCAGAAAATTGAAGCCCTTTTTCATCGTGGTAATCACAATTTCACCCGCGGATCTAACTTTGCATAAATTATGTCAACGAGGAAATTGATGACTAAGTAACCAACCGCTCCCAATATGGTGATTCCCATGATCGCGGGGTAATCAACGCTAATAAGTGAGTTGGCTGCGAAACCTCCGATACCGGGCCAGCCATAAACTTGTTCTACGAAGAATGTTCCAGTAATGAGATAAGCCGTAGAAAGTCCCGTAACGGTTATGACCGGTGGTATGGCATTCTTGAGCGCAAGTTTAAAAAGAATGAGCCGCTCTGAAATACCATTTGCCCGTGCCACGTTTATATACTCTTGCCCCAACACCTCAAGAAGATTGCCACGCGACATTCGCGCTATTAGCCCAAAGCTATACGCGGACAGGGTGAGCGCCGGCAGGACCATGTGTTTAAGGCCGCTGGTGAATGCCGTGAAATTTCCGGTTATCAAAGAATCAAATAGGGGAAAGCCAGTGATGTGATGAATAGGGTTAGTGAACTTAATATCGATATCGAACTCACCGGTGGCTGGGAAGATATGAAATTTTCCTACAAAGAGCAGTTGTAGAAGCAATCCGAGCCAGAATGCTGGGACCGAAATCCCTGCGATGGCGGAGATGCGGATAAAGGAACTGGCAAAGCCCTTTGGCCTTCTAGCAGAAATGATTCCGCAAATAATGCCCAGGATGAGAGCAAAACCAACTGCAAAGAATATTAGTTCAAGCGTGGCAGGTAGCCGATGCAGTATTTCTGTGAGCACGGATTGCTTTGTTGAAAGCGAGTATCCCCAATTTCCTTTCAACATATCGCGTAGATACTTGAAGTACTGGATCGGCAGGGGTTGGTCTAATCCAAGCAATGCCCGCACTTTTTCTTCGTCAGCAGCCGTTGTCTTACCACCTATATAAGCCAGCGCTGGATCATTGGGGACAATTCGAGAGAGAAAGAAGGTAAAAAAACTCGCGGCAAAGAGAACTAGGAAAGCGGAGGAAATTCTCTTCCAGATAATGCGCGGCAACATAACCTCTATTTGAACTAGTTGAAAAGGTGAGGAGCGAACCAAAGATTGGCTCGCTCCCTCCTTTTTCTCATGGGTTTAAGGAATAACTGATTACCCAGCCAATTTAATGCCAGCAAAGAATGCTGTAAATGGATAGTTAATGTTGTACTTTGGAATCGATAATCTGCGCGGAACAACAGTTACCTGTGCTTCGTCGTAGAGATAGATTCCTGGTGCTTCCGTGTAGAGCATATTCATGGCTTGGCTGTACATTTTTTGAGCTCCAGCCTTATCTGATCCACTAAGCACGGCAGCATCGTCAACCAAGTTGTCATAGGTCGAATTCTTCCAGTAACTCAAGTTAAAGAAAGGCTTCGAGCTGCTATGGAATAGCGACCACAGGTTATCTACTCCTGCATCACTATAGGTTGGCCAGTATTTAACAATGAAGATATCTTGCGCATTTGCAGGATCCTTCTTTGCCGCCGCCCACTGTTGATTAAACAAGATGCCTTGGACATCGGCCTTGATTCCAATCGACGCAAAGGCGTCTGCGATCAGAGGAACAAAGCGAGCCTCAGCAGGGTTTTCCGAGGCATAAGTAATCTTCAGCGAGAGGTTCTTGACCCCTAGCTTTGCAAGGAGTGACTTTGCCGTAGCAAGTTGCTTCTTGTATTGCGGAATGGCCGGATCAAATGGATAAATGCCAGCAGGTACCGGACCATGTGCTTGTGTTCCATAACCTTGACCACCGATTTTTACGATATCAGTGTAAGGAATTGCCATTGAAAGAGCGGCACGAACCTTCGGATTATTGAGTGGAGCACGCAGGGTGTTGAAATATCCGACGTAGTTGAATGGAGACTTGTACACGTTTATTGCATACTTTCCAGTGTGCTTCAGGTTGGCAACGCTAGTCAGTGGAATTGTTGTTGCCCAATCAACTTGACCAGAGGTCATCATTTGCTGTGCAGTAACTGCATCAGGTGTGATTAAGGCATCCACTATTGAATACGTAGGCTTACTTCCCCAATATCCGGCATATGCAGAGAGAACTACTTCGCTCCCAGCGGTATAGCTTTTAATCGTATAAGGTCCGCTGCCGCCATCAATTCCTGAGTCATAATATTTAGAGTTAGCGATTCCTGCAGCAAGAGCTTTAGGGCTAATGACCCATGCTCCGTACGTTGATGAGGCGATGAGATCCATCGGCGCGGAGTAGGCCAGATTCATGACGAGAGTATCTATGCTTGGAGCAGCGAAGGTCTTCACAGGTGCCCAAATGAAACCGGCGCCGCCATCTTTCGCAGATTCATCAAAGCTGGCTTTTACCGCTGCTGCGGTTACAGCAGTTCCATCATGGAAAGTAGCTCCAGAACGAATTTTGAATGTCCACGTTTTGCCATCTGTTGAGTGAGACCAAGAAGTCGCTAAACCTGGTGTGTATTCAGTGGCTGAACCATCTGCATTTTTCCACAGAAGTGGCTCATAAATATTTGGCATATAAAATGCCTCAGTGGAGAAGGATTGAATGGGATCCCAGGTAGTGACTGCGGCAGATGTCGCGACTTTAAAAACTGAGATTGCCGCGGATCCAGATGCCATTTGGGGAACCGTGATTACGGTCGCTCCCAGAATGATGCTCGAAATGAAGGCGAACTTCTTTCGGGATGAGGGATTACTACTCTTACTTTTCATTAAAGACCTTTCTCTCCTAGTGAATCAATCGAAGGAATCAATAGATCCGAAGGGCCCCATTGAGTTGCGCTGAGCCTATGCCTGCCGCGTATGCCTGACTAGCCATGCTATGGTGCTTTTCTATGCCTTTTAGGCATAATGGGTATGTGGATCTGCGACTCATTGGTTACTTCTTGAAGATTCATGAGTGTGGGTCGCTCTCGGCCGCCGCAAAGGAGCTGCACGTAGGGCAACCCTCGCTCTCTCGGCAACTGCGACGGCTGGAACGGGAATTGGGTGTTGTTCTTTACACGTCTGGCCCTGGCATGACCATAACCGCAGCAGGAGTCAGCTTCGTTCCCATCGCGCAAGATCTACTCACTCGGGCTCGCCAGGCGAAAATAAAAGTCTCCTCACTCAAGGATGAGGTTGGTCCCCGGCTAATCATCGCCGGACCCCCAACAACAGTTGCGGATGTGATCGCGCCATTTATCGCCAGCTCAGGCAAAAAAGGTTTTTTGGCAAATATTCGCGAATCATTGCCTAACGTTGTTTATAAAGAGCTGGAACTAGGCAGAGCCGATCTCGTCGTCGGAACGAGTCCACCCCCGTCGCATTTAACTTCGATTGTCCTGGGATCCGCGCCTATTTGGGCGCAAGTTCCCAAGGATCATGAATTGGCACATCGAAAGAAGTTAGATGTCAAAGAGATAGCGAGCTATCCCATCGCAATTGTTGACGATAATCACAACGTTCGCCGAGTCTTTGACGATGCTCTATCTCAAGGGGGTATGTCGGTAGATGTCGCATTTGAAACTCAATCGTCGCACGCTTCGCAAGCCCTCGCTGCCGCCCATAGAGCCATTTGCATTTCATCGGATGATCCGCGTTACGGATTGATACCGATACCCATCCAATACAGTGGGCGAAGCAACAAGATGGAGATCACGCTCTTTGCCGCTTGGGATCCAAAACATTATGGGGTTGAGCATATTCAGGTAACCGCTCAAGCACTGCGCGAATTTTACAATGCACGGTCGCAAGGGGAGGCTCTCAGCATAAAACTAACTTCGAAATAGTATATCTATTATCAAAGTGTTACCCCATACTTACAAAATTCCATGGTAGGCGAGGGGTTTTAAAAAAGTGAACGAACAAAATAACAGCGGATGAAACGCGCTTACCTTCTGCCACTTCTGGCAATTGCGCTTTTCTGCTCCCTTTTCTCTTACCCAGGTATCAGCGTTGCAAAGACTCTTCATCAACCTTCCTTCCTCATCGTTGGGGGAAGTCGGCAAGTAATAGTCGATATCCCAGCGGGCTACATAAAGGGAAGGCCAACGCCGCTATTAATTGATCTCCATGGATACATGGGCAATGGGATCAGTGAAAAAGGTTTTTCCAGGTTACAGGTAGCGGCAGCGAGTCATTCGATTATTTACGCAGCGCCGGATGGATCAGTTGATCAGAATGGCGACAAATTCTGGAACGCCTCAACCACGTGCTGTAATTTCTATAAGAGCAAAGTCGATGATGCCGCTTACATTAAATCTCTCGTCAAGGAGATCTCTGCCAAGGTCTCCATCGATCCCAAAAGAATCTACCTTTTCGGGCATTCCAACGGGGATTTTATGGTCTATAAATATGCATGTACCTACCCAAATACCATCGCAGCTATCGGCGGGATTGCGGGGGCGATGAATTTCAAGCCTGCAGCATGTGCCGTGAAAACCGCGGTGAACGTTCTACATATTCATGGAACCAGCGACGAGGTGGTGAATTACGATGGGGGATTTATGTATCAGAATCAATATCCAGCGGTAAAAGAGACAATCGGCCAGTGGTTAGCTATCGATAAGTGTTCATCGCCACCTGTTGTGGGTAGCCCTTTCGACATAGTCGTAGATCTACCAGGAGCGGAAACAACGCCAACAAAGTACACCTGCCCAACATCAACCGTTGAGCTTTGGACTATCGCCAATGGATTGCATCGTCCAGTTCTAGATTGGAATTTCGGCAATCGGGTGATCGATTGGTTCTTAGCCCATCCACGGAAGTGATCGCAGAAGAGTTTTAGGGAGTTGGAATATACCGCGAGGCGCTCCATGAAGGCCCGAGCTCTTGTAGATCGGTATTGACATTCCCATAGAGCGTATCGATGTTGTAATTCTTCTTGTTCACCAAGTCGGCCACCATGAGGTTGTACCCACCCTTAAAAATTGTGTAGTCACCCGAGGTTAAGAAAATGTAATTTGCTCCGTTTTGATACGGGTAAGAATCGGATGAGTCGAATTGGCGGCTATTGAAGAAGAGGGGTTGTGGTCTAGCTCCGTTGTAATAGCCCCAGTAAATTCCATCGTGTTGGCTAAATTGCACTCGAGTAAAGAGGAAGTGCTTAGCATCTACGCCAATTGGATAGTACGAAGAGATACCAGGGGGGTTGATCATCTGCGTCGTAACGCCATTCTTCAATAGATAGATCTGTCCAGTGCGTTCAAATAGAAGTCCAAGACCATCAGCGGTGTAGTACGGCATCGATGATTCTGGAAGTCCAGCTGTTAAATAGGTTTTATCGGCTCCCGTAAGAGTCATGGTCGCAAGGACGCCATCCTCTTTATATGCGATGTGAATTCCGTCGGGAGAGAACTTAGGATCTTCATCTCTCTTGCCATTTGGGCCGGTGAGGTCGATCGGATCTGCCCACTGCGTTCCATCCCAGTGGCTAACGAAGACATCCCACTCCTTTGCAGGAGAGGCGGTGGGAGAACCCATGAAGGTTATGTATTGGCCATCGGGAGAGGGATGAGCATTGATAGGGGAGAGCACCGTGGTCCAGTTCTTGTTTATCTGGGTGTGTTTTTTGCTAACCAAGTCCAGGCTCCACATGGTGGCATCCCAGGCTTGGTACCTGCTGTAGCGGTGATAGAAGAGGGTTCCGGTCAGATTTGGGAGCGCGATCTTCTTGGCGGCGGGCTTGGTAGCAGCCATGGAAGGGGAGGCGCTCGCTCCTAGGGCGACGGCCAGCGCCGCGGCGGTGACGCGGAGGGCAATTCGACTCTTCATATATAACATTTTAGACACACTTTCTAAAATATCGGCGATTTTGTTGACTTGGGTCACAAACTCTGTAAGGTAACCTAACACAAAGCGGTAGGTTTCCTTACACAACCCAAGGCGGGTCTCGTGTTCTTACCAAAGCAGTGAAGTGGAGTAGTAAATGAGAAAGAAAGCCCTACTAGCTTCTTTGACAGGAGCAGCGATTTTATTGGGTGGATTGGCTGGCGTGGCAGTACCTGCTGCAGCTGCTTCCACTCGAACCGTAACCATCTGGTCTAATTACAACGGCGCCGGTCTGGACCTTTGGAATTCGGCAGTTGCCCGCGTGCAAGCAGCGCACCCTGAACTTAAGGTTGTCTCCGTCGGAAGTATCGATATGGCCAAATCCCTTGCAGCAATTAATGCAGGAACTGGCCCCGATCTATCTGTATCCAGCGGTTCTGGAAATCTAGGCTGGTTCTGCGGAAGCGGAGCCTGGCAGGACATTTCAAAACTGGCTCGTAACTCGACAACAGGTCTCAATCTGACCACTACTTTTTCAGCTGCCTCACTCGCAGCAACGACCTCTAATCACATTCGCTGCGGTCTTCCGCTCAGCACAGAGGTCTTCGCTTTCTACTTCAATAAGGATATTTTGTCTAAGTACGGCTACACAGCACCGCCAAAGACCACGGACGAACTAACGGCGATGTCAAAGAAGATGACAACTTTTGATGCCAACGGCGATATCAAGACCGCTGGATTCGTTCCTTGGGCTGGCTACTACGGCTTCGCCATGGATTCCATGTGGTTGGGCCAGATGTTTGGCGCCAAGTGGTACTCAGTAGATGGCAAAGGAACTTCTGGCTTCGGAGTTGATCCAGCATGGACTGCCGCATTTAACTGGCAGCACCACTTCATCGCCACAGTTTTTGGTGGCGGAGATTTCGCAAAGGGTAGTCGTCTTGTCACAAAGTTTGTCGCCGGACGTGGCGATGAGTGGGGCACAAGTCATGACTTCATGACCGGCCGTGTAGCAATGAAGTGGGACGCAAACTGGATGTCACAGATGTTCTGTACTGGCGACAACTGGACTCTTGCATCTACCTGTACCTCAGGACTTAACTTCGGTATCGCTCCATTCCCAGTTGCTCCAAAGCTCGTTAACACTCTTTATGGTGCTGGCGTAGTTGGTGAACCTTCAATCGGAATTTCGAAGGGTTCAAAGAATGTAAAGGATGCATGGACCGTAATGAAGGCTCTTGCAACCGATACGACCTTTGCAGCTGCATATGATAGCTATGGAGCAAGTCCATCTGTACTGCTCTCGTCTCTGGCTAAGCCAAAGTCACAGCCCGCTTGGTATGAGCCAATTTATTCCATCGTTAAGAATCCAAAATCTGGTTATCACGCCATGCAAAATACCGGTGAGCATCAAGAAGAGGGACTCTTGCAGGATCTGATGGCTTCTTGGCAAGCCGGCCAAACGCCAAACATCTCATCTGCTCTCTCTGACTTGGGTACCCAGGTAAATCAGATCATCGCTTACAACAAATAAAGGGGAATAAAGAAAAATGGGAATCACACCGGCAACACTGTTCTCTCCACGACGAAGTGGGAGGAGTGTTGCTGGTGTGCCTAAACGTAAGAGGCTGAAGCGCCCTCGGCTCTTCATCTTCCTATGTTTATCACCTTGGATCTTTGGAATGGTGGGATTCACGCTATACCCCATGATCGCGAGTTTCTATCAATCATTCACAAAGTTCAATCTGATCGATTCACCAAAATGGGTGGGATTGCAAAATTATCATCGCATGTTCTTTCAAGATCCTCTCTTCTGGAAGGCTCTTCGCAATACCATGTGGATTTCGGCGATTAGCATCCCACTTAGAATTGCCTTTGCCATCTTTGCAGCGTGGATACTGACGAAACCAAAGCGCGGCACTAATTTTTATCGCACGATATTCTTCCTACCTTCTATGGTTCCCGCAGTTGCCGGCACCATGGTCTTCGCGTATATCTTTAACCCGGCTTACGGCCCGGTAAATAGAGGGTTGCAAGCAATTGGCATAAAGAACCCGCCTTTCTGGTTCATGGATCCGCACTGGTCGAAGTGGGGGCTCATCATCCTTGGGCTTTGGGGCATTGGTGACACGATGATTATCTTCCTTGCCGGACTTTTAGATGTTCCGCGAACGCTTTACGAAGCCGCAAGTCTTGAAGGGGCAACCGCCTGGCAGTCCTTTAGATATGTCACCTTCCCGATGATTACCCCAGTCATATTTTTCTCTGGAGTGACCGGCGTTATCGGAAGCTTCCAGTACTTCACCCAGGCTTATGTTGCCTCCGGCCAAGTCAATGATTATTCACATTCAATGTATTTCTATGCGACACATATTTATCACGAGGCCTTTCAGGCTTATGACATGGGTTACGCCTCTGCCTTGGCCTGGGTGCTACTTGTCATAACACTGTTTTTCACAGCGATTATCTTGCAGACCCAAAAGCGTTGGGTTCACTATCCGAATGGATCCCTCTTCAAATGAGACAAAAACTAACCGGGACCGAATCGCAACACTACTTGGATGCCCTCGCCGCTAAACGAAAGAAGAAGGTCAACGCCTTTTTGCATGCTGTCGCACAACATGCTGTCCTGATCTCGCTCTCGGCGGTCTTCTTGCTTCCGCTCTTCCTGGTGACCGTGATCTCATTGATGAACCATGGTCAGGCGCAAACTCGATCGCTCTGGCCCCATCCCTTTGTCTGGCATAACTATCTCGCCGTATTTACCGCTGTGCCCTTCATCAAGTGGACTCTCAATACAATGTTTGTTGCCGCGCTCTCGACGATTGGAACAGTGATTTCAAGTGTTCCACCCGCTTATGTGCTGTCGCGACTGCAATGGCGTGGACGTGGAATTACCTTCATCATCATTCTCTCGACAATGATGTTGCCAGGTCAGGTAACCATGATCCCGGTCTACATTATTTTCGCGAAGCTGCATTGGATACCCTCATTTCTCCCTCTAATCGTTCCAGCCTTCTTCGCGGATGCATTTTCCATATTCTTGTTGCGTCAATTCTTTGTTAGTATCCCGGATGAGATTTCCGATGCCGCTCGAATCGACGGATGCGGTGAGTTTAAGTTGATGATGCGCATTATTGTTCCGTTGGCCAAACCTGCCATCATGGCAATTGCACTCTTCTCCTTCCTGGGCTCGTGGGATAATTTTTTTGGGCCTCTTCTCTATGTCGTCGAAAATCCGAATTTGTGGACGCTAGGGATAGGGCTCAATGCCTTCCAGGGTCTCCACCACGTCGAGGCCAACATGATGATGACGGCCTCCGTTCTCTTTATGGCGCCGGTGATTATTCTCTTCTTCTTTGCGCAAAAGGTATTCATCGAAGGCATCACGCTGACTGGAGTCAAGGGATAAATGGAAATAACTCCTGGCGGAGCTATCCCATCG
>Ga0136642_1001130_pt1 | contig 11815 bp, 11 predicted proteins | sample LowCatLa1302831Y_FD_115313 | JGI IMG/M metagenome (GOLD analysis project Ga0136642, IMG submission 115313) | Freshwater microbial communities from Lower Cathedral Lake, Yosemite National Park, California, USA - 13028-31Y | ecosystem: Environmental > Aquatic > Freshwater > Lake ... | reverse complement strand
GCGTTATTGCAGTGTCACGACTTCCTGTACCCCGGGCAAAATTAAGAACTTCGCAGACCTGATCGGCGAGACCATCATTAAATCGAATCTTGATGATTCTAAATACCTCATCAAAATCGCCAGTATCGCGCAGGACTTTCTCACATGAGATAAAAGTTTGACGGGTCGCAACCGGACCTCGCTGCGATAGGCCGATGAGTGTCTCGGCTAACGACATTCCAGATCTGAGCCCTGAGATGATGTGATCGATAATCTCTGGCCACAACGCTGCCAACTCAATCCGCTCTTTTTCGACGCGTCCCTTTTCACGTATTACGGGTAAGAAAGCAGACGCGATCGCAATCACGCTGGCAAAGAGAAACGAACCAGTGAGGAGCAAGCTCAGGAGGAATGCAGCGATCGGAAGGGCGGCTTTCTTGGTTGCGATCATGCGCTGCTCACAGATGTCGAATGGTTTCGACGCTCAAAGATTTGCTCGGGATTTCCTAGTCCCGTAATGTATTTTCCATTTCGATAGGTGAAGAGAGGTTCGGTTTCGACCCGATTATTCTCAACCCTGCCTGTAATTGCGCAGATTTCTACAACTCGTCTTACTCCCGCACGAGAGTGTGAGGATTCTCGAGCAATTGTTGTATGCACAACCAAATCGATCGCTGATGCCACGATCGGAGCAATGAATTCGTGTGAAATGTTCTCACCCGCAAGAAGAGGCAGAGTCTGAAGTTTGCTCACTGCATCCCTGGCTGAGTTTGCATGGATCGTCGCCATTCCGGGGATTCCAGAATTGAGCGCGATAAGTAGGTCGAGCGACTCCGCCTCTCGAATCTCGCCAACAACGAGCTGTGATGGTCGCATCCGTAGCGCCTCCTTGATCAATCTGCGCAGAGCGATCTCCCCCTCCCCTTGCAGATTTGCTGGCCTTGTTTGGAGCGCGACACAATCTGGCAGCCTTGGTTTAAGTTCAAAGACCTCCTCGATCGTGATGACACGATTGGCGGCTGGGACTGCACTTACCAGAGCGTTGAGCAGCGTCGTCTTACCGGCCTGGGTAGAGCCACTTACTAAGATGTTAAGACCGTGAGTGACGGCTCGATGCAAAAATGTTGCAACCTCCTTGCTCATCACTCCGAGTTCTCCAAGTTCATCGAGAGATTTACCTCGAACTAGATGCTTGCGGATATTTACCGCCCAGTGCTGCGCCGTTACCTCAGGGATCGCTACGTGGAGACGACTGCCATCGGGCAACCTGGCATCGACGAAGGGGTGGGAGAGGTCTAGCCGCCTGCCGCCCCACATAAGTAATCGTTCAACGAGTTCTCGAACCTCTTCTTGACTCATTACTAGGTTCGTTAACTCGCTCACCCCAGCCTTCGCCACAAAGATTCGGTTTGGTGAATTGATCCAGACTTCCTCTACCGATGGATCCTCGATGAGTTCGGCGATCTTCCCGAACTCTGCTGTGCGCTCAATCTTCACAGCGCAAGAGAACTATCCCTCTGACAGAAGAGCAGGTCTGATCCACAAGGAGAGCGCAACTCCCCTGGTTCTTTCTACCCACAGGCAGAGAGTGATCGCTGACAGTATTCCACGCAGGCAATAGAGTGGCGACATGAGTAAAACACCTCCAGCGAAGATGGCACGGCTTGGGGCTATTACTCTCTTTACAGTTCTGATCTTGACCGCCTGCGGTGCAAAAAATCCAGATCTACGTCCAGATGATCAGAAGCTACGCGATGGCATCTCGCTGCTCGTGAAAGATCTCAAGATTAATCATCCGGCTACTCTCACCTGGGATGTGAAGGCGCTCGATGCGCAATTGCAGCACCCATTACCAAAGGGCTTCTCAACTCCTGCTGGATGGAAGTTGACCTGGCCAAATGCGACGAGTACCGAACTGCCCTATGTCTACATTCCGTGGACACTTACAGGTACCTTCCCAAATCATTTCGCTGTAGAGAATGCCACCTACAAGGGTGGGGTTCCTGTTCCAACCGCCGTCGTGCGCACTATCGCGACACAAGTTTTAGGTGGCGATGATTTCTATGCTGCCATCGTCGATGTTCGATATTCATCCACGAATAAGCGGTGGGTGATCTTTACTAGTGTTCCATATCTTCCCGTCACTGATAACGCTTACGGTTGGGCAACAGTCGTAAATGGTCGTTGGAAGGTGATTGATTTTGGTACTGCAACTGTCGGTTGCGGCAAAGTGCCTACCGATGTGCAGCGCGAATTCGGGTTGAGCTGCAGTAAAGGTTGAACACGTGGCCTCGTTTGGGTGTAGTTAGGCTCTAACTTCCCGCTGAAATTCTCTTAATGTAACCCTCTTTACATCCCTCCATGCAGAAGTAATACATCTTTCCGCCATCGAGGTAGGTCGCTGGTGCATCGCTCTTTCGCACCTGCATGCCACAGATGGGGTCTTGAGCAAAATCACTCTCAGAATCCATCGGTGGATTTTTGTAAAGGTAGAAGATCACGCCAGCTAAGAGCAGCGCTACTGCGTTAAGGATCGTTGTGGCATTAAGGCCGAAGTGGTTACCCGCCATTAAAGGATTGTGGCGAACTGGTACTTGCTTAAGAAGCGTAAAGATTCCTTCAGTAACTAGACCGCTGATCGCCATGATTAACCAGAATAGAAGTGTCATTCTTAGCGCGATCGCATTGCCATAATACTTTCGATAGATCACCACGAGCGGGAGTGAGAGTAGGTCGGCGAAGATAAAGGCGATTACTCCACCAAATGTGATCCCAGCGCCCCAGAGTGCGGCGGCGAGTGGAACATTTCCCACTGAACAGACAAAGGATATGAATGCGAGAACGGGGCCGATGAATGCATTCTCTAACGCCGACCAGAAACCGTGGCCAGAGATAAAGAGGATCTTCCACCAGTGAAGGGGAACCAGAGTTGTTGCTAACCCTGCGACGATAAAACCTGCTATCAACTCCCACCGGAGCATGAGGAAATCTCCCATGGTGTAGCCGGCAGAAGCGCTCAATTGAGATCGAAGATTGGGGTTGCTCGTCGCAACTGCTTCTTCTTGATCGGAGCTAGAAATCTGTTTCGAAATCTGAGAGGTATGGACGACCTTTGGCATAAATATCGCAAGCAAAATAATCATTACAGCGCCACCCACAAATTCTGCAACGGCAAATTGCCAGCCAATCAAGAGCCAGAGAACGATGCCGAGTTCAATCACAAGGTTAGTACTTGCAAACATAAAGACCATCGATGCGGTGAAGTCTGCGCCTTTACGGTAGATCGAGTGGGCTAGTGCGCTCGCAGCATAGGAGCACGAGCTGCTGATGACACCGAAGAAGGATGCGCGGGCGATCGTTGTTGGTCGATGATCACCGAGCAACTCTTGCATCCGTGATCTAGTAACAAATGCTTGGATCGCTCCAGAGAGAATGAAGCCGAAGATCAGAGCCCAGAAGGTATCGAAGAGCATCCAGCCGCCCTCAGATAGTCCACTCACAATTTTGTTCACGTCTTCACTCCTGGCCGCTGAAGGTTTACCTTACTGACCGTAGAACTCTAACAATAGGCGCGCTTCCTTTCGCCTATTCAGTGCACTTCTGAAGTGACTCTATATTTCCGATTTAATCAGAGACTAAGTGAGGGATAACACTCTCGTGATCGACATCCTTTGAACGTTCATGGGTCTTACGAATTTGAAGATCAAAGTTATCAACGGCGAGATCGAAGGCCGCTAGGTCATTGAAGGCGATGCCTTCAGCTCTAAAAAATGGCCCGGCACCGTGAGAAGTTAGCGTGACGAGGTGCGATTTTTTGCCACGCGATGGGTTTGCTTCATGTTGAACCTCTACTTTGATCGATTCGATCAGAATGTTAAATCGCGAGAGAGAAAGTAATTTATCTCGAACAATTCCCTCAAAATCTTCGGCAAGATTTGCATGACGCGCGTGAAGAATAATTTCCAAAAGGGCCTCCCTGAAACGAGTATGTCACTGGAGCCGCACTAGTGCGGAACTTTCATTCGCACGCTACTCCTGCACCCACCTCTCCACAAGTGGTGGGTAGGCGCAGAAATGCGTGACGGACTAGAGACCTGCGCGTACCTTCTTCATTGCGCGCTTGCCCTTAGTGCTTTTGCGGGTGGTGCTTTTGCGGTTGGTGCTTGAACGGGCAGCCTTCTTCACGCCAGCCTTCGCTGCGGTGGCTGACTTTGCGGCAGCCTTCTTCACGCCAGCCTTAGGTGCAGTTGCTGACTTCGCGGCGGCCTTTTTGACGCCAGTTCGCTTCATCCCGGACTTCTTGGCAGCTGCTTTCTTCACTGCAGCCTTCTTCACTGCAGCCTTCTTCACTGCAGCCTTCTTCACTGCAACTTTCTTGACTGCCACCTTCCTTGAGGCGCGCTTCTTTGTGGTGGTTGAACCAGAGGTAGACGCTGTTGCACCTGATCCTGCGGTTGGTGCTGAGACGGTTGGTGCTGAGACGGTTGAACCAGAAGCAGCTGATGGATTCATCGAGGTTGTTGTCGCACCTGTTGCTGCACCTGTTGAAGCAGATGCGGTGCTTATCTCAACGGCAGCAGCCGGAAGAGCGAGCGCACCGATCAGAGCTGACGCGATAAGCCCGCGTCGGATATGTGTGTGGTTGAACTTCTGAGTTTTCACATTAGACCCTTTCTATAGTCTTAACGTTCGGTCGGCATGAGGCCGAATAAGCGGATCTTCGGCGAAAAGCTCGATCACGGGAGGCCAGAAACTCCCTCGCTGGGCATAACGCGTGGCTGTGGAAAGGGTCGCCCCATATAACTAGACTCATGCCCTATGAGTGCAGCGGGTTCAGATCAGAGGGCGGCGTCAGCCAAGCGCCCAGCAACTCCGCTGATTCAAGTCTTCGAGCCCCACAAGGCTCAGACACCACCCCTCATCCCCTATGCAAAAGAGTTCTGGGAGCGCAGAGCATTCGCCCTTGAGCTCGCGCGCTTTGCTGATAAGGCCGAATACTTAGAATCAAAGTTGGGTAAAGCTTGGCTCGTACTCAACCCGCTCTTCCTTTCGGTGATCTACTTCCTCCTCGTCACCGTACTTCGGGGCGGTGCAAGTAAGACAACTGGGCTCAGCACGCTCGCTCATATCCTGATCGGTATCTTCATGTTCTACTTTGCCCAGAACATCATCAGCGATGGAGCTCAATCGATCACCGCTGGCGGACGACTCATCCTCAACCAAGCCTTTCCGCGCGCCCTCCTTCCATTCTCTTCTTCGGTGCGAGCCTTCGGTCAGTTCTGGCCGACAATCCCAACCTACTTTGCTGTGGTTCTCATCGGAAAGATCTTCTACCCCAAGACTGTCATTCCATTAGCTGATCTCAACTACCTATGGGCTCCCTTCATTATCGCCGCTCTCGCAATCACCGCCTTTGGACTCTCTCTCGTCTTTGCGGTGATGAATGTCTACTTCCGCGATACGAGCAAACTCCTCACCTACACCACACGAATCTGGCTCTACGGATCACCCGTGCTCTGGATGCCTGAGATGCTCCATGGTTGGCATCGCAGCTTCCTCTACATCAATCCGCTCGGACCTGCGCTCGCTGCGACCTATCACGTCTGGATCGAAGGCGTCCGGCCATCAAACGCTGAATTCATCGGCATGGGTGCGTGGATGGTCCTTTCGATGGTGCTCGGAACCTATTTCTTTACTTCGCGCGAACGAGATTTTGCGGTGCGCATCTAATGGCTATGGATAAAGAACGCATCAGACTCGGCAACAGCACGCCATCAACGACGATCTTGCAAGCAAAGGGCTACAACGGCCCGATCTCGATTCCAGATGATCTTGCGATTCGAATCGAAGATCTCTCGATCACCTACAAGATCAATGTTGATACGAAGAAGACTCTCAAGAATGCTGTGATGCGCGCATCGAAGGGTGAGAAAGTTCGCATGCGTACCGTCGAAGCAGTGAAGAAGGTATCGCTCGATATCCCTCACGGCTCTGTTGTTGGAATTGTCGGTGCAAATGGCGCTGGCAAATCAACGCTTATGCGCTCTATTGCCGGCATCATGCCTCCTACCACCGGTCGCATTATCGTCAACGGCAAAATCTCAACTCTGCTCGCACTTGGCGTTGGATTTAATCCGGCGCTCTCTGGTCGTGACAATATTATTTTGGGCGGACTCGCTGCTGGTTTAACTCGTGATGAGATTGAGTCAAAAACCGATGAGATCGCAGAATTTGCAGATCTTCCTGATGGCTTTATCGACATGCCAGTGCGTACCTACTCCTCTGGAATGTACGGCCGCGTCGCCTTCGCAGTCTCAGTGAGCATGACACCAGATATTTTATTACTTGATGAAGCGCTCTCCGCTGGTGATGCTGCCTTTAAAGAGAAGTCATTTCTTCGCATGCGTGAGCTCGTTGAAGAGGCGCGCACAATCGTGATCGTCTCGCATGCCCTTGCGACCATCAGTGATCTCTGCGATACCGCGATCTGGATGCACAAAGGAAAGCTATTGGCTCACGGTGAACCAGGTGCGATCGTTGAAGAGTATTTGAAGTTCCTTGAAGTCGGAACCCTTCCCTCTAACCTCGAAGATATGTAAGTAATGCAGAAGGTAGATATCTCCATCATCTCCTCTGGCGCTTCGCTTGCTGATGCGCGGCTTCACCGCATCGTCAATGCCCTGATCAGGGCTGATCTCACCGTTGAAATATTTGCACCAGGCGCAGCAGCCGATGCTCCTGCAGGTGCGACGATTCGTGCCGTACATCCGGGTAAAGGTTTTCGTTGGCGCGCACACCGAGCCTTCTACTCTCCGTGGCGTGCAGAAGGACGAGTTCTCTACTGTCTCGCACCAGAAGCCCAACTCTTCACCTGGAAGGTAGCGCTCCTCAAGCGTCGTATCTATTGCGCTGATGTGTATGAGGATTACCAATCTCTCCTGAAGGATCGAGGCTGGGCTAAGAAATTCTTCACTCTTCCTGGCAAGGTCGGGGTAGCGATTACCAAGGTTGCAACTTTCTACTCATCAAGGGCGGCACTGACAACGGTCGCCGATATCCAGGTCCCACCCTTCATTGCGAAAGATCGAATTGTTCTACGGAACTTGCCAGATACTGCGCACCTCACAATGAGTGGCAAACTCGCAAAGAAACCTCGGGCGATCTACATCGGTGATGTGCGCGAATCTCGCGGATTACACACGATGCTCCAATCGGCAGAGCTTGCACCGAACTGGCAATTCGATATCGTCGGACCGATCTCGGATGCAGATGCGGCATGGATTCATCTCTGGTCGATCTCACATGAGAGCGCAGCAGCGCGCGTCACTTTTCATGGCCGACTCTCTCCTGATCAATCGTGGAAGTTAGCGAAGGGCGCATGGGTTGGGTTATCACTCTTAGAACCAACACCTGCATTTATCGCTGCCGTGCCGTCGAAGATCTACGAATATATGTCGGTTGGACTCGCAACAATTTCAACGCCACTACCGCGATGCGCCGCGCTTGTTGAGGCCTCACGTTCTGGAGCGCTCGCTGATGGCCCTGCCTCGGTCGCAAAATTGCTCAACTCGTGGGAGGTCAAGCCCGCGCAACTCGAGAAGCTTCGCACTAATGGATTGACCTGGTCGGCAAAGAACCTTGATACAGAGACAGAATATGGTGCGATGGTCGCTCGCATCCAAGCCCTCATCTCCCGTACCACCCGCAGTGAGCGCAGTAAGCGCTGAGAAAAACCGAGTCGAGAGACTAGACTTCGCACATGAGCACCGCACTTCCAGCGCGCATTGTCGCCTCTGCGGAGGTAGATCCCACAGCGACCATCGGGGCAGGCTCTTCGATCTGGCACCTTGTGCAGATTCGTGATCAGGTGAAGATTGGCCAGAACTGCATCATCGGACGCGGCGCTTATGTTGGCAGTGGCGTTGAGATCGGCGATAACTGCAAAATCCAAAATTATGCGCTTCTCTATGAACCAGCGAAATTAGGAAATGGCGTCTTCATTGGACCGGCAGCGGTTCTGACCAATGATCAATTTCCTCGCGCCATAAATCCAGATGGAAGTATCAAGGCCGCCTCTGATTGGGATGCCGTCGGTGTCACGATCGGTGATGGCGCCTCGATCGGCGCACGAGCAGTCTGTATCGCTCCTGTAAAAATCGGAGCATGGGCCCTGATCGCTGCTGGCGCTGTCGTGACGAAAGATGTCCCTGATTATGCGCTTGTGGCAGGCGTACCGGCAAAAAGAATCCGCTGGGTGGGTCGTGCGGGAGTACCGTTGGAACCAATCGGCGATAACCTCTTCCGATGCCCAGTGACAGAGCAGCTCTACCGAGAGGTCTCAGAAGGAGAGCTCGAGCTCGAGTAAGTCAGTAGCGCTACATTAACAAGAATAGGAATCAGACTAGCCATGGGATTGTTTAAGAAGAGTTCAGCAACTGCGGGCACTGTCACAATGATTCCTGCCGCAAAGCCGATGATTGGTGCGCAAGAGCGTAAGGCCGTTGATCGAGTCCTTCGTAGCGGCATGCTCGCTCAAGGACCAGAGGTAAAAGCCTTTGAAGAAGAGTTCTCACACCATGTTGAAGGTCGCCACTGCATTGCACTGAACTCAGGAACCTCTGCCCTCCACCTGGCATTCCTCGCGGCTGGTATTAAAGCTGGCGATGAGGTCATCGTTCCATCCTTCTCCTTCGCGGCAACTGCTAACTCTGTTGCACTCGCCGGCGGAACTCCGATCTTTGCTGATATCGATCCAAAGACATTTAATATGGATCCAGCCCACGTGGAATCTCTCATTACTCCTCGCACCAAGGCGATCATGCCGGTCCATCTCTACGGACATATCGCTGCCATGGATCGCTTCGAAGCGACCTGCAAGAAGCACAACCTCCTGCTCATCGAAGACTCAGCGCAGGCTCACCTCGCCTCACTCAATGGTCGTCCAACTGGCGCCTGGGGAACTCTCGCCTCCTTTAGCTTCTATCCAACAAAGAATATGACCGCCGGCGAAGGCGGAATGGTGACGACTGATAGCGCTGAAATGGCGCGCATGATTCGTCTCTTACGTAATCAAGGCCAAGAAGTGATCTATCAGAATGAAGTTGTTGGCTTCAACAACCGCATGACCGATATTCATGCTGCCATTGGTCGCGTTCAATTACGCAAACTTCCAGGTTGGACGGCTACTCGTCAGAAGAATGCCGCTTACCTCACCGAACACCTTAAAGGCGTCGTCACTCCTTATATCGCACCGAACACAACTCACGCTTTCCACCAGTACACCATCCGTATTGAAGGCGAAGACGCTGCCAAGCGCGACCGCTTTATGTCGATGATTCGTGAACGTGGTATCGGTTGCGGCGTCTACTACCCAACTCCTATTCACCGCCTCCCAACCTTCAAACTCGATCTTGATCTCCCTGAGACCGAGAAGGTCATCAAGGAGTGCGTATCAATCCCGGTTCACCCATCACTATCCAAACACGATCTAGAAAAGATCGTCACCGTTGTGAATGAAGTGGCTGCTGGACTCTAAGGGTTGGCATTGCAGATTTTTCACGAGTAAAACGATCAGGAGTAAAAGTGGCCGAAAAGCTTCGCGCAGGACTTGTTGGATTAGGCATGATGGGACGTCATCATGCACGCGTTCTTAGCTCACTTGAAGGTGTCGAACTTGTCGCCGTCTCTGATCCGATGGGTGACCCACATGGCGTTGCCGGCGGACGCCCCGTTCTCTCCTCTGTGAAAGAGTTAATTAACGCTGGCATCGATTATGCGATGGTCGCAGCGCCGACCGCTTTTCACGAAGATCTCGCTCTCGAACTCGCTGAAGCTGGAATTCATGCACTGATTGAGAAGCCACTCGCTGTTGATACCCCTGCCGCACAGCGAATTACCGCAGCATTTGCCGCGAAGAAGCTAGTCGGTGCAGTTGGCCATATCGAGCGCTACAACCCAGCTCTTCAACAACTTCGTGCTCGCCTCGATGCTGGCGAACTAGGAAGTGTCTATCAAATCGCAACCAGGCGCCAAGGCCCCTTCCCTGCTCGTATCGCCGATGTGGGAGTCATTAAAGATCTTGCTACCCACGATATCGACCTCACAGCGTGGGTCGCTCGCTCTTCCTTTGCATCTCTCTCCGCGCGTACAGCACTGAAATCTGGCCGACCACATGAAGATATGGTCGCTGCTGTCGGCGAACTCGAAAATGGGATTATCACCAATCATTTAGTGAATTGGTTGACTCCCTTTAAAGAGCGTCTGACTATCGTTACTGGCGAGCGCGGCACATTTGTTGCAGACACTCTGACCGCAGACCTCACGTACTACGCCAACGCATCAATTGAGACTGAATGGGATTCAGTTGCAGCCTTTCGAGGCGTCAGTGAAGGTGATGTCATTCGCTATGCATTTGCTAAGCCAGAGCCACTCAAGACAGAGCATGAAGCATTCCGTGATGCCGTCTTAGGTCTACCTGGTGCAATCGACCGGATCGTCACAATGGAACAAGGACTTGCAACCGTGGCTGTCGCGGCTGCCATGATTGACTCCAATGATCGCAATGAAGTGATCTTTCTCAACCCATCATCTGCGAAAGGCTCACGCTAAACCATGAAGATCGCCGTCGTTGCTCTTGGAAAGATTGGTCTACCCCTCGCAGTTCAATTCGCAAAGAAGGGCCACCACGTCATCGGTTGTGACGTTAATCAGCAGACCGTTGATCTCGTTAATGCAGGGAAAGAGCCATTCCCGGGCGAGGCTCATCTAGACGAATACCTCAAAGAGGTTATTGCATCAGGTCATCTCACTGCGACAACCGATACAACATCAGCAGTTGCAAAGTCGGATGCAGTGGTCGTAGTAGTCCCACTCTTTGTTAATAACGATGGAATTCCTGATTTTGGCTGGATGGATGAAGCCACAACCAAGATTGCCGCTGGTCTCAAGCCCGGCACGCTCGTCTCATACGAGACAACTCTTCCAGTCGGAACCACTCGCACTCGCTTTGCACCAGCGCTCGAGAAGATCTCCGGCCTTACTGCAGGTAAAGATTTCTCACTCGTCTTCTCACCAGAGCGCGTACTCACTGGCCGCGTCTTTGCTGATCTGCGCAAGTATCCAAAGCTAGTTGGTGGAATCGATGCGAAGAGCACCGCTGCCGGCGTTGAGTTCTACGACGCTGTTCTTGACTTTGATGATCGTCCTGATCTTGCACAAGCAAATGGCGTCTGGGATCTCGGTACGGCAGAGGCATCTGAGATGGCAAAGCTTGCCGAAACAACCTACCGCGACGTCAATATTGCGCTCGCCAATCAATTTGCGATCTTCGCCGAAACTGCCAATATCGATATTGCTAAGGTCATCACCGCTTCAAACTCGCAGCCTTATAGCCATATCCACCAACCAGGTATTGCAGTGGGAGGACACTGTATTCCGATCTACCCACGCTTCTACCTATGGAACGATCCGAGTGCGACCGTTGTTCGCGCTGCTCGTGAGGCCAATGCTGCAATGCCAACGCACGCTGTCTCCATCCTGAAGGCAGAACTCGGCTCGCTCACCGGTAAAAGAGTTGTCGTTCTTGGTATCTCATACCGTGGCGGCGTAAAGGAATCTGCCTTCTCTGGTGTTTTTGGTACTGTCGCAGCTCTTATCGCTGCAGGTGCAATCGTTACAGTCCACGACCCGATGTATACCGATGCTGAATCTGAGCGACTCGGCTTCACACCACATCACCTTGGCGCTGCCGTTGATGGTCTTATCCTTCAAGCCGATCACACTGAATATAAATCACTGATTGCGAGTGATTTCCCTGGTCTCCAAGCGATCGTTGATG
>Ga0136642_1001129_pt1 | contig 11817 bp, 14 predicted proteins | sample LowCatLa1302831Y_FD_115313 | JGI IMG/M metagenome (GOLD analysis project Ga0136642, IMG submission 115313) | Freshwater microbial communities from Lower Cathedral Lake, Yosemite National Park, California, USA - 13028-31Y | ecosystem: Environmental > Aquatic > Freshwater > Lake ... | reverse complement strand
TAAAAGCTAAGAATCAAGACGTGCAGTTAAATGAATATCCGTTCGGTCCCCATGCATTTGACTCCCCGATTGGTAAAAATCCTCCTGTACCGTCGGTCAATGCGCAGACTGTCAGGAGTTGCAAAATCAAGGAAGAGTCTCCTGGACAACTCATCAACCTGGCAACGGGGAAATTGTTTCAATACACCGATGCTTGTGTTGAAAGAAACCCACATGTAGGTTCAGATGTTGAGGCAACGAAAATTTCTTCGCAAAAAATTGCTCAGTTTTTGGAAGGCTTATTTAGTAAGAATTAACGTAACTCTTTGAGGGCTGACTCAAACGACTCAATATCCTCAAAACTTCGGTAAACCGAGGCGAAACGAATGTAAGCGACTTTGTCGAGTTTTTTGAGTTCACGCATCACGAGTTCGCCAATTCGGGAAGTTGGCAATTCTTTTTCACCCAAACTAATCACGCGCTCTTCTAACTGAGCGATAGCAGCATCGACAGCATCTGCTGAAACGGGGCGCTTACGCAGGGCTAGGCGCATGGAACTTAAGATTTTATCGCGACTATACTCCACACGACTGCCATCTTTTTTGACTAAAGTTGGCATGGTAAGTTCAATACGTTCATAAGTAGTAAAACGTTTGTCGCACTTTTCGCACCGCCGCCTGCGACGCACTGCACGCCCATCCTCAGAAGTTCTAGAATCAAGTACTTGAGTATCTTCATTAGGACAGAATGGGCAGTGCATTAGATTAAATTATGCTCCGTAGACTGGGAAACGCTTGGTCAATGCTTCAACCTCAGAACGGACTCGGTCGATCGTTTCTGTACTTTCTGGCTGATCTAAAATATCAGCAATCCAATTACCAACCTGAATCGCTTCAGGCACTTTAAAGCCTCGCGTAGTCATCGCTGGTGAGCCTAAACGAATACCACTCGTGACAAATGGCTTTTCTGGGTCATTAGGAATGGCGTTTTTATTCACGGTAATGTGAGCGAGACCTAAAATACGCTCTGCTTCCTTACCAGTAATTTTCTTGGCACGTAAATCAACCAACATCACATGGGACTGTGTTTTACCAGAAACAATTCGTAAGCCTCTTTGGACCAAGGTTTTAGCAAGTGCGTCAGCATTGTCTAATACTTGTTGCTGATAGACCTTAAAGTCAGGTTGTTGCGCTTCCAAAAATGCTACCGCTTTAGCTGCAATCACGTGCATTAAGGGGCCACCCTGTAAACCAGGGAAAATGGCTGAGTTAATCGCTTTTTCGTGTTCCGCTTTCATGAGAATGATGCCGCCCCTTGGACCGCGTAAACTCTTGTGAGTGGTTGAAGTGACCACGTCAGCATAGGGCACTGGATTTGGATAAAGTCCAGCAGCAATTAAGCCTGAATAATGCGCCATGTCTACTAGGAAAATAGCACCGACTGCTTTAGCTACTTTAGCAAAACGTTCAAAATCAATATGTAGCGAATAAGCAGAAGCGCCTGCAATAATCAATTTTGGCTTGTGTTCATGAGCAAGACGCTCCATCGCATCATAATCAATTTCTTCCTGAGCGTTTAAGCCGTATGGAACACTGTTAAACCATTTACCGCTCATATTGAGAGCCATACCATGGGTTAAGTGACCACCCTCAGCCAAACTCATACCCAAAATCGTATCACCTGGCTTTAAGAAGGCTAAAAACACAGCTTCATTGGCAGATGCACCACAGTGAGGTTGTACGTTAGCCGCGTCAGCACCATATAGAGCTTTGAGGCGATCGATGGCTAATTGCTCAGCAATATCAACAAACTCACAACCGCCGTAGTAACGCTTGCCTGGATAACCCTCAGCATATTTATTGGTTAATTGCGATCCTTGCGCCTCTAAAACAGCAGGTGAAGTGTAGTTTTCAGAGGCAATTAACTCAATATGTGCTTCTTGGCGACCATTTTCTGATTGGATTGCTGCCCAAAGTGCAGGATCAGTTTTGGCTAGGTTGCGACTTCTTTCGAACATGTTTGGGTTCCTTGGAGGTTTAAGCTAAAATTGGATATGAAGAACTCGATAAAACTTTTCGGTTCAACAAAAGAACTTTATTTTAGTGGTTTTTCGATAAAGTAAATTATTTCAGTGATTTTTAACCTGTTTTGCTTAAGATATTCAGTAGTTATTCTTTGTTTAAAAATGTATCTAAATGTATTCAAAGCCTTACTTTTTTAAAAAACATTACTCTCTGTAAGATTCCCTATGCCGCAACAAGAAGATCTATCCATTATTAGCCTCGTAATGCATGCCAGCATTGTGGTGCAACTCATCCTGATACTTTTAGTCGGATTATCGATTGGCTCTTGGTCGATTATTTTTCGCAAGGGCATCTCCTTAGGCGCCGTGCGCCGCCAAACTGAGGCTTTTGAAAAAGACTTTTGGTCAGGTGGGGATTTAAGTACATTACTTGAAGCTGCCCAAAGAAATCAAGGTAAGCATGCAAACTCTTTACAAAGAATTTTTCAAGCTGGGATGCAAGAGTTCTTAAAAGGTAAGGATATTGATCCTGCTAGGCGCGCTATGAAAGCAGCTTATCAACGAGAGATGGATGCTTTGGAGGCAAATCTGCCTTTTCTAGCTTCAGTCGGATCAGTTTCTCCCTACATTGGTTTATTTGGCACTGTATGGGGCATCATGAACTCATTTAGGGGCCTCGCTAATGTGCAGCAAGCCACTTTAGCGAGTGTTGCACCCGGTATTGCTGAGGCTCTAGTAGCGACGGCTATTGGCTTATTTGCAGCGATTCCTGCTGTGGTTTTTTATAATCGTAGTGCTTCCGATGTAGACCGTTTAGCAATTCGGTTTGAGACCTTCATCGAAGAATTTACTAATATCCTTCAGCGGCAATCGAATGGCAAGCATTCAGCGTAGTTCGAGAGGCGGCAAGCGCCGCGCGATGTCCGATATTAACGTGGTCCCTTATATCGATGTAATGTTGGTATTGCTCGTAATTTTCATGGTCACCGCACCCTTTGTGAATCCTGGGGTCGTAAACCTTCCAAGTGTAGGTGGAGCAAAGGTTCAGCCACTTCCACCCATCTTTTTAAATATTAATGAGCGTGAAGAAATCAAGATTAATGAAAATGGCCAAGCAACTAGAACCTTGAACAAAGCGCAACTGGGGGCTTTTGCAAGAGAACTTGCCGATAAAAACCCTGATCAGCCCATGGTCATTGCGGCCGATAAATCGATTAAATATGAAGTAGTAATGGACGTCATGTCTAGCCTCAAAGAGAATGGGGTTAAACGAGTTGGTCTAGCCGTCAAAGGTAAATAGTTGATTTTTAAGAAATTCCTAGATCATGCTTGCCGCTAACCGTACAACTTTCCCCATTCAGCGCTGGAAGCTTCGAGAACCTGGTGGCAAAAAAGCTTTTTTGCTCAGTTTGGCAGCCCATAGTCTACTAGTTGTGATGTTCGCGGTAGGCCTAAACTGGCGCACGAGCTCAACTCCAGCGGGTGTCGAAGTCGAATTATGGGATGCCCCTGTCCCAACCCGTCAAATTGAACCAGAACCGGTATTGGAGAAGCCGGTTATTAATAACGATGAAAAAGCAGAGATTGTTACCAAAAAGAAGAAGGAAGAGCCAAAGCCTGAAAAGCCTAAGGTAGAAAAAAAGCCAACCGCACCACCCCTCACTTTTAAACCTCTCGAAAAACCGATTGAAAAACCTAAGCCCAAAGCAGAGCCACCGAAGGTTGAGTCGCCCAAAGTAAAAGAATCGACTAAACCTAAACCAACAACGGATCCGGCAAAAGAGGCGAAAGAAGCTAAAGCTAAAGCTGATGCCGAGAAAGACCGACTAGACCGAATTGAAAAATTACGAGCCCAAGCTGGCTCAGAGGGCGGCGGTAGTGGTGGCACAGTTGGCTCTGGCGTGGGTACCGGTGGTACCGATGCCCCGGGTTTTGCTGACAAGGTTAGAAAATTTATGAAGCCTAAAATCGTGTTCAATCCAGCTGGAGTAGTTGGCAATCCGGCCGTTACGGTTCAATTAGAATTGGCGCCAGACGGTAGAATCATTAAACAAAGAATTGTCACCTCAAGTGGCCTATCTGAATGGGATAGTGCGATCTTGCGCGCTCTAGAACTAGCCGGATCTCTACCAAAGGATGACAACGGCGCAGTTCCAAGACAAGTTCAATTAATTTTTAAGCCAAAAGACTAAAAAAATAATCCAATTAAACTGAAGCTTTTTCACTCCTATCTTTAAGAAGGCAGTTAAAATAATTATTGGGTATTTTCTACGCATGTTTACATTTAAATGACTTAGCAATTAGCAAAAGAAAATGATTTATAAGAGAGGGTTGGTTCAATGGAATTATTGAAGTCGAAGTATCGTTTTGTTAAAGCCATTCCTGCTTTATTAAGCCCCATCTATTTGTTTGTAGTTTTTGGTATCTCTTTGGGCGTCTCTTCCCTAAGCTTAGCGCAAATGCAAATTGAGATCTCTGGGGTAGGACAATCTTTATACCCAATTGCAGTCACGAGCTTTGTTGCTGAGAACAACCTACCTAGCAAAGTAACCGATGTGGTCCGGTCCGATTTAGTCAATACAGGTAAATTTTTTAATATTGACCCCGGAAGCACAGTTCAGGGCATTTCTGAAACTCCAGATTTGTCCTTTTGGTCGGCTAGACGAGCACAGGCGCTTGCGATTGGTGATGTTAAATCTTTACCTGGTGGGATGTTTGAAATTACTTACCGTCTTTACGACACGGTAAAAAAAGAGTCGTTAGGTGGTACTACTGTGCAAGTGAGTACTCAAGACTTGAGGCGAGCTGGGCACGCCATTGCGGATGATATCGTTCAACGCTTAACCGGTGAGCGTGGAATTTTTTCTACCCGCTTGTCCTACATTACAAAAAACAATAAGCAATATCAGTTAATGATTTCCGATTCGGATGGTCAGAATTCTAGAGTAGCTCTGACCAGTATCGAACCGATCATTTCGCCAGTATGGTCACCCGATGGTAAAAATGTTGCCTATGTTTCTTTTGAAACTAAAAAACCAGTTGTTTATGTCCACGAATTAGCTACGGGCAAACGCATTGTACTAGCCAATCAAAAAGGGAATAACAGTGCGCCTGCTTGGTCGCCGGACGGATCAAAACTTGCGATTTCTCTGTCTCGTGATGGTAATACGCAAATTTATAGCCTCAATGCAGATGGCTCTAATCTAAAACGCTTAACAGCAGGATCAGCAGTAGACACTGAGCCCCAATGGTCAAGAGATGGAAGATCTATTTATTTCACAAGTGATCGTGGTGGTTCTCCCCAAATTTACCGCATGAGTAGTGATGGTGAAACGTTTGGTAATGCTAGTCGAGTCACCTTTAAACACAGTTATGCAACCAGTCCTAGAATATCACCTGATGGAAAATCTCTGGCTTATATCGCAAGATCTGGTGGATATAAATTACAGTTACTCGACTTAAAAACTGGTGATGTCGTTGGACTCACTCAGACAAACCATGATGAGACGCCGTCCTTTGCAGCTAATGGTAAATTCATTCTGTACGCCACCCGAATTGGTAGTCGAAATGTCTTAGCAGCTGTCTCGATTGACGGTTCTGTGAAACAAACATTAAGCATTCCTGGTTCAGATGTTAGGGAACCAGCTTGGGGCCCATTTATGAACTAATCTTTCATCAACCTCAAATAAATATCGTAATTGGATCTTTTTACCTAGTATTTTTTGTAATAAAACATTTTTTAAGGAACTTAATATGTCGACAAATTTCTTTTTCAAGAATCAAGCTTTGGTGCGTCGTTTTGCATTTTTTGCCTTAGCTCTTATGACAGTAGGCCTGACTGCTTGCTCCTCTGGTGTCAAGTTGGATGATGTGGATGAGAATGCTAAAAGTGGTAGCAACAGTTCTGGAAGTGTAGATAGTAAATTTGCTAATCAACCATGGAATGACCCCAAAAGTCCAATTTATAACAAGAGCTTTTATTTTGACTTTGATAGCTACACGGTAAAAAGCTCTGATCAGGCACTAATCGACGCACATGCTAAATTTTTAAAGGCCAATAAAAATTACCGTATTTCGATTCAAGGAAATACAGATGATTCAGGAACAAGTGAATACAACTTAGCTTTAGGACAAAAGCGATCAGAAGCGGTTCGTAAAATGTTAAGCCTGCTTGGCGTGCCTGATGCCCAAATGGAAGCGGTTAGTTTTGGTAAAGAAAAACCAAAATCACCCAATGCTGATGACGCAGGCCGTGCAGATAATCGTCGTGCTGACATCGCCTATCAATAATCCACATGACTCATCTCAAGCTCGCTCCACTCTTAGCTTTTGCTCTACTGAGCACTTTGGCTTGCCAAAGTACTCAAGCGGCAATTTTTGAAGACAATGATGCTCGTAGGCAGATTAATGTCCTCACAGACTCCGTTAAAAATAATCAAAAAGCTATTTTTGAATTAACTAATTCTTTTGAACGCTCTGTTCAGGAAAATGCAAAATTGCGTGGCCGAATTGAGGAACTTGAGAGAGTTTTAGATGATCAGAAAAGTAATTTAAAAATTTACTACAGTGAGCTGAATGATCGCATCAATGATCATAATGCGCGTATAAAACTTCTGGAGCCTGTCAAAGTTGAAGTTGAGGGTGTTACAGGAAAAATTCAGGCTACAGAAAAAGAGTTATACGACCAAGCTATTCTTGAATTTAAAGATGGTAGCCCAGTCAAAGCAGAGGGGCTATTAACCCAATTCATCACTGCTTACCCCAATAGTCCCTATTGGCCAGTTGCCCAATATTGGCTGTCCGTTAGCAAATATGCGAGCAAAGACTATAAAGGAGCCATTGCCGCAGGAAACTCACTGATTAAAGCTTTTCCTGATCATCCTCGTGTGCCACAAACACTTTTAAATATTGCTAACTGCCTTTTAGAGTCGAATCAAAAGGCAGAGGGTAGAAAAACTCTAGAGCTCTTGATTAAAAGCTTTCCGGAGAGTAAATCAGCGGATACGGCTCGGGTCACTCTGAGTAAAATCAGATAACGAATGATTTTGAAAAGCTAATATTAAAGATGGATGTTCTCAAACAATTTGAACAGTTTGCCCCTAAAAAAAAGGGCGATCCGGCTGTTCTGTTGCTCTCTGGCGGTCTAGACTCTGCCACCCTACTCGCGCTGATTAAAACTTTGGGTTATACACCTTATGCCCTTTCTGTTCGTTACGGTCAAACGCACTCCTCTGAACTGGATGCGGCAGTCAATGTGGCAAAAGCTTACGGCGCTTTCAGGCATGAAATCATTGACCTTGACCTGCGTCGTTTTGGAGGTTCAGCTCTGACAGATTCTCAAATTGAGATACCGATCAACGGCACGCCAAATCTCCACCCTGAGAACGAGGGTGAGATTCCGGTAACCTACGTTCCTGCTCGCAATACCATCCTCTTATCCTGCGCACTGGGTTGGATGGAAGCTTTGGGGAGTAAGGATATTTTCTTTGGAGCTAATGCGGTAGATTACTCGGGATATCCGGATTGTCGCCCCGCCTACGTCCGGTCATTTGAAGCGATGGCAAACTTAGCTACCCGGATCGGTGTAGAAGAACACTCTATCAGAGTGCATGCACCCATTATTGATTTGCATAAATCGCAAATCATTCAATTGGGCATTGGTCTTGGAGTAGATTATGCTAAGACGGTTTCCTGTTATCAAGCCAATGCGCAGGGTCAAGCTTGCGGTATTTGCGAATCTTGTCGATTGAGAAAACTCGGATTTAGTGAAGCAGGTTTAACCGATCCCACCATCTATCAAACTTGAAAAATACCGATGTCAGACATCTCTGACATCAATTTAAGATAAATCTGACGCTCAAACGCCCTATCTAAAGCGCCCCTATCGTCTTTAATAGTATCCATGAACCATGGATTTATTCTGATCGAACTTCTCACTGCCCTTGTCATTATTTCATTTTGCTTAGGTGCGGGTATCAATTATTTACATACTAGTCATCAGCATCACCGACAGCTCTATGTCAGGTTTATTAAACATTTAGAACATACCTCGGCTGAAGAAATCCGCTTAAAAGAATTTCATTTAAAACAAAGAGGCGCGCGATGAATATGGTTGAACTCATGTTGGGCATTAGTCTTTTGACGATTGTTATGTCAGGCCTAACCCACGCGGTACCGATTTTACAGAAAAGCATTTACGAAGGGAGGACATTAAGAGAGGAAATCGCTCAGGTAGAACAAGTCCTAGAAATCATTACACGAAGCGTTCAACAAGCAGGGTTTGAAAATATCCTCAAGAATCAATCCCAGGGTGCTCGGTCTCAAAAATCGCCGATGCAAGCTATAGAGGTTTTTCAACAAGCCGTCTTAATTACCGATAAAGCCGGAAAAATATCAGCTCCCCAATCCTACCTCGCTGGCCGACGCCAAACGGATGCAATGCTCATTCAGCATGAAACTTATGGTCACTTTGATTGTGTTGGTAGAAAAATTACCGATAAAAGAACCCATCATGGTTTATCCCGGATTGGATTTTTTGTCCAGTTCCGAGGTAATAAAAGTAATGCGATTGGAACCTTGATGTGTCAAAGTTTGACTAACAAGGGTCAAATACAAAATGACGGTATTTTGACTGGAGTAGATGACTTTCTTATTTACCTAGAAGACGGTGTTGTGATCATTGAACTCACGATGCAATCTAATCGTCAGTACCAAACATCAATTGCTCTTCAAAATCAGATAACACTTTGATGGGATTTGATAAAAATAATGCTCAATACTAATCATGGTTTTATTTTACCCATCACGCTTGGATTCATTAGCCTAGTGGGTCTTTGGGGAACAATCCTCATTGAACAAATGCATAGTCAATCTGATCAATTAGCGAAATCTTGGCAAGAAAAAATTATTTTTTATAAAGCACAAGAGCATTTAGGAAAATGTTTGGCAATAGTAGGTGTGTCCGAGACACCTTCGCAAATATGGGATCAATGTTGCAAGGTAGAGGAAATGACAAATGTAGGCAACAAGAAAACTTCTAAGCTTGCTCTTCTGAAAAGTTACCGTGTTTCTGTTCATCACGAACTAATCCACCCCTCAACTAACCAGATTTTAGGCTCCTCCCGATTACAAGCAGTTGTCACTCTATTGCCCACTAATAAATCCATTTCTAAAATGTCTTGGCGTGAAATATTTGACCTTCACTGGGAGAAAGAACTCAACGCTCTTCAACCATCAACAAACTATATTTGGGATCAATTACCAGCATGCAAACATCAACTTCCCGTAAATTAACTAGCGGTTTTACACTGATTGAAGCCGTTACTGTCATTGGTCTTGTGGCCCTTTTTTTACTTTTCAGCAGCCATTTTTCTTCTTCTATTTTTAGTACTTATCAGGCCAGGAACGAAGTACATGCAACGACTCTAGCTCTCATGCTTGATGCCCAACGTATTCGTACTTTAGCCCGTACCCACAAGTCAACAATGAGTATCATACCCATTTGCAATAACTCGTGGGAATCTGGATGGATTGCATTTCATAATCCAGAGTTGAAATTTAATAAAGAGGCTATTACAAATCACCTTTGGAAGAAAGAAATCTCTCCTCAAGTGACAACGATTCGTCCGAAGGGAAGTGCCCCTGTAAGCGGCACACAATTTGCAGATATAAGTATCAAATCCTTCTCACATCCCAAATGTCAGAATTCGAGCATAGCCCTTGAGTCTGGTGAGAAACTTCGTCATTTAAGTTTCAATGCTCTCGGCGCGGCTCAAACCAAAAATGGTGGATTTGTTGCAAATCGGGTTGTATTTTGGAGCAAGATTTACCCAAATATTGAATATCATTTAGTGCTGGGTGATAGTGGAAGGCTTAGGTTATGCAAACCAGAAGCCGTCAATCCAAAGTGCACCCTCTCACTGTAAAATACTTTACTGAAGATTTTCAAGAAGAATGCTACCTAGAATTTGTCTTTTTCTAAACTATACTTACCGGTAGAGTTTAAAATTCAATATTGATATTAAAGCTATTTTCGGTTTATCTGTTTTTGAATCCGAAAAGCCCCGATAAAGACCACTATGTTTAACCCGCAAGATTACTTTTTTATGAACCAGGCCCTCTTAGAGGCCAAGAAAGCGCTTTGGATTACTGATCCCAATCCGCGAGTTGGTTGTGTTCTTGTCAAAGATCATCAAATCATCGGTGCTGGTTTTACCCAAGAAGTAGGGTCCCATCATGCTGAAGTAATGGCGATACGTAACGCAAGTGAGCGTAGTTTTAATACTATCGGCGCAACGGCTTATGTCACCTTAGAGCCTTGCTGTCATTTTGGGAAAACACCACCCTGTGTAGATGCCATCATTGTTGCCGGCATCAAAAAAGTAATCATTTGTTCAACCGACCCAAATCCTTTTGTTTTAGGCAAAGGAATAAAACACTTAAAAGATCATGGCATTGAGGTGCAGACTGGCCTTTTAGCCGAGCAATCGATTGCCCTCAATCCTGGCTTTATGAAACGCATGCAAACTGGCATGCCCTGGGTTCGCCTGAAAATTGCTGCGAGTGTTGACGGCATAACCGCCCTGCCTAATGGGAAGAGTCAATGGATTACGAGTTTAGAGGCTAGACTGGATGGTCATCGCTTTCGGGCACAAGCCAGCGTCTTACTTACAGGTATCGGTACCGTACTAGCAGACGACCCTCAGTTAACTGTGAGAGGTTTAAATGTAACGCGTCAGCCACTTAAAGCAATTATTGATTCAAAATTAGAGATTTCTCCCTCTGCAAAAATCTTGGCGTCAGGTGACGCTGTAATTTTCTGCTCAATCCATGACACCGAGAAAATGAATGCCTTATTTACGGCGCATCCCCATCTGAAAATTATTCCTATACCCAGCGAAGCAGGCAAAGTAGATTTAGCAGCTGCCTTGAAATACTTAGCAGATCAATTTCATGCCAATGAGGTGCATGTTGAAGCCGGATTTAAACTCAATGGCTCTTTGCTACGTGAGGAATGTGTGGATGAGATACTGCTCTACCAAGCACCCATATTATTGGGTAAAGGTTTAGGTCTAGCCAACTTAAATGCTATCGATCATCTGACAGATGCTACTCGCTGGCAAGTCCTTGATCGCCGCAATGTTGGGGTTGACCAGCGTATTCGCATGGTTCGCTCTTAACTGAATTGATACCACGTCTGAATAGAACAATTTGCTTCAATTAGAGGATAATATAGTTATGTTTACAGGAATTATTGCCGCTGTCGGAAAAATTGCATCTGTGCGACCCCATGGAGATGGATATCGCCTGAAAATTGATGCGCAAAGCCTAGATCTTTCGGACGTTATTTTGGGTGATAGTATCGCTATACAAGGTGCTTGTATGACGGTGGTGGAGCTTCACTCCACAGATAAGTCTTTTGAAATTGATATTTCAAAGGAATCGATCCAAAAAACTATTGGACTAAATCAATTAGGACCGGTCAATTTAGAAAAAGCATTACGTTTAAATGATCGCTTGGGTGGTCATCTCGTTAGTGGGCATGTCGACGGAATTGGGCGTGTTGCCATTTTTGAAGTTGTTGCCTCCGATGAAGAAAACACTTCACCCTCTAGTGATCTTGAAAATACAAATAACACCTCGTGGCACCTTGCCATTGATACTCCAGTGTTTCTTGCTAAGTACTTTGCCTATAAAGGCTCGATTGTGGTGAACGGTACTTCACTCACAGTCAACTTGGTTGAGGATTTAGAGATTAATGAACAGGCTGTTTGTAGAGTTCATATCAACTTAATCCCTCACACCCTTGAACACAC
>Ga0136642_1001128_pt1 | contig 11831 bp, 10 predicted proteins | sample LowCatLa1302831Y_FD_115313 | JGI IMG/M metagenome (GOLD analysis project Ga0136642, IMG submission 115313) | Freshwater microbial communities from Lower Cathedral Lake, Yosemite National Park, California, USA - 13028-31Y | ecosystem: Environmental > Aquatic > Freshwater > Lake ... | reverse complement strand
GGGCAACTTCGTTACATCGTTGGTGATGACCCCGCACCAGGTCCCGCGGGGCGGGCATCAACGGCTCGCGTCCTCGAGGACGCTATTGATTCTCTGAAAAAATGATCGAGTACCCCCTCCTCGTGCTGGGGCTGTGGGGGCTCTGGCGATTAAACCGCCGGCGGATTTCCGCCACAAACAAGCTGTGGCTCACTGCCGGCTCGGTACTCCTCGTTCTTTCTTCGATTCCACCGTTCTCAACCTGGTCGTTTTCTTCGTTGCCGAACCACATGATTAGCCACATCGTTTTGATGTTTCTGGCCCCCTTGTGTCTGGTGGCAAGTGGGGAAGTGCCACCGCTCGCCGAGCAAGTCCATCCTCTGGTCCCCATCGTTGCGCTCAACGTGACAATGGTGGTCTTCCATCTGCCGGCAGTATTTGACGCATCAATGAGCAGCGGAGCCCTGCGGGCGCTGATTGTCGAACCACTGTTTTTTCTTTCGGGGGTCTGGTTCTTCTCCGTTGTGCTGGCCCCACATTCAGAGCAACGGCCAATTCAGCTGCGTTGGCAGATGGGGGGAGTCGTACTCACGACGGTCGTGATGTTCGTTCTGGCCATGTCAATGTCCATCTTCACTAGGACTGCCTGGTATCACTCCATGGCCACTATGCCGGGCATGGAGATGCAGAGTGATTTTGGTTCACAGCAACTGTCTGCCGCCATTTTGTGGATCTGTGGTGACGTTTGGGCCGTTCCGCTCTTTGTCGTACTGGTTCGCCGTCTCGCATCTCGTGATGGCTCGCTGCTGCAGACGGTAGATCGTTACGCGTCGCCCTCGGGCGGGGGCAAGCCGTGCACCTTAGCTAAGTAGGCATTCCACTCGTCTAGTTGTTGATCGTGTTGGTTATTGTGCGAGACGGGCCTTGACTCAAGTTCTCCACGTTCTTCCTTCAGAAGCTTGTGCCAGACGTAGATGGCGTAGGTTCCCAGAATTGGCCATTCAAAGACGTACGCCCAGGAAAGCGTGTTGCCGCCCAGCGCTCGGCTCAATTCGAAGATAAATGCGGGAATGCAGATTATTTCTGCGAGCAGCAGTCCACAGTGAATACGAATTTCGGTTTTCTGCTTCTGCTCCACCCCCGCAGGCTAAACCCTTGACACGCTCCGAATAAGGCGTAGGGTGGTCACAGGACCGAAAGTTTTTCTGTACGTCCAAACAATGGGGGGAAGTCTGATGACACGGATTAAAGCTGTTGTCGTATCGCTCGCGTCGGTTGCATTGGGCGCACTGGTCATCGCCATGGCCGGCATCGCCCTCGCTCACGCCCAGCCGACACAAGCGGCACTTGAGGCGACCAATGTCGGAACTTCGTCAGTCACCGTTGACGGAGCACTAAGGACCGTTGAGCACGTCGCCTTGACAATTGGTACTTACCCGGACTCGCAGTTCGGCACCGTATTCGGGAAAAATGGTGGCGCACACCCCGACTGGGTCGCTTACTCCAATAACAACCTCGTCGTGCCGGAGAATTCGCTGGTCACCATCACGGTCAATCAGTATGACGGTGGTGAGGCTCTGAACAATCCTTATTTCGGTCAGGTCATCGGAACGATTGGGAATAATGCAACGGTGAACGGCAAGACTGTGAGGCACTGGGACCCCGACCACGTCGGACACACCTTCACGCTGCGTGGTATCCCCGGGAGTGGCCGTCACATCTTTGTCTCGGTGCCAATCCCACCTAACGCAGTATTGGATAGCTGCGACCCAGCTGCGCCTGATGCATCTATCTGCTCCTCTCAGGGGACTGGCTACTACCCCAAGGATCCCGTCGTAGTGAAGTTCAGTTTCTACGTCGGTAGCAAGGGTGTCTATCAGTGGAACTGTGAGTACCCCTGCGGCGCCACTCGTATTGGCCAATTCGGCGCGGCCATGTCGACGTACGGCTACATGTCCGGCACGTTAACGGTTAAGTAGGAGAGCACGATGACCTCAAACGATAATCAGAAGAACAATCTCCGCCAGATTTTCTGGATCTGGCTCGCCATCACTGCTTTCGGCGTAGTAGTCGGAATCTACGCAACCCCTAGGTTGATGCCTAGGGCCGCTAGCAACACCATGCACCTCAGCGTCTTGACGATGGTCGTATTCACTGTGGCTGCCGCCCCGATAGCCGCCCTGGTGTACTCCGTGGTGATAGTGGCACTTACGAAGTGGCGCTACCGCGGTGAAGGCGTTCCGCCGGACGGACCACCGATTCGCGGTAACAGCCCGGCAACGAGTATCTGGCTCGTGGTCTCCACTCTGCTCACTGTGTTCTTGCTGGTCTGGGGTCTCGCCCTACTCGCCGTTGACAACGGAGCTCAATCGAAGTCACAGATGACCGTCAATGTCACTGGCCAGCAGTGGATCTGGTCTTTCGGCTACGCCGGCACCCAGGTTCACTCCCTCGACCTCTTTTTGCCCGTAGACACCGACGTGAAGTTCGCAGTGACGTCGAAGGACGTAGTGCACGGTTTTTGGATTGTGCAAATGGGAATAAAAGTCAATGCCAACCCTGGTGTAATCACCACAACGGCAGTTACGCCAAACCGAGTCGGTACCTTCGATATTCGCTGTACCGAGATTTGTGGCCTGAACCATGCATTCATGGTTACCCGCGTGCACGTTTTGACCAAAAAGAACTTTGATCACTGGCTGGCAACACAGCCAGCGACGAACTAGGAGGGCGAAATGAATTCGACTCTTGAACAGCGTCATGCAGTGGGCGGCGGTTTTCTTCGTCGCTTGAACTTTGGCACCGCCGCCGTAAGTGGCTTGATCTTCGGCTTTGCCGCTTGGGCGCTCAGTCATCACTTCCTCGATGATTCGGGTCAAGGCTTCGCCGACCAGGTAACCGTCCTCACGGGATGTGGCTGGGTCGTGGGCTTTTTGCTCGGTATCGGTGCCCTCACCGGTCCCGGTAAGTGGTTCACCGGTCGTGATCAAAGTCACGCCGACGAGATGTATCTCGCTGGAAAGGACCTCGGTCGCAAGCGCTTTTTCCAGTACACGACGGACCACAAGGTCGTCGGCGTGCAGTACATCATCGCCACCATGGTTCTGCTCGGCGCTGGTGGCATCTTGGCCATGGGCATCAGAACCAATCTGCTCACCCCAGGAAACCACTTCGTAAATCAGCAGGTCTACAACGGCTTTCTCGGCGTGCACGGCATGCTGATGATCTTGGGTCTGATTATTGCGGTGGCCGGTCCCTGGGCCAACTTCATCTTGCCGATTCAGGTCGGTGCCCGTGACATGGCCTTTCCTCGGCTCAACGCATTGAGCCTTTGGACGTTGATTGCAGCGATTCCGCTTCTACTCGGATCTTTAGCTATTGGCGCGATGGACATGGGCTGGGTCACTCAGGGGCCCATCTCCGATCAGTCGGGAATAGGCTTTGACCTCTTTGCGATGTCAATCATTACCTTCACCATCTCTACGACGGTGGCTGGTGTTAACACCATCTGCACCGTTCTAACGATGCGTACCAAGGGTATGACCATGGAGCGCCTACCGATTTTTGCGTGGGCCTCCATCTTTGCGGCCGGACTGGGCCTCTACGCCTTTCCGTTCTTTCTCGTCGTCATGTCTCTGAACTTGGCTGACCGAATGGTCGGCACCAGTTTCTTTATTGCTTCCGGCGGCGGTACGGGCTGGCTGCAGGAAAACCTCTTCTGGCTCATGGGCCACCCCGAGGTCTACGTGATCTTGCTGCCCGCGGTTGGGGCCATCCTCGAGATCGCTTCAGTATTTTCCCGTAAGCCGCTCTTTAGTTACCGTACGGTGGTTGGCGGCATGGCCGGACTCTGCGGACTCAGTGCATTGGTCTGGGCTCACCACATGTTCACTACGGGCTGGGCCCCCACGTTGGGCGGCCCCTTCATGCTGACCACGGAATTGATTTCGATTCCCACGGGTGTAATTTTCCTGGTACTTCTCGGCACTATCTGGCGCGGAAATATCTGGATGAAGATGCCGATGATTTGGGTCTTTGGCTTCATCGTCAACTTCATCGTTGGTGGCATCACGGGTATCTACCTCTCCGACATTCCCGTCGACAACCAGATGCACGGCACCATGTTTGTAGTGGCGCACTTCCACTACGTCTTTGTCGGATCGGTCCTCTTTGGTGCCATCGCGGCACTCTTCTACTGGTTCCCTAAGGTTTCGGGACGCTTCATCGACGAGAAGATGGGAAGAATCTCCTTCTGGCTCGTCTTCATCGGTACGCACGTGACCTTCATCTCGATGTTCGTTTCTGGACTAAGGGGAATGTCACGTCGCTATTCGAGCTACGCGATGATTTTTGAGCACACCAACTTCATCACCACCATCGGCGCTTACATGATCATGTCCGGCATGCTCGTGCTGCTCGGTGCGGTGATTACTTCGTGGCGTTCGGGTGAGCCATCTGGGCCCAATCCGTGGGGTGGCAAGTCGCTCGAGTGGATGGTCCCGACGCCGGTGCCGCTCGAGAACTTCGAAGTACTTCCTGTTATTACCTCGGACCCCTACACCTACGGAGAGGCAAAGTCATGAATGACCTCAACGCAACTTCCCACCACGAAGCCCCCGAAGTCGTTGACCATCGCCAGCGCCTCGGTATCTGGCTGTTCATCGGTGGAGACCTGGTCACCACCGGAGCGCTGATATTCACCTACCTCTATCTGAGGGCAGTGAGTACGGGCGGCAACTGGATGGCCATTACGGGTCTTCCTGCAAACGGTCGCTCGGCCGACGAGGTTCAAGCTGTCCTCGACAATGGTGGCAGCATGCTGCGCATCATCGAAGCGCCACTCTCGGCTAGTTCCTCCTGGATCATTGCGCTCGTGATGGTGGTTAGCGCCGCCATCTTTTGGTTCGGTGAGTCACGGCTACGTGCAAGCGAAGGTGGCCGCAAGGCTTTTATCGTCATTTCAACCCTTGCCGGATTGGTGGCGGTGGCCTTCATCATTCTGAGCATCATGCAGTTACGGCACGTGCCTCAATTCTGGCGTGCCGAACATGACAGCAAGTTGTGGGTCTACACGACCTACGGTTCATGCATGTTGGCCCTCGGTATGTCCGCGGTGATTCACGCCCTGATCTTGGCCTTCTTGGCCTTCGGCTCGGCCACGCGGGCCGCCGTTGGCGTCATCGGCCACGACCGCTGGTTCCAAGTTCGCCTGATTCGGTACTTCTGGGTCTGGGTGGCGCTCTCTACGGTCGTCTTGACCTTCGTGGTAACGACGCTCAACTCAAACTAGTCAGTTAGCCCTGCTAAGGTCTTTACCTGAAACGTCGTGAAGCGAGTCCTGTGAGGCTCGTACGACTGGAGGGATTGTGGCAGAACGAGAGCGTCTCAACACGCGCCAACGAGGAACAGTTTTTGTTCCTAAATCCCAACTTCTTTCCCCTGAAGAAGTTCAGCGAGCCGTTCGCCGTATGGCTCATGAAATTCTTGAGCGCCATGAAGACATCGCCAATCTCGTAATCATTGGACTGCAGACCGGCGGAATCTGTTTCGCTGATCGTCTGGCCGAGGTGATCCGCGAAGTCTCCGGCGTAGATATCGAAACGGGCACGCTCGACGTGGCGTTCTATCGAGACGACGTCACGATCCGCCCCGTGCTCGAATCAGCGGAAACCTCCGTCGATGCCGACCTGGCCAATCGCGTGGTACTGCTCGTTGACGACGTGCTCTACACGGGTCGAACGATTCGCGCCGCTCTCAACGCGTTGGCCGACTGGGGGCGCCCCCAGGCGATCCAGCTGGCCGTCATGGTTGATCGCGGTCATCGGGAGATACCCATACGGGCGGACTACGTCGGCAAGAACCTGCCCACCTCGCAAGCAGAGGCCATTGACGCCACGCTGGACGGCGTCTGGATCGGAACGTTGGTGAAGAAGTGATTGATTCCATCGCGGGCGGCAATCTCGTCTCACTGGCCACACTCTCGCAACGCGCCATTGTCGAAGTTCTGGACACCGCCGAGTCATTTGTTGAGGTCAATTCACGTTCAGTTAAGAAAGTGCCGGCCCTGAAGGGCAAGGTCATTGCCTCACTCTTCTTTGAGGAGTCGACGCGCACCCGGTTGAGTTTTGAAACGGCCGCCAAGCGTTTGAGTGCCGACGTGCTGAGCCTGGCCGTGGCCTCCTCGAGCGTCAAGAAAGGTGAATCACTCCGCGACACCATCAACACAATCGACGCTCTTGGTATTGATGCCGTAGTGATGCGACACAGCAGCTCGGGAGCCCCGGTACAGGTCTCTCGGTACGTTCCCCACGTCCGGGTCATAAATGCCGGCGACGGGCAGCATCAACACCCCACTCAGGGTCTCCTTGATGCCTTTACGGTTCGACAGGTTCTCGCGGCTCGCGCCGGCACGTCCGGGCGGGAGTCGGGAAGCGAACTGTTCGCTTGGCTGAATGTCCTTATCGTCGGCGATGTCCGACACAGTCGGGTGGCACGCAGCGACATCGAGGTCTACACCCGCCTCGGGGCGCGTGTCACCGTGGCGGCCCCGGGGACGCTCCTACCTCCCGACATCGCCCAGTGGCCCGTCACGGTGGCCACCAACTTCGACGAAGCGCTCGCAACCGCCGACGTTGTAGGCCTCCTACGCCTACAAAAGGAACGCGGTTCTGGCGCGTTCGTGCCGAGCCTCGGCGAGTTCACTTCGACCTTCGGTCTCACTTCACGACGGGCCAAGCTGCTTCGCCCTGAAACGATCATCATGCACCCCGGTCCAATGAATCGCGGCGTGGAGATCGACTCCCAAGTTGCCGACTCGTCTGCGGCCGTTATCGAACAACAGGTGCGCAATGGCGTGCCGGTCCGGATGGCGGTGCTCTATCTCACTACTGCCGGTACGACCTTAGAAAGTGGCTCCAATGACTAATCCCACACTGGTGATCCGTGGCGGTCTCATCGTCGGTCCGCTCGAGTCATTCCTTGGCGACGTGTTGATCACTGATGGTCGAATTGTTGAAGTTGGTCCGAGCATCACGGCACCTAGCGGCGCGGTGGAGATAGATGCCGTGGGCTCTTGGGTGGGACCGGGTTTCGTGGATCTTCATACGCACCTTCGCGAGCCCGGTAAGGAGTCGGCTGAGACCATTGAGACCGGCGCATTCGCCGCCGCGCTCGGTGGCTACAGCGCAGTTGTGGCGATGCCCAATACGGAGCCCTCTCTGGACTCGGTGGCGATGGTGGGTTACGTTCTCGAGCGAGGTAAGTCGGCGGCTGTCGATGTGGCCGTGGCCGGAGCCATCACGATTGGTCGCCAGGGCGAGCAGATGGCCCCCATCGCCAAGCTGGCAGCCCTGGGGGTACGCCTATTCACCGACGACGGTAATGGGGTCCAGGATGCCGGGCTCATGCGTCGAGCTCTGACCTACGCTCAACCATTGGGAGTGACTCTTGCGCAGCACTGCGAGGATGAGTCGCTGGCTCAAGGCGGCAGCATGCACGAAGGCGCTGTTTCATCCAAGTTGGGACTTACCGGCCGCCCGGCGATCGCCGAGGAACTTATGGTGATGCGTGACATTGAGTTAGTTCGCTTAACCGGCTGCTCGATGCACTTTCTCCACCTGTCGACGGAACGCTCGATTGCCCTGGTCATCGAGGCGCGCGCTCAAGGGCTGCCTGTTACTTGTGAGGTGGCTCCTCACCACCTCACCCTGGACGAGACGGCCTGCGAGACCTTTGACTCTGAGTTCAAGGTTCACCCGCCACTTCGTACGGCAGCCGATGTCGCCGCCCTGCGTGCCGCGCTCCGGGCAGGTGCCATTGATGCCGTGGCTACCGACCACGCGCCCCATACTCCCGAATCCAAGGACATGGCCTTTGATGAGGCACCCCCCGGCATGCTCGGTCTCGAACAGGCGGCGGGATTGACGCTCGAGGCCCTAGGTGGCGCTGAAGCCGATCCGCAGGTCTTCTTCAATGTTCTCTCGCGTGGCCCCGCTCGGGTGGCCCAGATGCGCGAACAGGACGTCCGAGTGGGGCACAGCGCTCACGGGGGAGCGGTCTCGGTCGGCGAAGACGCCAATCTCGTGATTTTCGATCCGAACGCGTCCTACGTCGTCGATCGTGACAATTTGGCTAGTCGCGCTCGCAACACCCCCTACCACGGCCGCACCATTCACGGCCGGGCTCGCGCCACCATCGTGCGCGGTCGTCTCGTTCAGTTGGAAGGAAACCTTCAGTGAAGCGTCAGCCCGCAGTTCTCGTACTTAAAGACGGCACTACCTTTGAGGCGTACGCCGCTGGGTACCAACCCGAAGGTGGCATCTCGACAGGTGAGTTCGTCTTCAACACCGCATTGTCGGGCTACCAAGAGGTCATCACCGACCCCAGTTACGCCGGTCAGGTGATTGCCTTCACTTATCCCCACATTGGCAACTACGGCGTGACACCGATTGATGATGAGGCCATCCGGCCGTGGTGTGCCGGCGTGGTGGCTCGGGACTTCACCGACGTTCCCTCCAGCTGGCGTAGCGAAGAGTCGATTGAGGCAATGCTCATTCGTCATCAGGTGCCGGCCATTGTTGGTATTGACACCCGCCGATTGACCCGCCATCTTCGTAACTTCGGCGCCCTCCCGGGCGCCTTCGGTACGGCTCCCGTGGCGGCTATCGAAGCGGCCGCTCACGCCGCAGCGGGTACCGATGGCACGGACTACGTCAGTCGCGTCTCGACACCGACGTCGTTTACTCGCGGTGACAGTGATCTCCACATCGTTGCTTTTGACTACGGCATCAAGGCCACGATGGTCAATCAGCTCGTTGATCGCTTTCGGGTCACCGTGGTGCCGTCATCGACCTCGGCCGAAGAAGTCCGAGCCCTGAGCCCCGATGGAGTTTTTCTCTCGAATGGCCCGGGCGATCCCGCGGCCCTTCCTAATGAGATTGCCGTAGTGTCATCACTCCTGGGCGAGGTTCCGATTTTCGGCATCTGCCTCGGTCACCAGTTGCTGTCGAGCGCCCTCGGTGGTTCGACCTACAAGTTGCCGTTCGGTCACCACGGCAGCAACCACCCGGTGAAGGACCTCACAACTTCTCGAGTCGAAATTACGGCTCAGAACCATAACTACGCCGTGACGCCCGATTCGCTCCAGCGGGCCGTCGTCACTCACGTGAACCTCAACGATGGGGTTATCGAAGGTGTGGCTTCGGCCGCGGAGCGGTGCTTCTCGGTTCAATACCACCCCGAAGCCGGCCCCGGTCCCCACGACGCGCGGTATCTCTTTGATCGCTTTGAAACGCTGTTACGCCATGGAACGATGGAGGTGGCCTAGTGCCGCGCCGTACTGATATCTCATCCATTCTCGTCATCGGGTCGGGCCCAATCGTTATTGGCCAGGCCTGTGAGTTCGACTACTCGGGCACCCAGGCCTGCCAGGTGCTGCGCGAGGAGGGCTACAAGGTCATCTTGATTAACTCCAACCCGGCCACGATCATGACCGACCCCACGACGGCTGATGTCACCTACATCGAACCGCTGGACCCCGACGTGGTGACCGATATTATTCGCAAGGAACGTCCTGACGCGCTGCTGCCAACCCTCGGTGGTCAAACGGCGCTGAACTTGACGATGGAACTGGTTCGTCGTGGTGTACTCGAGGAGTTCGGTGTCGAAGTCATTGGTGCCAAACCCGAAGCGATTGCTACCGCCGAAGACCGCGAGCAGTTCAAAGCGGCCATGGCCGACATTGGCCTCGAGGTTCCCCAGTCGGGCTTTGCTCACTCGGTGGCCGAAGCCGTAGTCATTGCCCAAGAGATTGGCTATCCGATCATCATTCGCCCGAGTTACATCCTGGGTGGTGCCGGCACGGGAATCGCGGCCGATGCCGAACAGTTGGTGATTTTGGCCGGTGAGGGAATCGCGGCGTCGCCCGTTAGGGAGATTCTCGTTGAGCGTTCTATCGCCGGTTGGAAAGAGTACGAACTCGAAGTAATGAGGGATCGCAATGACAACTGCGTCATTGTCTGCAGCATTGAGAACTTCGACCCCATGGGTGTGCACACGGGTGACTCAATCACGGTGGCCCCGGCCCAAACCCTGAGTGACGTGGAGTACCAAGAGATGCGAGACGACGCCTTCGCGGTCTTGCGCCGAGTCGGCGTGGAGACAGGTGGGTCAAACGTCCAGTTCGCCGTCAATCCCGAAAACGGTGAACGCCTCGTCATCGAAATGAACCCTCGCGTTTCGCGCTCGTCGGCCCTGGCCTCCAAGGCCACGGGTTTCCCAATCGCCAAGATCGCTGCCCGTCTCGCAGTCGGCTACACCCTCGACGAGATTCCCAACGACATCACCCGAGCGACTCCGGCCAGCTTTGAGCCGGTTATCGACTACGTGGTCACCAAGATTCCTCGCTGGGCCTTCGAAAAACTGCCTGGGGCTGAGGCCATCTTGGGTACCCGGATGCAGTCCGTTGGTGAAGTCATGGCCATCGGTCGAACGTTCCCGGAATCACTCCAAAAGGCTCTGCGTTCCCTCGAGCAGTCTTGGCTCGGCTTTGGTGGGGACCACCCTTACGCTGAATTTATTGAAAGCATGGACGAAGCCACGACGGAGCGACTGCTGCTTCGCGCCGGTATTGGTGCGCCGGACCGTTTGTTTGTTCTACACGCGCTGCTGCGAGCGGGAGTGTCTCCCGCTCGAGTCGTTGCCGCTACGCGCATCGACCCCTGGTTCATTGACCAACTGCAGATCATCGTTGACGCGGAGATTGAGATTGGCTCCACCGACCTCGCGTCATGGGACCGAAGGACCTGGCGCCGCATCAAGCAGCTCGGTTTTTCCGACACTCAGATCGGCAGCATCGTCAACTCCTCGCGTGAACACATCGAACAGCTGCGCGAAACTCAAGGTGTCTTCCCGACATTCAAGACCGTCGATACGTGTGCGGCCGAGTTCGATGCGGCGACGCCGTATCACTACTCCACGTGGGAAGACGATTCAGAGGTAATCACTTCGCCTAAGAATCGTGTCATCATCTTGGGCTCCGGTCCCAACCGCATTGGTCAGGGGATTGAGTTTGACTACTGCTGCGTGCACGCATCCCTGGCGCTGCGTGCCGACGGCTACGAAACCGTGATGGTCAACTGCAACCCCGAGACCGTATCTACGGATTACACCACATCGGACCGTCTCTACTTCGAGCCGCTCACCAGCGAAGATCTCGACAACATCATTCGGGCCGAGCAGGCCGCCTGCGTCGATGGCGCTGTCGTGAAGGGTGTCATCGTTTCGCTCGGTGGTCAGACGCCATTGAAGCTGGCCGGTGGACTAGACCCCGCTCTGATTCTCGGGACGCCTGTGGCCTCGATTGATCAGGCCGAGGACCGCAAGCAGTGGTCGGCCATCTGTGACGAACTCGGTATCGCTCAACCTCCGGGTAACACCGCAACCACCTTGGAGGAGGCGCGAGCGGTGGCCCAGATTGTTGGTTACCCAGTCTTGGTGCGCCCCTCGTATGTTCTCGGTGGGCGAGCGATGGAGATTGTGTACGACGACGACTCGCTCAAGCGGGTGATGACTGGTCTGCTCAGTGCCCACGGTGCTTTGGCCCGTGAAGGTGGTGTATCGGCCGATCGCCCCGTCCTGATTGACCGGTTCTTGGAAGATGCGGTCGAAGTCGACGTTGACGCACTGCGTGACGCCACTGGGGACTCGTACATCGCTGGCGTCATGGAGCACGTCGAAGAGGCGGGCGTCCACTCCGGTGACTCGGCCTGCGCTCTACCCCCGCAAAATCTTTCGCCGGCCATCATTGAAGAGATTCGTATTTCGGCTCGACGCCTGGCCGAACGGCTGTCGGT
>Ga0136642_1001127_pt1 | contig 11841 bp, 11 predicted proteins | sample LowCatLa1302831Y_FD_115313 | JGI IMG/M metagenome (GOLD analysis project Ga0136642, IMG submission 115313) | Freshwater microbial communities from Lower Cathedral Lake, Yosemite National Park, California, USA - 13028-31Y | ecosystem: Environmental > Aquatic > Freshwater > Lake ... | reverse complement strand
TACCTATTACTGCGTTGTAGATCTGCATGCACTCACTGCAGGGATCGAACCTGCAAAGCTTGCAGAAGCGACTCTCGCATCTGCGGCGCAATTAATCGCACTTGGTATTGATCCAAATAAATCAACCCTGTTTATTCAGTCTCATGTGCCAGCACACAATCAACTTGGTTGGATTATGGAATGCATCACCGGATTTGGTGAGGCAAGCCGCATGACGCAGTTCAAAGATAAGTCTGCAAAGAGCGGTAGCGATCGCACCGTCGTTGGACTCTTTACCTATCCAATGCTCCAAGCTGCGGATATCTTGCTCTATCAACCTCAGTATGTTCCGGTCGGAGAAGATCAACGCCAACATATTGAATTGACCCGCGATCTCGCCGGAAGATTTAACTCAACGTACAAAGAGACCTTCAGAATCCCTGAAGGTTATATTCTCAAAGCTGGCGCAAAGATCTTCGATCTTCAAGAGCCAACGGCGAAGATGTCGAAGAGTTCTTCCTCTACCGCAGGTCTTATCGAGCTCCTAGATAGCGCGGGGGCAAATACAAAGAAAATTAAGAGTGCGACGACTGATGATGGCCGTGAAGTGAAATTTGATGAAGTGAATAAGCCTGGAATCTCTAACCTCTTGACGATTCACTCAGCTTTTTCAGGTCAGAGCATTTCGGCAATCGAAGCTGATTTTGCCGGCAAGGGATATGGTGACTTTAAGGCTGCAGTTGCAGATGTCGTTACATCACATCTTGACCCAATTCGTGAACGTACGTATGAGCTATTACAAGATAAAGGCGAGCTCACTCGTCTACTGAAAATCGGTTCTGAAAAAGCGGCTGCCGTCGCTGATGAGACGGTCCGCAAGGTTTACGACGCGGTTGGGCTGATCCCACGTGGCTAGCCGTAAGTGGCTGATTTCAACCCTTTTAACGCTCTCTCTATCCATGGGTTTAGTGCCAGCCGTGCACTCTGCCTCGCCGATTAAAGTCGGAATTGCCTATGACGTTGGTGGTCGCGGAGATAAGGCGATTAATGACGCCGTTGCCATGGGAGTGGATTTAGCTAAGAAGAACTTGAAGCTCACCGCACTTGATGTTCGCGAGATGGTGACTGACGGAAGCGAGAAAGATCGCAGTCGTCGCCTTCGCTTCTTAGCAAACTCTGGTTATTCAACGATCGTCGCCGTTGGTGGGGGTTATCGCCAAGCAGTCAAGACCGTAAGCATGGAGTTCCCTCAACTCTCCTTTGACATTATCGACGATGGAAGTATCTCCAATCTCAACGTTCAATCTCTGATCTTTGATAACCAACAAGGCGCCTACCTTGCAGGCGCACTAGCTGCTAGCGCATCGAAGACAAACAAAGTTGGATTTATTGGAGATGTAATTTTTCCATCATCGCCTGCCCAGGGGGCAGCCTTTGCCCAGGGTGCTAAATCCGTTAAGCCCAAGATTTCTGTGACGATCACTATTCCGCTAGAAGCATCTACCGAGCCAACGCTTTTCACGATGCACTCTGCTGGTGTCGATGTCATCTACTCTAATTGGGAGAAGAACTCAGATTTCCTTGATGCAGCTATTCCACTTAATACGAAGAAGAATCCACTCTCACTCATTGGTGTTTTGCCTGATCAATACTGGCTTCAATCATCACGATCTAAGGGAATACTTATTGGCGCCTTCACTAAGCATGCGGAGAGTGCTGCTTATGATGCAATTTGGTACGCAATCAAGGATCAGCCGATCGGTGATGTTTTGCAAGAAAATCCAAATATCTACGGAAAGCTTTACACGGTGAAAGATGCGGGAATTGGTATGGCGCTTGTAGGTGATGGAGCGCGTTATTCAGCTCTCATTAAATCAGTGAGTTCAGTTCTTAAGACTGGCAAGATTAAATTAGCTTCGTTCTGAGGCGCACAGAGTTCGATATAACATTTCATCTTTGCCTCTGTCCCGCTTGGCCTAATAATCACGCGTAGATTGGGCCCAAACCAGTACCGCAGGCCATTTGTAGGCGGTAGGCCATCTGTGGGATGTTCAAGATCATCGGCCGTAGTCAGCGCATACCCGCCCACTTCTTGAGGCGGACTCTTACGTAAGCGTGCAAGTAATGAGTCGACTTGGGAGATGTTACGTACTCGAGTTGAGATCTGCTCTGTGGCATGGAACCCATATGTAGCCCAAATTTCATCGAGGTAATCAGCCGTAGTTCTACCTGAAGCTTTGAGCTCCCCGGCACATTGTGCAATAAGAAGCGCGGCAGAGATTCCATCTTTATCGTTTACATTCGATGCATCAACGCAATACCCGAGAGCCTCTTCATAGCCATAGCGAAGATTAGGAATCTTTGCGAGCCACTTAAAGCCGGTGAGGGTTTCGCAAAATTCGATCCCATGCTTACCTGCAATTTTCTTTAAGATTGACGAGGAGACGATTGAATTAGCAAATGCCTTACCTGTAGTTGTCTCCTTCATTGTTGTTGCAATGTAATGACCGAGAATTGCTCCAACTTCATCTCCACGAAGCATCCGCCAGCCAACCTTTGGGTCGTTGATTGCGGCAGCACACCGATCAGCATCAGGATCATTTGCAATCACAATATCTGCATCGATCTTTCGAGCTAAGGCAAGAGATAGATCGATAGCCCCGAGTTCTTCTGGATTGGGAAATGCGACTGTAGGGAATCCTGGATCCGGCCAACGTTGCTCTTCTACATGGTGGAGCCCTGAGAATCCAGCTCTCTTAAATACAGCATCAATACTCTCGCTACCAACGCCATGCATCGCAGAGTAGACAACTTTCAATGGGTGCTTTGATCGCGCAAGAGCTGCAGTTGTGGCCACGTAATCGTTAAATTCGGTTTCACCTAGAACAGTCCACCCTGATTTCTTAGGTGCTAGTTCACGAACCTTGGAGATCTCTGCTGCGATTTGAATATCTGCCGGGGAGACGATTTGTGATCCTGCGTAGCGAATAGCATCAACAACCCCACCAAGATAGACCTTGTAGCCATTATCTTGAGGTGGGTTATGGCTTGCTGTAACCATGATGCCTATATCTGCTTTGAGCGCAGTTGTTGCATACGCGAGTACGGGAGTTGCCATAGGACGTGGGAGAACGAAAACTTCCATACCAGCGCCAGTCAATACTTCAGCGCTCTCTTGCGTGAAATCTTCAGATCCATAACGAGCATCGCGCCCAATAACTACGCGAGTGAGCCCGCGTTCTTTCATATAAGCAGCGATTCCAGCTGCGGTGCGATGAACAACCGCTCGATTCATACACGAAGGCCCTGGGCCAATCGGTCCGCGTAGACCTGCTGTACCAAATTGTAGAAAACCATTGAAGCAGCGGCGAAGGTCACTTTCATTTCCTTCATCGAGCCACTTCTGCAGAAGTGCTGCATCTGTTGGTGATGGGTCAAGCGCAATCCACTCCGCTACTTCAGCGACGAGTGATTGATCAAGGCTCATAGTTGTGGCAGCACCGTTGCGAGTAACTCACCCATACGACCGGCTGCAGCTTTACCAGCCGCAATGACTTCTTCGTGATTGAGCTTTTCGCCAGTAACGCCAGCAGCTGCATTTGTCACAAGCGAGATTCCAAGAACCTCTGCGCCGAGTGCATGTGCTGCAATCGCTTCTGGGACGGTAGACATTCCAACGAGATCAGCACCGATTGTTCGTAACATATTAATTTCAGCAGGTGTTTCATAGGCAGGGCCGCGTAAGTGGACGTAGACGCCCTCTGCGAGGGAGCTATCTGCTTTTTGTACAATGGCACGGATGCGTTTGCTGTAAACATCAGTGAGATCTACAAAGTTTGCACCAATAAGTGGGCTTACTGCTGTGAGCGAGATATGGTCGCGAATAATTACTGGTTGACCCACTGAATATTCGAGGTTGATTCCACCACATGCATTAGTGAGAACGACAACTTTGCAGCCAGCCTTTACCGCTGTACGTGCGCCGTGGACAACAGGTTCGATTCCCTTGCCTTCATAGAGATGAGTACGCCCAAGGAAGACGAGCGCGTGGATAATTCCGGTTGGGCCTTGAAGGTCATATGAGCGAATTACCCCGCCGTGACCTGCAACAGTAGGAGCTAAAAATCCAGGGAGATCAGTCGCAGGAAATTCATGTGTTGGAGTACCGAGCGCATCAGCTGCGCTGATCCAGCCCGAGCCCATAACGAGTGCTACATGGTGTGAACTCTTACCAGTGATGGCTGCAAGTTTTGCTGCGGCAACTTCAGCCGTGCCGATTGGGTCTGTATAGAGATCGCTCATACGAGCAATTTAGTCTGCATCCTCGATAACGCACAATGTCGCACCACTTGTGACTGTCTGTCCAACGCCAACAGTGAGCTTTTCAATAACACCATCTCGGTGGGCAAGAAGAGGCTGCTCCATCTTCATCGCTTCAAGCACCACAATCAGATCCCCAGCTTTGACTCTCTCGCCATTAGCCCGAAGTATCTTCACGACTGTCCCTTGCATAGGCGAGTTCAGAGTATTTCCAGAGGAGCCACTGAGAACGTTCGATTTGATCTTGTGGCGGCGGTTCTGCTCTTCCTCGGAGTGCACGACTACTTCAAAGCGCTTGCCATTGACTTCAGTGACGATCTTCTGTGAGGTGACCTTTGTGGTGGCTACGCCAGCTTTATATGAGAAGGCAGGAATCTGGTTATCAAATTCATTCTCAATATAACTCGTATAAACCTTGAAATCTTCGGCAAAGTTTGGATCTTCAAGGATTGCTCTGTGGAATGGGAGCGCCGTTGCGAGGCCACCGATGTGAAATTCTGCAAGCGCTCTCTTGGCGCGAGCAATCGCTTCCTCACGCGTTGCAGCAGTAACGATTAATTTTGCAAGCAGTGAGTCAAAGTGCGATCCAATGGTGTGGCCGTAGTCAAAGCCAGCGTCGATGCGTACCCCGGGTCCAGATGGAACTTCCCAGTTGGTGATGGTTCCAAGAGAGGGTAAGAATCCATTTCCTGGATCTTCGCCGTTGATGCGGAATTCAATGGAGTGGCCACGAATAATGGGATCAACAGGATTAATCGCTTCACCTGATGCGATACGGAATTGTTCACGCACAAGATCTATCCCGGTAACTTCTTCAGAGACCGGATGCTCTACTTGTAGACGAGTATTCACTTCAAGGAATGAGATGGTTCCATCTACGCCGATTAAGAATTCACATGTGCCGGCGCCAACATAGCCAGCCTTCTTCATGATCGCTTTACTCGATGTGTAAAGCTGCTCTTCTTGTGCAGCAGTTAAGAATGGAGCAGGAGCTTCTTCAACGAGCTTCTGATGGCGACGTTGCAAGGAGCAATCTCGAGTAGAGACAACAACTGCATTACCGTGGCTATCAACTAAGACCTGGGTCTCAACGTGGCGGGGCTTATCTAGGTAGCGTTCTACAAAACATTCTCCACGCCCGAAGCCTGTGATCGCTTCACGGACTGCAGAGGCAAAGAGTTCTGGGATCTCCTCGATCGTGTGCGCGACTTTGAGTCCACGCCCACCGCCACCATGGGCTGCTTTGATCGCAACCGGAAGTCCATGCTTCTTTGCAAAATCTACAATCTCTTGAGGATCATCGACAGGGTCGATGGTTCCTGCAACAAGAGGTGCTCCAACTTCTGCGGCAATCTTTCGCGCTGAAACTTTATCGCCGAGTAGACGAATCGCATCAGGAGATGGCCCGATCCAGATAAGACCTGCATCGAGGATTTTCTGAGCAAAATCTGCATTCTCAGAGAGGAATCCATAGCCTGGGTGAACTGCATCAGCACCAGCTTTTTTCGCAATGGCAATGATCTTCGCCTGATCAAGATAACTTTCAGCAGCAGATAGACCGTTGAGTGCGAAGGCGACATCTGCGATCTCAACGTGCAGAGCAGCGCGATCTTCATCGCTATAAATTGCAATTGATGTAATGCCATGGTCGCGGGCGGCACGAGCAACGCGAACTGCAATCTCACCACGGTTTGCTATGAGGACTGCTGAGATTTTCTTGCTCATAGTAAGTCACCCCATTCCAAACCAAGGTTGATCATGATCTTGCGCAGAGTTGGAAGTGACAATCCGATAATTCCGCTTGGGTCTCCATCGATATGAGAGATAAAGGGGGCTGAACGTCCATCAAGCGTAAATCCACCTGCTACTTGCAGAGGTTCTCCACTATCGACGTAATCTTCAATCTCACGATCAGTCATATCAACAAAGCTCACTTTAGAAGTGGAGATATCGGATACTTCAATATCTTGTGCTGTATCAATGACGCTATGACCGGTATGAAGGTAACCGCTCTTTCCGCGCATAGCTTTGGCACGGGCAATCGCTGCATCACGAGTGAGTGGCTTACCTAAGTTCGCACCTTCGAATTCAAATGTCGAGTCACAACCGATTACCAGCGCATTATCGCCAACTGGGTGAGCGTTACGAACGGTATGAGCTTTCATGATGGCAAGTGCGATAACCATCTCAGATGGTGTGAGAGCTAAGAGAGCTGGATCTTCTTCATCCACTCCGCTCACTAATACTTCAGGGGAGATACCAGCAGACTCGAGAAGTCGCTTTCGAGATGGTGATGCAGAGGCGAGAATAATGCGGCGTTTACTCATGAGGGAGTCGTGCCCCATTTACGTGGAAGTGAGTTCTTAATCTTTACACGAGCCCACGACGTCGCAAACTTCTTCTCTGGGTTCTCTTGCTTCTGGATCTCACGAATAGCGCGCGAGATCGCAACATACTCTTCACGAGTTGGGTCACCAGTAACAATTGTGATGCGTTTGCCTTGAAGCATTACAGCGGAATATTTCCGTGTTTGCGAGTTGGTAGATCTACTCGCTTATTACGCAGTGCACGTAGCGCCAAAGTGATCTGACGCCGTGTTTGGTGAGGTTCGATCACTGCATCGATGAGACCCTTGTCAGCGGCGATATAAGGATTAAGTAGCTCATCTTCATACTTTTTGATGAGTCCAGCAGCAACAGATGGGTCAGCTGCAATTTCACGGCGATGCAATACGTTTACTGCGCCTTGTGCGCCCATAACGGCGATCTGAGCGGATGGCCAAGCAAGGTTGATATCTGCGCCAAGTTGTTTGGATCCCATAACAATATAAGCGCCGCCATATGCCTTACGAGTAATCACTGTAATAAGCGGAACTGATGCTTCACCGTATGCGTAGATCAGCTTTGCACCACGTCGGATGATTCCATCCCACTCTTGTTCGGTACCGGGTAAGAATCCAGGTACATCAACGAGTGTGATGACAGGTATTCCAAATGCATCACAGAGTCTGACAAATCGAGCAGCTTTCTCAGAGGCATCGATATCGAGAGTTCCAGCGAATTGTGATGGCTGGTTTGCGATGATTCCAACTGAGCGACCTTCAATCCGCCCAAAACCAACAAGAATATTTGGCGCAAAGAGTGCATGAACCTCGAGGAAATCTGATTCATCCAGGAGTGCTTCAACCAAGATGCGCATGTCATATGGCTTATTCGCATTATCTGGAATCAATGAATCAAGTGCGCGGTCTGATGGAGCGATATCCATCGACTCGGTTGCTTGGAATACAGGAGCATCATCGAGGTTATTTGATGGCAGGAATGAGAGAAGGGCCTTTACATAATCAAGGGCGCCATCTTCGTTTTCAGCAAGGTAATGTGAATTTCCAGTCTTTGAGCTATGTGTAAGACCTCCACCGAGATCTTCCATCGCCACTTCTTCACCGGTAACTGCCTTAATAACATCAGGGCCGGTAATAAACATATTTGACGTCTTATTAACCATGATGACAAAGTCGGTAAGCGCAGGAGAGTAGACAGCGCCACCTGCAGATGGCCCCATGATGACTGAGATCTGTGGAATAACACCTGATGCACGGACATTGCGCTTAAAGATTTCGCCATATTGGCTCAGTGCGACAACACCCTCTTGAATACGAGCGCCGCCTGAATCATTAAGCCCAACAAGTGGTACACCACTCTTCAGAGCGAACTCCATTACCTTGACAATCTTCTTACCGGTCATCTCGCCAAGGCTTCCGCCTTTGACTAAGAAATCTTGTGAGTAGAGAGCGATAGTCCGACCATCAACGGTTGCGTAACCGGTGATCACACCATCTTCGATCTGCTGATCAAATTCAACGAATGAGCCATCATCAACTAATTGATCGATACGTTCGCGCGCAGTCTTCTTGCCCTCTGCATGGCGTTTTGCAATTCTCTCGTCAGTCACGGTTGTAGGGTACTACGGTGGAGCTTGATCAATCGAATATCAATCACGCGTTAAGCGATGGTTACTGGTCGGTAAAAGTCGTTGAGACAATTGATTCAACCCAAAGTGCACTCAAATTAGCGTCGCCTCAACACGGCGATGTCATAGTCGCTAACTATCAAAGTGCAGGCCGTGGTCGTTTAGATAGAAGCTTTGAAGCAGATAAAGGAAGTGCTCTTCTCTTCTCTGCATATGTAACACCACAACGCGATAGAAGTGAGTGGGGATTTATTCCTTTGCTTGTTGGGTTATCTGTTGCAGAAGTTTTAGGAATCGAATTCTTTACAAAATGGCCGAATGATATTTTAAGTGATCTCGGAAAAGTTGGTGGGATTCTCTGCGAAGTTCATGGAGATGGAATCATCCTAGGAATCGGACTTAATGTTTCTATGACTCAAGAGCAACTGCCCGTCCCAACTGCTTCATCCGTTCTTCTCACTCTTGGCAGCGCACCAGATCGCAATCATCTCTTGCCTGCCATTTTGAAGGAGATCGCATTTAATCTTGCAGAGTGGGAATCTGGTGAAGACCTCATCGATGATTATCTTGATTCAAGTGCGACTATGGGTAAGAGCGTCTCAGTTCAACTTCCTGATGGCACCACCCTTTCCGGAGTGGCCGCTGGAATATCGAGTAATGGCGAACTCCTGCTCGATAGCGGTGAGATCATCAGCGTAGGAGACGTTCTGCACCTCTCGCTAAGTTAGATAAACTTACGTCATGAGTTTTCCCACTGTCGGCGTAATTGGTGCGGGTCAACTCGCGCGGATGATGGTGGCGCCGGCGACAGAGCTCGGAATCACATTAAAAGTTTTTGCCGCAATCCCAACTGATTCAGCTGCACAGGTCTGTGACTTCGTTCTTGGTGAATACACCGATTCACAAGCAGTCCTTGAATTTGCAAAGAGCGTTGATGTTGTGACTTTTGAACATGAGCAAGTTCCTCAATCGGTCATTCGAAACCTTGAGTCCAATGGCATTCGTGTCTATCCGCGCTCAGATTCATTTATCTACTCTCAAGATAAGTTAGCGATGCGCGAGAAAATGAGCGAGCTTGGTCTGCCAAATCCGCGCTATGAAAAATATGCCGGTGGATCCCCAACACTTAATTTCCCACTGATTGCTAAAGCCCCGACTGGTGGTTATGACGGCCGCGGTGTCTGGGTTGTTAATACCCAAGCAGAGTTAGATGCTTTGCCTACCCCTTTGCTTCTTGAAGAGAAACTTAACTTCACGCGTGAGATCGCGATTATGGTTGCACGATCACCGCATGGCCAAGCTGCAACGTGGTCACCAACCTGGACTGTTCAACGCGATGGAATCTGCACTACCACTGTTACACCTGTACCAGATTTAAGTGATGAGCTCTCTATTGCAGCGAGCGCTATCGCACTGAAGATTGCTGAAGGAATTAATCTTGTCGGCGTCATGGCTGTTGAACTCTTCCAGGTAGATGATCACTTCATTATCAATGAGCTTGCCCTGCGCCCGCACAACTCTGGCCACTGGACGATCGAGGGAGCTAGAACATCTCAATTTGAGCAACACCTTCGCGCGGTATTGGATCTGCCACTCGGTGATACATCCCGAACAAGTGACTGGGCTGTTATGGGAAATATTCTCGGAGGCGAGAAGACAGATATGTATCGCCCTTATTTGCACCTGATGGCCCGCACACCAGGGTTGAAATTCCATCACTATCGCAAGGAAGTAAAGCCGGGCCGGAAGATCGGCCATGTGACGTTACTCGGGGATGGCGATCATCTCGTAGAATTAATCCAAGAAGTCGACCATGCAATTGATTATCTGAGCGGAGCGATCGATGAGTAAGCCAGTAGCTATTGTTATGGGATCTGATTCTGATTGGCCGATCATGCAAGAAGCGGCAACTGTTCTCGATGAATGTGGAATCGAATACGAAGTAAGCGTTGTGAGCGCACACCGCACACCCGATGAGATGCTTACCTTTGCTCACTCTGCAGTTAGCTCTGGCTTTAAAGTCATTATCGCTGGCGCAGGCGGAGCAGCTCACCTGCCGGGAATGATCGCTGCTGCAACAACGCTTCCTGTAATCGGCGTTCCAGTCCCACTTAAATATTTAGATGGGATGGATTCATTACTTTCAATCGTTCAGATGCCGGCCGGAATCCCAGTTGCGACTGTTGGCGTCGGGAATGCTAAGAATGCAGGCCTACTCGCTGCGCGCATACTCGGAACATCAGATGTGAGCATCTCGGTAAAGGTAGCGGGGCTTATGGAGCAAGCACGCGTAGAGTCACTCCAAAAAGGTCAAGCTCTCAACGCTAAGCGCAACCAGAAGACCGGTTTTTAATTCACCTTCTGTTTACTAGTCAGATCACTACTTACTGCCGTATTCTTTAGTTATGACCTCGAAAGAAGAGCTTGCAGCACTTCGTACTGAACAGGTCGATGAAAAATTTGCCCTTCTTGATGTTATGACCGTGGGCGAACTTCTCCAAGTCATGAACGAGAGTGATACAGAAGTTCCCAAGGCAATCACTCAAGTACTCCCCACAATCAAAATTGTTATTGATGGAATTATTGATCGCATGCTCCAGGGTGGGCGTTTAATTTATATGGGTGCTGGCACCTCAGGTCGACTTGGAGTTCTCGATGCTGCAGAACTTGGACCTACCTTCTCTGTTGCGCCAACTGAAGTTATTGCATTTATCGCAGGCGGTGATGTTGCACTTCGTCACGCAGTTGAGGCGGCAGAAGATAATATCGAACTCAGTGTTGCCGAACTTAAGAAGATTAATCTCACAGCCCAAGATATTGTGATCGGAATAGCTGCAAGCGGTCGAACTCCTTATGTGATTTCAGCTTTGAAATATGCTAATGAGATTGGCGCTCTCTCTGTCGGCCTCACCAGTAATCCTGGATCTGAGATTACAAAGGTAGCTCAACATGCGATTGCAGTGGATACGGGGCCTGAGCTATTAGCTGGTTCAACACGTCTTAAATCTGGAACTGCCCAAAAGCTTGTCCTTAATATGATTTCGACGATTACGATGATTCGCCTAGGAAAGACATTTGGAAATCTGATGGTGGATCTACAGATCACCAATGAGAAGTTGATGGACCGAGCGGTCCGAATTATCGAGAATGCGACAGGGGCTGATCGAGCGACTTCAAGCACTGCGCTTGAAGAGTCTGGGCATCGGGTCAAGGTCGCAATCTTGATGATCTTGCTCCACGTTGATGCCACAGAGGCAGAAGTTCGGCTCAAAACAGCCTCAAACCATATTCGCCAAGCGCTAGATAATAAATAGCATCTCTTTTTGTTATAAAGCGATCTAATTCCTCAATTTTCCCTGAAAATGTTACCCATTTGTGATGGCGACTCATCCCCTAGAACCCTTGACACACTTAGTAAATACGGCCAAGATTTTCATAAGCCAAGGGAAATATTGAAAATATTTTCCACTTGGGCGAGGTGAGAAACTTTCTCGCTTCACAGAAAGGGGTTCTTTTAAGGATGGTTACTCTTAATAAAAAGAAGCGCATCCAACTTCTCGCAATTGTTGCTGC
>Ga0136642_1001126_pt1 | contig 11843 bp, 9 predicted proteins | sample LowCatLa1302831Y_FD_115313 | JGI IMG/M metagenome (GOLD analysis project Ga0136642, IMG submission 115313) | Freshwater microbial communities from Lower Cathedral Lake, Yosemite National Park, California, USA - 13028-31Y | ecosystem: Environmental > Aquatic > Freshwater > Lake ... | reverse complement strand
TAGGTCTTGCCCGACTCCAGACCCACGATCTTCTTCAGCTCGGCGATCTCCTTCGCCAGCTCAATCTTGGACCCCGATGTGTCCTTCACATTCATGATTTTGCCCCGCAGAGGGAACACTCCGAAAGTTTGGCGTTGAGCCTTTGTAAGGCCGCTGAGAGCCATCGCTTTTGCGGAGTCGCCCTCAGTGAGGATGAGAGTGCACTCAGCTGAACGGGCGGTGCCTGCAAGGGCTGCGTCGTCGAGCTTCGGGATACCATATATCTTAGAGCTCTTCCGTCCATCGCTCTTCTTGTTCTCCTTCTCGTCCTTTTCTTTCTGTGCCACCACCAGCTTGTCCACCAACTCCAGTTTCGACCGCAGCTTCTTGAAGAATTCCTCGGGCAGCTTGCACGTTGAGCCGAACGCCGTGCTCTTCGTGGTCAGTGCCTCCTTCGTCTGCGACGAGAACGCAGGGTTCTCAATCGCTGCCGTCACCCATACTGCAATATTCTCCTTGACCAGCGAAGGCTTCACTTTCAGCTTCTTCTTCGTCTCCAGATACTCCACGATGTTCCCTACCACTTGGTTTACCACGTAGTCCACGTGCGTCCCGCCCTTGGACGTCCAGATACCGTTGACGAACGATACCTGCAGGAACCCGTCGATCGGCGTGTCGGCCACCACCACATTCCACCGATCGCTCGTGTGCGCTGCCACGGGCGTGGTCACAAACTCGGCCGCATACGCCGTCAGGTCGCGGCACTTGATCAGTGTCTTCTCCTCCCCGTGCTTCCAGTGCACCTTCACCTCCTTGCCGACCGTCATCGCCAGATCGCTCGCCCGCCGACGGAACACGCCCACCAGATCAGAGTTGATTTCCGCCAAACCGAATCGCCCGAAGTCGGGAGTCCAAGATACGCTGACGTAGGACTTGCCCTTGCACGCCACGATCTTGGGCTTGTTCACCACCGTCATGTTGTCCTCCCACGTCTGCGTATACTTCTTGCCGCGGACCGAGTCCACAGTCTCCACCACCATCTTCTTCGCAAAGATGTTCGCCAGCTTCACGCCATAACCGTTCTTGCCGCCCACCAGCTTCTTCTCGTCCTTATCGTAGTTTGTCGAGGTCAGCAGTTCGCCAAAGATGAGCTGGGGAACCCACACGCCATACTCGGGATGCTCCAGAACATCAATGCCCTCGCCATCGTTCTCCACTGTAATCGTTTTGTTGTCCGCTGAAATCTCAATCGTAATGTTCTTCACGGGATTGGTTGACGCACGCTGCCGCATGCGAACCACCTGGTCGTGGGCGTTCACCACGATCTCGTCAAATAGCTTGTAGAATCCAGGATTAAAGCCAACTAGCATCTTCTCCTTGAATGACTCCCCCTCGACTACATACATGATTTCCGACGTCGTCTCGATGGACCCGACGTAGGTGTCGGGCAGCGAAAGGATATGCTCTCGGTGCGTGTGCTTCTTGTATGCCTCGGCCATTTTGGGTGTACCCTCCCCCAGCTAGAAGAAACGGCCGTCCGTTTTACAGGGAAAAGACGTATTCATTCAAATGCCTCCAGCCAAGGGAAAGAAGTCTGTCAAGAAAGTTGTGGAAGACACCCAGAAAGTTGAACTTCCGCCCGTCATCTTTTTCCTGCGAATAGGGAAGGAGTTTGATTTTAATGAGGAACGCGTAGATGTTCCTGCTCCCTCTGGAAGTCTGGGACCAACGCAGTATTCGGATATTCTGCAGACAACCGAGACCCAAGAGAGGCGGTTTGACGAGAATGTAATTCATGAACTTATGACAAAACTGTCTTTGGCCACGTCGTATTCGAAAGGGGCAGCCTGTCTGTGGTGCTGCCACGGATTCTCGGGGGATTCATTTGTGATTCCTACGCACTACGATGTGTACACGAACTCCTATACTGCCGAAGGGAACTTCTGCAGCCCCGAGTGTGCTCTTGCCACGATTTATAAGGAGCCCTACCTTACCGAGTCCGATCGCTGGATTCGTCATTCGCTCCTACGTAGTTTTTATCGTAAGCTTTATCCTGATGACAAGGATATCCAACCTGCCCCTGACAGGCGCGTTCTCCGTCTCTTTGGTGGGAATCTAGATATTCAGCAGTATCGCGAGTTCTTCCGTAACTGCACAAAGCCTCTTCAACTTGCTATGCCACCTGTCCGCCTGTATATGCCGTCCGTGAACACCCAGGCATCAGTCCGCGATGTGAAGTCCTATGTATCCCTGTCCAACGAGACGGTGAACAAGGCCTCTCAGCAACTCCGCCTCAAGCGCTCCAAGCCTGTTCATGAAGGCATTCCTACCCTCGACAAGTGCCTTGGACGTTAAATTTTTGAACCCAAAATGTCCCATTCAAGCAATGGCATCTTTACAAGACCTTTTGAAGATGTCAATGCTCTACCAGGTGATGACGACGAGCGGAAACAGTTTTCGTCCTCTTCTGGCATGGCTAGGCCTGTCTCTCTACGAACGTATTCCTCCGTGGGTATGGAATTACCGTGGACCGTCAAAGACCGCTTACGCTGGTCGCGAACCGTCTGCTGTGATTGAGTGTGAGCGTGGCCCTCCGCCGCAGAACAATAAGGGCGCCACCGTCCCCGCCTTCCTGACTCGCATGGACGCTGTGATTCACTACGTATCCTGCTCCCCCAATACCAAGCGCCTACTGTCCATTGCCAACCACGATTACCTTCCCTACGAATTTGAGGAAGTGCGATTGGAAGAAGATATCTATTTCCGTCTCACACATGTGGATGTAGATGATGGAAACATTAAAAACATTAAGTTTCAGCTTATTTCCTACGACCACCCAATCCAGACCCTGCAGAAGTTTGTGGATTCGTGTAACCAAGATTACGAGCGTCGTATGCTGAACAAACTTGGGAATGATCTGTATTTCTTTGACCAGATCGTGGAGGGCAAGAAGAAGCGCTCGAACCAGAACCCGCTTCCCCAGAATTTTCTGGTATACACCAAGCACAAGTTTTCCACGACGCGCACCTTTGAGAACGTGTATTTCGAGGAACAGCCAGTTGTGAAGAAGCGTGTGAACTTTTTCCTGGAGAAGCGGTCATGGTATGAAAAGAAGGGTATTCCGTACACTCTGGGGTTCCTCTTCCACGGCGACCCTGGAACGGGCAAGACATCGGAAATCAAGGCGATTGCCAATGTTGCTCGCCGTCACCCGATCAATATCCAGCTCTCGGAAATAAAGACAAAGACCCAGCTTCGTCACCTGTTTTTCAGTGATGATATTCATGTGTTCAACGGAACGGTTCTGGAGAAGTATACCATCCCTATTTCCGAGCGTCTCTATATTATTGAGGACGCTGATGCGATGGGCGATGTTCTCTTGAAACGCGAGTGGAAGAAGCCCGAACCTGCTTCTGCGCCAAAGGATCCCTTTGCTCCCGAACTCGATGATGACATTATCAAGGACCCGATTGATCTCTCCTTCCTCCTCAATCTCCTAGATGGCACCCTGGAATCCAGTGGTCGCATCTTGGTCTTTACCTCAAATTTCCCCGAGCGATTCGATCGTGCCCTCATTCGCCCAGGCCGTATTGATATGATCATTCATTTCAAGAAGTGTTCTCGAACCGTTCTTCGTGAGATGGTGGAGGGATTCTACGATATTACAGACGTTGATCATGAACTGTGGTCGCGTCCTGAGATGGACGAGAAGTGGAGTCCTGCTGAAGTCAATCAGATTCTGTTCCGTAATTTCGAGGACCCCAAGCAGGCAATGGATGAACTTCTGACCCTGGAATCGTCAAATCCCCTGCTCAAAAAGGAGCAGCAGGATTCAACGCCTATTTCTATTCCTACTTGAAGAATCCAGCCACGTATTCATAGGTCTCGGGAGGAAAGCCGAAGAGAATGATGTAAATAAACGCACCAAACATCGGAATTCCCGCAAATACAGCAGTAGCAATGGCCCAACCGAACATTCCACCTGCCGAAGGAACGATGATCGACGTAAGAAGACCAAGAATGGGGATAAACCAGACAACTAGAAAAAGGCTAGAATACGGTTTCATAATTGGGAACTTCCCAAACACGATGGTCTCCACCGCATACCATCCTGCACGAGAGTAGATGAGGAGGAGGATAAGAACAAGAGTGTATCCCAGATATCCACTGGCCGATGAAATCGTTGGCTTGTGGGTAGGATCTGCCGTCTGTTCTGGGGGGACGTCGGCGACTGGGTCGTCGGTGTTCATTGTTCTTATTATTATGTAGAGAACACGAGATTACCCTGTCCATTTGTAACCTTTAGAAAGTTGTAGGATTCGATGTAGATCATAGATGAGTACGCACCATACTGGAGAGGATATTGAGTGGATGGCGGGATAATTGTGAGCGTCTGTCCTGCTTGAAGGAGAGGAGGAATGCCTGGGCCTGAAGAGACTGTTGCACCCGCTGGGACAAGTGTAGGAACAGGGTTAAATGCGGTATCCTTGACGATACAGACTGGGGCAGGGCTTGTAACCTGCACAAGCTGTCCTGAACTGTCGTAGATTGTGGTGATCGTCGGAGGAACCAGGAGTGTGTACTGTAGATTCGTGCGATTGAACATGGACCCGTTGAGGGTTCCCGACGGCTGAGTAATCGTATTAGGATCCAGCGAGAACGAGTAGAGATTAATCCCAGGGAGTGATGTTGTATCTCCTTTCGAGAACTTGTAGTTCTGTATGAGACGGAAGAAGTTTGTGTTCTTCGTGTTTTCACGCTGAGTTCCGTCGAGAACCACCGTTCCCTCCTGCATAATATCCTGCATGTTCATATTGTTGGACAATTGGATTCCAGATGAATAAAACTGCGATGGTGGAACCGGAGAAAACACGTTCGAGGGAAGAATAGAAGGATTGACTGGGGGGTAGTAAATATTGTCCCAGTTTGTGTAATTGTCCCAATCGTTTACCAGGATACGATCTTGACGCTGGAAGAGGGAGACAATGCGGGTACACAAATTGTACATTGGAATGGGAATATCGTTGTAGCCATACTGATTATTATTTTTCATATACCGTACCTGTGTAACCAAAAACGACTTCTCATATGCGGCAACGTGAGCGCGCTCAGTGTCCGTGAGGAAAATGTAGTTGGCTTCAATGTAGGGGTTAAAGTTCCAGTTTTGCAGTGAAGTATTGGTTGGATTTCCCTGGATGTCGGGGTACGAAAGGAAGTTCTGTATTCCGCGGAAAGTATCTGCAGGATTTCCTACAACGCGAGTAAGGTACGTTGGATCGTAAGGTTGATTATAATTCAAGTTCAGCATCGTGAACAGGTTGTAGATATTGTTGAACGTGATCTGAATTTCTACCTCGGTCTGTACGAGCGAAACAAGAGGGAGCGACTGACCGATCTCCTCGCAGAACCAGAACGGTAGCGGGATATTTAGTTGACGACCGCGAATGGAGGGTGCAGGGGGGTTGACTCCATCGACGTTGATGGCGTTAGGATACTGATTAAACAGTCCAGCAGCGTTGGCGGGATCGTACATATCGGGCGTATTGCCAACCATCTTATCGAGAATTGCGCGTTTTGTAGCATCATGTTTCAGATAACTTGCAATCTTCATCCATTCTCCCGTCATAGTGACTACGGGGGTTCCGTTCAGGGTGACCGTAGCCTGCTGGATCATGTTGTATCCAAGATTACGAATCCACTGGAACTGGAACTCCTTGGCAATGTGTGTTGTCTTGTCGATCTCGACAAGCGGAGACCATATATCTGGGATATCGACACAGAGATAACAGTCGTGGAGAAGGTCGGCATAGCGAGGAACCTTGAAGCGGAACGTCTTGTTCCCAGCAATAGGCAAATTAGTATCTGTGGCATTCATCGGCGGCAGTTGGAAATGCTCCATCGCAAAGTTTGTGTGGCGCTTGTACATCTTCGTAAAATACGTCATCGACGGATTTCCGTTCAAAAATACGTTCTGGGCGCCGAAGCCAGTGAGTTGAACGAGGCCGCCTGGCATGCCGTGCTATATTATGTTATACGGTATGAATAATGTATAAGAACCTTCCGTATATCCTTATTGGCATTCTGGTGATCGCAGTTCTGATTCACTCGTATATGAGCGTTCGCTTCGGATACGACTGGATCGGGGCGCAGACACGTAACGTGATTGCGCGGACGATGACAAAGAGTAATTCGATTACAGAACTGTATCCTATTCCCCCAGTTCCGTTCATGGACCGCTTTTCGCAGTACACCAAGATTCCCAAGATGAAAGAGAGCGCAGAGGCTCCAGGCGTAGCCTTTTACTGAGGGTTGTTGATCACAGCCTTGGAGGCGACCATCATATTCGGCGTCTGCTTCTCGCCGCCAGGGAAGATGGTAGAGTTATTGGCTTGGACAAAAGTGCTATTTTTGGTGATGCAGGTGGGCGTCCACGAACCACTCGGAACAGTCTTGCGGTATTTGTACACTGCTCCCGCCTGGAACGTGGTATACGTGCTCGCATACGCCGCCTTCTGCGACTGAGGATAGTTCGTGTAATAATTGTTCACAACAGTGCGCTTCCGCATCTCGGTGACTTCCGAAGCACTCTTGAACCGTGTCTGCTGACTTAGAAATATAGGACTTCCATCGACTGCTACACGAGTGTAATACGAAGACATGCTATTATATTTAGAGGTTAGAAAATGATACATACAAATGGCTCCTATCCGCTTCCTACTGGTTTCGACGCACACCGAGCAGGTGACGGGCTATTCGAAGGTGTCGTACAATCTCCTGAAGCAGCTCGGTACTCTGGCTCCGCTGATCAAGATCTTCCACTTCGGGTTCCAGCGCACCCCCGCCCGTCTGCCCACACCTGCCCGTCCTCTCTCGGGCATCATCCAGTATGATGCAGCGGCCAACGAGGACCCGAAGGAGCAGGGCTTTGGCTTCAACAAGTTCAAGGCGTATGTTGACACTGTCAACCCTGACATCATCATGATTTACAATGATCCCATTGTCATCAACCAGTTCATCCAGCAGGTCAAGGATGTCCCGAAGTCATGGAAGCTGTGGGTCTACCTTGATCAGGTCTACAAGGGTGCGGACATGGGCCTACTCCGCAACATTGAGAACGCCTCTGACCGTATTCTCTGCTTCACGGATGAGTGGAAGAAGTACCTGATGACCCGCCTCACCACGCCCAATATCAAGATTGATGTCCTAGAGCACGGCATTGACTCGCTGGTGTTCAAGCCCCTGTCTGACGGTGAGCGGGCAGGCATTCGCAAGAACCTCAACCTCAAGTCAGGCGACAAGGTGTTCCTGAATATGAACCGCAACTCCCAGCGTAAGCGCCTCGATCTCACGATCATGGCGTTCGCCCGCCTGCTCCAGAAGTTCCCTGATGCTCCTTACCATCTCCTGCTCGTCACGGGTGTGAAGCCCGAGGGCGGTGCATTCTACCAGCCCCTCCAGATCTACCTCAACGAGCTCGAACTGCTTGGCCTTGACAACCTGAAGTATGGCACGCGCGTGACGATTGTGGACACGACGGCTCCTCAGGCGTACTTTAATGACGACGCGATCAACCAGCTGTACAATGTTGCGGATGTGGGCATTAATACGTCGGCGGGCGAGGGCTTTGGTCTGTGCCAGCTGGAGCACATGGCGACGGGTGCTCCTCAGGTGGTCTTGGCCCTAGACTGCTACAAGGCGTTCATGAACGAGAAGACGAGTGTACAGCTCCCTACGACGTCGTACTCGTATCTCCAGATGACAGCGGGCGTAGGTCTGACGGAGTATACCACGACGGCAGAGGCAGTGGCGGAGGGGATGGAGAAGGCGCTCGCAATGTGTGGTAAGGAGACGTCGGAGGCTTGTGTTGCCCTTGCTCGCACTCGCCCGTGGTCCAAGATCTGCGACGATTTCCTGGAGTCCGTGATCGCCAAGTAAACTAAAAAACTAAACACTGCCCGACATTTACACGAAATCGGGGTTCCAACGACGAAGTTTCTTCTCCAGCATATCTTTGAGAAACCAATTGCGGATATTCCCGCGAAACGGCGTGGCGTGGCCGTAATCAATGCACCATACAACTCCATCCTTCTCGATGAAGTTGTAAGGTGTAATATCAATGTATTCTATATTCGCCTCTTTCAGCAGTTTCTGGAGAATGTAGTGAATCTGTTTCCAAATCCAGGTCGGGATGTTGCTGGCACTAGACCCATACTTGTCTGCAAGGGACATTTCATCCAGATCCAGCATCACCATATAGGAGGTGTTATTCGTATCAAAGATCGGGGGAGCAATGTTCAGATCAGCAGCCTTCTTCTGGAAGTGGATTTCCAGAGGATCGCGAACAGTTTTCATGAAGGTGGTGGGGGCGGAAGGAGGCATTCTATAGAGTGAGTATGTCTGCCGTCTACCAAATAGGCCTAACCCCGATCCGTTTTTGTCCACCATGCACGGATACGGGACGCAAACAGGAAACTCTCGTGATAATGCTGGTTAATATCCTCCAGCGTCTCGCACATCATCAGCAGGTGGATCAGGACAGGATTGAGACCAGACATGTAAATCGGTTTCGTAATATCCAGCTTGATCTTCCGCTGATACGGCGTAAGATGCTCATCTCCAATATTCTCGGCCATAAGGTCATAGACTGCAGAATAGTCGCCCTTGAAGTCCCCAATGAGAACATCATTACCATTCTTGAAACACGCAATAATCATCGGGACTGTGGTGTCCTGCGGCAACTTGGCCAGCATCTCGGGTGGCGGCAGAGTTTTCACATCAATCGCATTGGACCGTTCCATGTTCTTGTACGCCACCTTGTTGTATTTGCCATAATGCTCCTCAAAGTCCACGATCTTGTAGAATGGGTCTCCCTTACTGTTCTTGGCCCGACGGAGATAGTTTAGGTACGGCTCAAAAGATTCCACAAACCGACGCTCGGTAAAAAAGATGTATTCGTAAAACACTCCGCCTGGCTGCGCACAATCAATCATATCTGTGACAACTTCCTCATACTTCGGCGGCTCGCGCGATGCTGATGCACCCTGATCACGAGCAGTTTCCTCGGCGGTCAAGCACGCGGGGTGTTCAATATAGATACGATCCTGCATCACATCTTCCTTCTTCTGGAAATCGTAGGCGTCATTGAGCCACAAGTACTCAATAGGTAGTTGAATAGACGAAATCGCCTCGTTCTGCCGTCCCGTGGTGAACACCATGGAGAGAATGCGGTCATCGGCCTTGCCTTGCATATCGGGCTGAGCAGATACTTTGGCCCACTGCTTCAACAACAAAATCGCCTGGCGGGTAGGTGCAAAGTACATTGTGCCTCCCGACGTCTCAAAAATATAGGGATCAAAGCACACGTCGTCACGGAGATAGTTCATGCTTCCGCGGGGATCTACATTCCACCCACGGGCCATGAAATCAACCGAGGGCATATCAAAGATTTCAGGATAACGCTTGATCGTCATGTCTCCGTCAATGTAAAGAACTCCACGACCCTGTGCTCCTGCTGTCAGGAGCGCTTCCTTGATAAACAGGGGTTTGAGGTTAATAGCCAACTGATACTTTCCAGGAAAAGCAAATTCAGGGTACTCTTCCACAATGTAGTTGCAGCCCACAGACTTGCACATGTTGATCCACGTATCAATCATATCCTCAAACTTGGTGGCTTCATGCTTCACCTTTCCTTCAGATTTCATGCGGATCTCATTCTGCTTCATTCCTTCCGAGATGCGCTTATGAATATCAGGGCGGGCCAGAATTGATTCAATCTTCTTGCGGTCATATTTCAGAGGATACTTCTTGAGAATGGCGATACGACGCTCCTTGGATATGGTATAAAACTCTTCAGGCTCGTCAAACATTCCGTCGGCAATAGCCTTCTGAATCGCTTGTTCCTCCTCCTCTTCTTCACGAATTTCTTCAATGATGTCTTCCTTGATCTGCTCAATGAACTCACCCGTGCACGCATAGTTCACACGCTTTCCGTCTTTGATGGCCTGGTCCGTGGTCTCATCACCGAACCGAAGGTAATTCTTGTTGGCGTTTCCGCGTCCCCACCAGTACGTGCACACCACAAACTTGCTCTTGGGATTCACAATAACCTGCTTGAGCTTGTGCGATTTGATGATAGCCTGGTAATCCATCTCGGGGGCAGGGGTCTCGGCACCCGCAGCCTGGGCTTTAGGGAATTTACGAGGTGTGCGAGGTTTCCTTCCCCTCGTATGAGCCATTATTCATAAGTAAAGAATTCTATCTTGTTGGTTTTCATCATGCCCAGTTTCAGTAGGCGCTCATTGTCTCCGAAAGCCGAATTATCAAACACTTCATGGGTCTCGGGATCGTAGAGGAACACAAACTCCTTGACCTTGATACGCTGGAGCCGTCGTGACCGTTTCATGACGTTACGGAGATACGACGCATCGCGCTCGTCTTTCTTGATATCAGGGTTCGACGCCAGATCTTCCGCTTTCACAGAACTGTCAAAGCGCAGACACTGGAGCAGGGGCTTCTCGCGACCGTGGAGCTTGCGGTGAATCTCGCAGTCTACAGCGGCCTGCTTGATGAGACGCGTAATACCGCTCGTAATTCGTTCCTTCTCATACGAGATCTCGTACAGGAACTCGTCGGACGTCATGAATGCTTCGGGGGCGCGACCAGCATCTTTCATATCGTACTTCTTGGGCGCTGTATCGGCGCGGCGAGTGGAGACAATGTTGAACCCTGTTGACGACTTGGCTTGGGCATCGGTGAACACGGAAATGTAGTAGGAAATGCGGATCGTTCGCTCTTCGACGGGAACAACGTCCACATTCACGGTTCCCCCTGCACCCAGTGTCTGGCGAGTGGCGTGAGAACACAGGCGAATACCACGACCCATGACTTGGTCGGTACGTGCAGGATTCCAGTGTGGCTCGGAAATGTGGATACGCCGAACGTTCTTCAAGTTAATCCCTTCGGCACCCGACGCAGTAATCATGAGGACACACAGGAGTTTCTCGCCGCCGCGTTTGAGAATACTCTCTTTCATCGATTGCACGTGTTCAGGATAAACAGACTGCAGGGTCCGATAATCTTCGTTGAAGATATGGAGCATGATCTCCTTGACCTCCTTCTTCTCTTCGCCTGTATAGAACGCGTATGCGGGCTTTTTGGGGTCTAGCGTCGGGTCCTCCACATACTTCCCATCCACTTTCACGATACGGTAGGCCTGGTATCCGTTCGCATCCAAGATTGCCGAGATGATTCCCAGTCCCTCCAACTTGCGGTAATTGGAGTAAATGAGTTGGTTCACATTCCCTGTTTCCTTAATGTTGGCCAGCATCTTCAGCATTTTCGGTGAATAGGATTTCAACCCTTCGGCGCGGAGATACTTGTCAGGCTCTAGCCGCAGTTTCTCAAGAACCGCCGCCTTATCGTCGTCCGCCGTATCTTCGTTCGTCTCTTCCGTGGTTCCGCGCAGGGCGGAGGGAACAGCGTAGTTACAGACAAGACGCGACATCACGCGGTACGTAGAAAAATCCTGGTTGAGAGCACTGGGTCCTTTTGCGGACTTACGCGAATCCATCTGAATTTCTTTGTGTCGCATTTCCAGGTACCGATTGAACTGTTCATCGGACATCTCAATTTTCTCAATCATCTTATTGTCGTCCGTCCTCTTGGGAAGCATGCGTTCGTCGCTGCCCTTGTAGTAGGACACAAGACCCTGAATACGTTTCTGGAACAGCATGGCGTTCTTCACATCCAGACCGTCGATAAACGTATTTACAAACTCTGCAAAATCGGTGGGCAAGCATTCTAGGGCCTCTTTTTGAATGTATTCGCGAGCCGCCAGAACTCCACCAGGGAACTTGTCGGCAAAC
>Ga0136642_1001125_pt1 | contig 11845 bp, 12 predicted proteins | sample LowCatLa1302831Y_FD_115313 | JGI IMG/M metagenome (GOLD analysis project Ga0136642, IMG submission 115313) | Freshwater microbial communities from Lower Cathedral Lake, Yosemite National Park, California, USA - 13028-31Y | ecosystem: Environmental > Aquatic > Freshwater > Lake ... | reverse complement strand
CGAATACACCAAACGAGCTGTTGAACTAGGACAAGATGAAGTTGTAACAATTACTCCTTCAACTATCTCAATTGTTGATCTAAAAGGTAAAGCAATCACTCCACGTGAATACAAAATTTCTTGGGATGCATCAGCGGCCCAAAAAGGTGGTTTTACCCACTTCATGCTCAAAGAAATATTTGAACAGCCTAAAGCTGTTGCAGATACTTTGATTGGAAGATTGAGTGATAACAATCAGATTATTCTGGACGAAATTCATATGAGTTCTGCCGAAATCAACGAGATCAAAAAAATTATTGTTATTGCATGTGGAACTGCGTATCACGCAGGAATGATTGCAAAATATGCCATTGAGAAATGGGCAAAAATTCCGGTAGAGGTAGAGATTGCAAGCGAATTCCGATATCGAGATCCCATCATTGATAAATTCACACTAGTCATCGCCATTTCGCAATCTGGTGAAACGATGGATACCTTGATGGCAATCCGCCATGCAAAGGAGGCGGGCGCAAGAGTCTTAGCTATTTGCAACACAAATAGCTCAACGATTCCACGCGAATCAGATGCTGTTTTATATACACATGCAGGACCTGAAATCGCAGTTGCATCTACAAAGGCTTTTCTAACTCAAGTAGTTGCTGTTTATTTGATTGGCCTACACCTAGCACAAGTTCGAAATGTCATGAGTGATAATCGGGTAGCAGAGCTTTACTATGAAATGCTCGAACTACCAGGAAAAATTGAACAGATACTAGAGACCGTAGAGCCACTGCGTACATTGACTCGTAGTTTTGCTGAGTCACAATCAGTGCTCTTCTTAGGAAGAAATGTTGGATTCCCTGTCGCACTTGAAGGTGCTCTTAAATTAAAAGAACTGGCGTATATGCATGCAGAAGGATTTGCTGGCGGTGAACTCAAGCATGGCCCTATTGCTCTCATAGATCAGGGAACTCCAGTAATAGCGATATTGCCCGCAGGCCATGAGCATGCTCTCGATGAAAAAATGTTAAGTAATATTCAAGAAGTGAAAGCGCGCGGAGCGCGAGTGATTGTGATTGCGCAAGAGAGTGATGTAGTCGTTGGAGCCGAACACGTTATTCGCATCCCACACTCATCTGCATTATTTCAGCCAATATTGGCAACCGTTCCATTGCAAGTTTTCGCCTACGAAATGGCAATCTGTCGTGGCAACGACGTTGATCAACCTCGAAATTTAGCTAAATCAGTAACAGTTGAATAAATGTTAGACACAGTAGTTGCTCGCAGGGCTCAGATGTATCGAGCGTTACGTTGGTCATTACTTCTTTTTATAGGTTTTCTTATTATTACTCAACAAGTTTTGCAATATGGCCCCCTCGTACATTTTGATGACACTGTCAATCGCCAACACCGTCCAAGCTTTCCCGGTTTCTCAGGTTTTATATTGCGTCGACTCGATGATCTAGGTGCGCGTGGTCTTACAGCAACAATTCTGCTCATTGCAGCTGCGTATATTGCATACAAGTTCAAAACATGGAGACCGCTCAATCTCGCAGTAATATCTTTACTTCTTCTGAACCTTGTTGTGGGAGTCTTTAAAATTTTTCTTGGTCGACTCAAACCACGCATCGGAGTAGATATTTTCCATGCTGGCGGTATGTCATACCCAAGCGGCCACGCATCGAATGCCGTGCTTACCTGGGGAATTTTGGCTTATTTAATTTACAGGTATGCAAATGTAAATCGATATCAGGGTCGATTAGCTTCAGCGGCGGTCGTCCTTATATCTCTGACGGTGTGCACGGTCTCATTGATTCGCCACACTCATTGGTTTACCGATTTATTAGCGGGTCTTTTTATAGGAAGCTCACTTTTGGTCGCAATTATTGCGCTCGATCGTTATGTCCCATCTAATAGCCAACTCTCGTAGCCACAATTAGTATTGGCTCATGATTGATGGAATCGGAATTGATGTCGTTGATATAGAACGATTCAAGGCCTCGCTTGCGCGAACTCCAGGTCTGCTAGAAAAACTTTTTACAGAAAAGGAACGTATCAAACCCATACATTCTTTAGCGGCTCGTTTTGCTGCAAAAGAAGCTCTTGCTAAAGCTCTGAGTGTTGGAAAAGGTTTGCCTTGGCATGATGCTGAAATCTTGAATCTAGAGAATGGAAAACCAGTATTTCTGTTTAGAGGCGAAATTGCGCAAATTATAGATGGAGCCGATGTCCACCTTTCACTTTCACATGATGCAGGAATTGCATCAGCTACGGTGATTGTTGAGCGCAATTAATGTTTAATCGTGCAGAAGCAAGAATTAATCTCAATGCGATAGCCGCTAACGTGCGCCACCTAAAGGAACTATCTGGAACGAATCTATTGGCAGTTGTAAAAGCCGATGGTTATGGACATGGATTGGTAGAAGTTGCACAAGCTGCAATCTCTGCGGGAGCCACATGGTTAGGTGTGGCGCTCCTTGAAGAAGCAATCACCTTACGCAAGGCGGGAATTACAGCTCCTATACTTGCATGGTTAGTGCCACCAGGATCAGATTTTAATATGGCAGTAAAAAATAATATCGATATCGCTATTTCATCGATTGTCGCCTTTGAAGAAATCTCGAAGATTAGCGGTCGGCCTAGAATACATATTGAAATAGATACCGGTATGACGCGAGGTGGCTTCCTTGACCAATGGCAGAAGTTTCTACAATCTGATTTTTCTACAGTAAAAGTTGTTGGACTATTTTCACATTTTGCACGCGCAGACGAACCAGATGAAAAACAGAATTCTCATCAACGAGAGCGATTTCTTGAAATGTTTGCTGAACTCGAAGCAGTTGGAGTGCATCCCCAGATGCGTCATCTTTCCAACTCTGCTGCAACTCTCAAGGACCATTCATCGGCCTTTGATTTAGTGCGCACTGGAATATCCATGTATGGATTGACTCCTGATATTTCCATGGGGGATAGCGCAGCACTGGGGCTCCAGCCTGCTATGAAATTGAGAGCACGTTTACATTTAGTGAAGCATGTTCGCGCGAATTCACCTGTTGGCTACGGCGCGAGCGAAATGACGAAAGTTGATACAAAGCTCGGAGTTGTAGCCATGGGCTATGCCGATGGAATTCCTCGCATCGCACACGATTCTGGAGTTTTCATCGATGGAAAACGTGCGCCAATTATTGGGCGAGTTTCGATGGATCAATTTGTTGTAGATCTTGGTGCAGATTCATCCGCACAATCTGGCGACTGGGTAATCATTTTTGGTGATGGAAGTGAAGGCGAATACACAGCAGATGATTGGGGTAAGGCTTCTGGAAGTATCAATTATGAAATAGTTACACGAATTGGTGTTCGTGTACCTAGAATCTACGATTATGAATGAGAAAAACAATCTCCTCTCTATAGAAAACTTAACAATCAATTTTGGGGGTCTTTGCGCTCTCGACGATGTGTTTCTCAATATTGCACCAAATCAGGTTGTATCGCTGATAGGTCCAAATGGTGCTGGAAAAACCACTTTGTTTAATGCAATATGCGGACTCGTTAAACCAAATTCAGGTGCCATTAGCTTCGAAGGTAAAAAAATAAAATGGCCTAAACCTTCACAACTTGCCGACTATGGAATTGCACGTACGTTGCAAGGAGTGGGACTTTATAGCGGACTTACAGTTCTTGAGAATGTAATGATGGGGGCGGACAAGCATAAGAATTCTTATTTCGTAAAGGATCTCTTTGGCCTTTCAGCAAAGAATGAAGAAGGACTAAAAGCACGTGCGATGGATGCACTCGCTTGGGCTGGAGCAGCAGATAAATTTGAGTTATCTCCAAGTGAACTTACATATCCTGATTCGAAGCGAGTAGCCCTTGCCCGAGCACTTGTTATGCAACCAAAACTGTTGCTTCTCGATGAACCTGCCGCAGGGCTTGGACAAGATGAGATAGATAATTTAGCGAAACTCATAAATGATCTAAAACGCACATGTGCTGTCTTGCTTGTAGAACACCATGTCGATTTTGTCAGCAATATTTCAGATCAGGTTTACGTGCTTAATTTTGGAAAAGTTATTTCAAGTGGTGACTTTGAAACCGTAAAGCGAGACCCGGCCGTTGTCGCTGCGTACCTAGGAGTGGATTCGAGCACGGAAGATGGCGCTCTTTAATGTTAGAAATTAAAGATTTAGTAACCGAGTACGGAAGTGTGAAAGCGCTCAATGGCGTATCACTCGTTGCTCATGTTGGAAAAATTACAACAGTGATAGGTGCCAATGGTGCAGGAAAGAGCACGCTTCTGCGCACTATTTCCGCTCTAGAACAACCTCGTAGCGGAAATATTTCCTGGAATGGTAAATCAATTGTTGGACTCTCACCAGAGAAGATTGTTCGCTTAGGAATTGCGCATGTCCCTGAAGGTCATGCTGTAATTTCCCAATTGAGCGTTGAAGAAAATATTTCAATGGGTGCGCTTTTTCGAATGCGAAGTAACAAAGTAGATGTTAAGAATGCCCAACAAGAGATGTACCAACTCTTTCCTAGGCTGGAAGAACGAAAGAATCAATTAGCAGGCTCTCTTTCGGGTGGGGAACGACAGATGCTTGCAATTAGCCGAGCCTTAGTATCACGGCCTTCACTCTTACTTCTAGATGAGCCATCGCTAGGACTTGCACCACTTATTGTTGAACAAATAATTCAAACTATCAATGATTTATGTAGGAATACTGGACTTACTGTTTTATTAGTTGAGCAGAATGCGAACACAGCCTTGAGCGTTGCAGATCACGGAATTTTATTATCTCTCGGCTCCGTTGTGGCCGACCTACCAGCTGCGCAGATGAAGGCTGACGTCTCTTTGCGCGCAGCATATTTGGGGTACTAATGGAGATTTTTTTATCTGCAATTTTTTCTGGAACATCTCGTGGTGCAATTTATGCTTTAGCCGCCCTTGGTTTAGTTCTAGTGTGGCGTGGAGCTGGCGTAGTTAATTTTGCACAAATGGGTCAAGCGATGTTTACCACGTACATTGCATCAACACTTATTGGGCATCATTATTCTTACTGGCTTGCTTTTATTGTTGCCCTAATTTCTGGTGGCATACTCGGTGCCTTTGTAGATCTCACAGTGATGCGTCCGTTATCACGAAAAAGAAGTTCTAACTTCTTAGATAGCCCAGCGATGCACTCTACAATTCCAGTAATTGCTTCCCTTGGGATATTAGGTATTTTGCAATCGGGCGCAGGAATTTTTTGGGCGGCAGAGGAACGAGGATTCCCAACTCCTGTAAATTCATTAGGACTGGTAATAGGTGGCAAGACCATGCCATTTACGGCTTTCGATCTCTTCGTTATAGGAACTGTCTTTATAACTCTTGTTATCACAACCTATTTTTTCAAAGGTACCGGAATGGGACTTGCAATGCGCGCTAGTGCACTCAATTCAGAAGTTGCACGATTGAGTGGAATTAAAATTGGCTCGATGCGAACTTTAAGCTGGACAATTTCAGGTGTGGCCTCATCCCTGGCGGGCTTACTTGTAACGCCGAGTGCAAATTTATCCCCTAGCACTTTGGATCTTATTTTGATTATTGGATTTACCGCCGCAGTCGTTGGAGGGTTAGATAGTTTGCTTGGCTCAGTTATTGGAGGCTTTGCTCTAGGTCTTCTTATTTCTTTCGTCAATGTCTATGACACTCCAGAAGATATATTTTTAGCGATATTGGTTGTACTCCTTGCCGTGTTGCTAATAAGACCTCAAGGTTTATTAGGGAGTAAGGAAGTTCGACGTGTCTAGAACTCGCTCCTATGGCCGCAAGAATTTAATTATTTCAATTCTTTTTGCAGTTCTGATTTTTATACTTTCTATAAAACTTGATCCATATAATTTAGGCCAAGTCGCAGTTGCGCTCATGTTATTTATTGGTGTGCTTTCAATTGTTTTGCTCACTGGAGCATCTGGTCAAATATCTCTCGGTCAAGGTGCCTTAATGGCAGTGGGTGGATTTGCAGCAGCTCTTGCAATATTGAACTTGGGATTATCAATGTGGGTGGCAATTATTCTTGCAGTGATTGCCGCTCTACTTGCAGGACTTTTATTAGGAATTACTGCTGCGCGTTTATCTGGTCCTTACTTAGCAGGAACAACTCTTGTAATCGCATTGGCAATTCCATCGCTAGCGACTCGCTTTGAATCTGTTTTCGGTGGAGATGTCGGGCTCAACATTAATTTTGGAAATCCTCCAGCTTGGCTCAGTTCATTGATGGGATCGGTTGGTTATGAACAATGGCAATTGCTTGCAACGCTTCCATTTGCTGTCCTAGCCCTTTTCTTTACTTCAAATATTTTGAGCTCGCGCACTGGTCGCAGTTGGCGTGCATTGCGTGATAATGAAATTGCATCATCACTCAATGGTATTAATATTTCACAAACAAAAATATTTGTATTTGTAATCAGTTCAGGTTTTGCGGGTCTCGCTGGCGTTCTCTATGGATTGCGTGGAATCGTAGGCCCAAGTGTTTACCCAATATCACTCTCGCTCATGTTGCTCACTGGCGCAGTACTGGGTGGAATTCGAAGCATTCTCGGCGCCCTTATCGGTTCCATACTTGTCGTGTTCTTACCGGATGTAATTGATTCGATCATGAAACATTTTTCTCCCTCAGAGCAAGTGGCTAACTATCTACCTGCCATGATTTCTAGTCTGCTTTTGATTCTGACCGTGGTCTTAAATCCGGGTGGGATTGCCCATGGGCTCCATCGCACACGGCGCCACCTCTGAAAAACCCCTCCTCAGACGGAGTTTCGTTTCCAATTTGTTCACTTCTTATTCCCCGCATGTTAGGTTGAGGTGGTTTCGGGTCGCCTGTGACCCGGCTACTGAGCACGAAACCCTCGTGCTACTGCTCAGTAAAGTGCAATAGAAAGAGTGAACGCAGTGAATAAAAGAAAAACATTTTCTCCTCTGACCCGCAGAGGAATGATGGCACTTGTCGCGGGAGTTACGGTGAGTTCGCTCGCCGTAACAGCCCTGCCTGCAACTGCTGCAACTGATCCTGGCGTTACTAGCTCCGAAATTGTTCTCGGAATGCAGTTGCCACAATCAGGTCCAGCGAGCCCTGGATATAACAAAGTCGATGATGCCGCCCGAGCATACTTTGACTACGTAAATTCAAAAGGTGGAATTTATGGTCGTAAAGTTCGCCTAGAAGTAAGAGATGACCAGTACAAGGCAGGTTTGACTGTCTCAAGTGCGTCATCACTTATCAATAAAGATAAGGTATTCGCATTTATTGGAAGTATCGGAACACAGACACATATTTCTGTCATCAGCGACATCAACCGACGTGGCATTCCGGATCTCTTTGTAAATAGCGGTTACAGCGGTTTCTATACAAACCCACAGACCTATCCAACAACTTTTGCTGGACTTGGTACCTATGTTGTTGAATCCAAGATTGTTGGAAAGTACATCAAAGATACATATCCAACGAAGAAGGTCGGAATTTTGTACCAGACCGATGACTTTGGTCGTAATGCACTACAAGGTTTCACAACAGCTGGGCTCTCCTTTGAAGCCAAGAAAACTGCAGTGAACTTTATTGCAGGTACTCAGGGATCAATTGGACTTGCAAGCCAACTCACAGCACTTAAAGCCAATGGAGTTGAAATTGTAATCATTGCCGCCGTTGCATCCGCAACAGCAATCGCAGTTGCAACTGCAGCGCAACTTGGTTACAAGCCAGACAAATGGGTTGTAACTAGCGTTGGTGCAGATGCAACAACATTCCAAACAATCCTTGGTTCCAAGGGTGTAACTCCAGCAGTTTCTGCAGGAATGCTTGCAGGAATTATTAGTGCATCACATGCACCATCACCAGGTGATACCACTGACGAATATGTTGCAGCATTCAAGAAAATTAATGATGACTTCAATAAGGGTCCAGATAAGCGATGGGACAATAACGTCCTTCAAGGAATGAATATCGCTTACATGGCAACGGAAGCTCTCTTCGGTACAGGTTCAAACCTCACACGAAAAGGCATTATTTCCTACATTGAAAACAATGGTTCCAAGATGAGTAGTGCTGCACTTTCACCGCTCGGATATTCCAGAACTTCTCACGAAGCCTTCACTGCATTCTGGATTGGTGCATACGATGGGGCAACAGTTTTGAAACCAATCACTGGAACTCGTGTCCTATACACAACTGATTCAGGTACTGGACCAGTAACTGTTTCAAATTACATGCGTCCTGCGCTACCCGCAGATGCAATCGCGAAGGGTGCATAAGTAACCATGAAAAAAATAACAATACGTAAGTTCATCGCAACACTTGGTGCAAGCGCGCTCATTGTTGGCGGAACGCTCACACTCATCCCGTCAGCAAATGCAGCAGATCCAGTTGTTGAAACAACTACTGGAAAACTTGCTAATGGTGCTACATATTTGATGAAAGTACCTGCACGTTTCAACGGTACTTTCTTTATTTGGAATCATGGATTCCGTCCATCGTATCCATACCCAAGCTATACAGTTCCTGCCGGCGTTGAGGAATTAACTCCTTATAGCGTCAATCTCAAAGCAGATGTCACTGCACAGATGCTCAAAGCAGGTTACGGTGTTGCATCATATGATCGCGTATCAACTGGCGGTCTACATGGTTGGAATACAACTGATGGCGTCGAGATGCTCAAAGATATGGTTGATACCGCTCATGCTAAATACACAACTATCAAAAAAGTAGTTGTGTATGGCTCATCAGGTGCTGCGCCGGTTATCAATCAATTTATTGAGAAGTATCCAGATAAGGCTGATGCTGTTGGCCTGATGGCGGGACTTACAACACCATCAGCTGCTATTCAATCTCTCTGCGATTATTTCTATCTGCTCAGTGTCTTTGCTGATCCAACAATTAAGGGTTGTGCAGCATTTGGGGTTGCAAAAGGAGTGGCAGGACATATGGCAGCTCTTGGAGAATTTGCGAAAGCTGGAGCACTTCTATCTGGATGGAGCAAAGACCTAGGTTCATTACCTCTTGCTTATCCAGCACCACTTGCAACTTCAGGAATTCCACAACGTTCAGCACTTCTACTATCAGGATTAATAGTTGGACTCCCTACAAAGAGTGCACATATGGATGGAATCTCTACCTCTGCCGTCATTGCAGAACAGAGCATCAATGCAACAGTTGCAATCCTTGAAAACTCACAAGATGCACTTGGAACTGGAACACTTGCTGGCCAAGCAATTGGCGAGATCACAGGCCCAGGCTTCTACGACAACACAAAAACAGATTGGTCAGCACTACTGAGTGCAGCCGATTCTGGTCGTTACAACCTTGGACTTTCGGGTGATGATGCAATTGCAGGAATGCTCGGTGTTCTCAAGATGATGCCGCGCGTTAAGGGTGATCCTGCTGCAGTTGCAAAGTTCAAAGCATTGGACAAAATCAACTACACATCAGACAAACCAACTATCTTGCTTTCAAATGATGCAGATCGCCTTGTCTTTGCAGGAAATAGCGCCTTGTATGTTTCAAATGCACAAGCTTCATACAAAGCACGTCTTGCTAAATACAAAGCAGGTACAGGAACAAAGCCAGTGTGGAACACATTAGCTTTGTATGCCCTTACTCCAGAGACATATACCAAGTACACAGATAAGGGTCTTCCTGATTTCACAGCTGCTCCAGCTGTATCGGGAGTCGGCCACCAATCATTTACTGAAGCCCAGATGATGGGTTGGGTTAAGTTATTGGCGCAATCTGCAAAGACGGGTAAAGCTCCAAGTCAGAAATTTGTTGGTTCAGCAATCTTTGCCAAGATTGATCCGAACTTGAATACAGATCCTGACTTCTTACCAAATCTCTTGAAATATAAGAGCTAAGTAGAAAATATCAAGGGCAGGGCTTCGGGAAACCGGGGCCCTGTTCTTTTTTCTTTGCCATTACTCTTAAGCCATGATTTCGATTGCTACTCCTGCCGATATGCATGCACTCGGTGTGCGCATCGGGCAATCACTCAAAGCAGGAGATCTTCTTATGATCAATGGGCCACTTGGGGCTGGGAAAACTGTGCTTGCACAAGGTATCGGTGAGGCATTGGGACACACAGATATTACTTCTCCTACATTTGTTATTTCTCGAGTGCATAAAGGTGCGCTCTCACTTATTCACGTAGATGCATATCGCTTAGTTGATTCAAAAAATCCTAATCTTTATTTGGATGATCTCGATTTAGATTCACAACGTGAAAGCGCTGTCATCGTTATTGAATGGGGTGGGCAAGAATCCGCCCGCCTCGATGATGAACGTCTTGAAATATTCATTGACCGCAGCGAGGATATTCGAAAAGTAAGTGCAACTGGTGTTGGTGCACGTTGGCAAGGATTCTCATTATGAGCACATCGCTCGTCATTGATACCTCGACAAATCGCACAGTCGTCGGTGTTGTTACCGATGGAAAACTCATCTGGAGTGGTCATCGAGATGGCGCAACTGCCCACGGTCCATCACTTCCACTTTTAGTACAAGAGGCAATTACCCAACATAACATTGACCAAGTAATCGTTGGAATGGGACCTGGCCCATTTACGGGATTACGAGTTGGAATTGGATTCGCACATACATTTGCTCGCGCTCGCAATATTGAGGTCATAGGTATTTGTTCACTTGACGCCATTGCCGCGCAAATAAATGAGAAAGATTTCATTGTTGCAACAGATGCACGCCGTAAAGAGTGGTACTGGGCTCGATATACAGATGGAATTCGCGTTGCAGAACCAGAAGTTAGTTTTCCCACCTATGTAGAAAAAATTGGTACAACCGTTCACTTCGGTCTTTTCCCAAACCTTATAGCGATGACTGATCTTGCAAAGCAAAGACCAATTACCGAACCAATGTATTTACGCCGACCCGATGCAGTAGCAACGGCGGATCGCCCATGATTACTTACCGCGAAGCTAGCGCCTTGGATATTCCAGTACTCACATCGATGGAGAAAATACTTTTCCCTGACACGCCGTGGTCAACTGCGCAATTCAAAGAAGAGTTTGCTGGTGTTCCGCGTACACGATATTTCTGCGTTGCAACAGATGGTGAAAACATTATCGGCTATGCAGGAGTGATGGTGATTGCACCCGGTGTGGAAGCAGACATACTCACCGTTGGAGTGCTTGAAACATATAGAAAACAAGGCATAGGGCGTGCCTTTATGGATCAGATAGAAGCATGGTCTGTGCAACGCGGCGCACCAGCAATGATGCTCGAAGTTGATGTTGAAAATATTGCCGCCGTTGCACTCTATGAAAGTCTTGGTTATTCAAAGATATCTACCAGAAAAGATTATTATGGTCCATCACTCGATGCTTTTGTAATGCGCAAAGAGTTGGTGCACGCATGAGCCAGCCAATAGTTCTAGGTATTGAAACATCGTGTGATGAAACAGCAATCGGCATTGTTCAGGGCCGCACTTTGCTTGCAAATGTCATTGCATCTAGCGTTGAAGAACATGCACGCTTTGGGGGAGTAGTTCCTGAGATTGCGAGCCGTGCACATCTAGAGGCAATGATGCCAAGTATTGAGAAAGCACTTGTAGATTCAAAACTATCTCTTAGTGATATCGATGCAGTTGCAGTAACTGCTGGCCCAGGGTTAGTTGGCGCGCTCCTTGTCGGTGTTGCCTCCGCTAGTGGATTAGCACTTGGTCTTGGTAAACCTTTGTACGGTGTCAACCACTTAGCTGCGCATGTCAGCGTTGATTTCCTAACTCACGATCAACCGCTTGATCCAACTATCGCATTACTCGTAAGCGGTGGTCATTCATCACTCCTACAAGTCGATGACATAACACAATCGATAACAAAGCTTGG
>Ga0136642_1001123_pt1 | contig 11848 bp, 23 predicted proteins | sample LowCatLa1302831Y_FD_115313 | JGI IMG/M metagenome (GOLD analysis project Ga0136642, IMG submission 115313) | Freshwater microbial communities from Lower Cathedral Lake, Yosemite National Park, California, USA - 13028-31Y | ecosystem: Environmental > Aquatic > Freshwater > Lake ... | reverse complement strand
ATGCTCGGAGTAGTTGTTTATAATGAAATTGTCTATTTCAGCACCGTACAAATTATTATTTGTTCCAGTACTAAGAACAAGGCTGTTATTCTGTAAACCGCCAATGAGACGAGAGGCTTCAGTTAGGCTTTCTTTAATTACGTTGAAGTTCTCTCTAAACCCCGAACTGGGGTTATCCTGTCCTTTTTTAGGAAAGGTTTCGTCGATTTCGCTGATGTAGAAAGAAAGAGTATTTGTACTGGTTGTCATCTGATTGAAAACTCACTTATTCCTTTATTTAGTGATTTTTCCAAACAGCAATTAAACAGAATCTGGCCAGTCTCTGAAGAGTGCGTGTTGAATAGTACCCGAAACAAACTGGTTAAAACTGCGATGTTTGTCTTCTAATTCGCCCTCTAAAGGTGCTACACGTTTAAAGGCAGTGTCTAATTGGGCCATGCCTGTAAACTCCATCATGATATGCCATTCTGGTATATCTAGACTACGGAATCCCATCTTACAGCGAGTGATTCGATAACTGACCATCTTGTCTTCAGAAACTAAATGATCTAGGAAGCCCTTCATGTTGTTAACCCAATCGAGATCACTAATGTCGCCTTCTTTGTCGGCCCAAACGTGATAGATATCCATTAGATAAATCCCTTCGGAATCTTTGGTGGGTCTTTAAATCTACGTGCCATCTCATCCTCAAATTTACGGTCGCTAGGAGCGAAATCTCGTTTCTGTTCCATCTGCATTTGATTTAGTTTGATCTGTGCATCGGTGGGAATTTCAAGGAAGGGTTTTCCATAGGCTTCCCGTTCTCTAATAGGAAGAGACGCAGGACCTTTTGTGATCATTGTTTGCCAATCTTCGTCGGGCAGTTCAGTTTTACAGATACCTATACCGTTATCACCACGCTCTGGGAAATAGTCTTCTTTACCACCCTTACGTCTAATATCTAGTGTGTTACAGTGCATACCTCCGTCCCAAAATGTTCTGGCCCTAAATGGAGTTACGTGTGCTGTAATACCTCGTTTGGCAAACTCTTCAAACAGGCTATCATGCCCGCCGATACACAAGATGTTATTATGATCAAGCACCAGCACGTTAACTTCAAAGTAAGTTTCCGTAAAGTTACCTACCCAAGTTTTACAATACTGATTAACATAGTCGTTAAAAGAAGGAGCAGTTTCACCGGGCAACATCCATTTGCCCATCGCAGAGTTGATGCTATTGGCCTTGAACATTTCCCACTGTTTAGAACTGCTTCTTGCCAGTTCTTCTCGACTCTTTCCGTTTGAAACTACAGAATATGTAGGGTCTGCTATATTGATACGATCCCACCCTGGATAAAACAATTCATAGTCTTGGAAGTACTTGGTTGTAAGCAACAGGCCCGGACGTAGGGGAGCAAAACATCCATCGTAATGCCCGCCGTTGGTAGTGTAATGAACACGATAGTCTTTGGCAAATTCTGGAGGATATGCACGATTGAATTTAATCCAATCGTCAAACAGGAAATTGTTTTTCACAACCTGGTCCCACTTGTTCAGCAGATAAGCAACGGTCATGTTACGGTCAAACATAAGGTCACGTCCCAGGCGTACAGTGCTGGGGCCAGCAACCCAAGGACGTGATTTAATTTCAATATCACGGTCTTTCCTGTATTCGTCCATAACAGGACCCCAGCAGGTCTTTTCATAAGCATAAGGACTAGAACAGTAGAGAGTGTTGCCTACTACACAGTAAGTATCACGTATGGCAATTGGTGGTTTGAATAGTCTGCCCTGTGAGTTAGTATAGAGATCCTTGCGAGTTTCATCGATAAAAGGTCTGCGAACAATCACACCCCAATCTTCTAAGAACTTGTGTGTGCGATCCAGATCTTCCTTGGTCATGTCAGTCAGCATGTGAAATGCATCTCTGATATCCGGGGGCAGATCATCGTAGAAACTCTTGGGCCAAGTGTCGCCTAACCAAACTTCTTCTAGGGGATCCCAACCATTGTGGGAATTTATTACGGGCATATCATCTCCATTAACTGTGCAGATAATATTTATTACGCTATGGGACCCAGCATTTCAAATCCGTTGATCTCTTGTTTGTACTCATCTGCACCACCTAGATACAGGTACTGGAATCCTCGTGCCTTGTAAAGAGCACATTCATGCTTCATGGTTTCTATACCCAAGCGTAAACTGGGTTCTGCATAGTCCCAAGCAAATTGCAGGCACTCCGCATTTTGATCATCATATCTGCGCACTAGACTAAATGCGATCAATTCGCAACGAAGATTGTAGTAGCCCAGGACATCTGTGTCAGCGGCAAGATACTGGCAGGGAAATATGGGCATGACGCTACTAAACTGCTTGTACCGGCAGTACTTGTAATAGATGGTGTTCAGTTCGTCTACATTGGGTTTGACTATGTAGCACCAGTTACTGAGCAACTGATAGTCAGTTAGGCTTAAATCAATACGGGCAAACTTCATGACCAATAGTCCGTATCTTGATGTCGTGATTGATTTGTCACTTGGTCGGACAATCGATCACGAAAGCCTACCACACGATCGTAATAGTCAGCGGGCCAACGATCGTAGTAGTCAGTGCGTTTCAGCATACGAGTAGCGGCCGCAAGTTTATCGTAGGACTGGATCATTATCAGTGCAAAGAATTGATTGTTGAACATAACACCATTAACTGTTTCGGGTGAGTCAGGATGATCTTCTAGGGCAACAAGATTAAGGGGAGCCAGCAGTGTATAGTTGGCGGTGTCCACTGCTTGAGCAAAATAGTCAGCCCCAATTGCTCTGGGATCATATGCCAGTATCACCACATCGACTTCGTCCGTCCAAGACTCCGCTACACTGATCAAATCCAATGCCAGATCAACAGATCCCGCACGTACTGACCAACGAGCCATGTGAGCGTAGGGACAGGGAGCCCAGCCATCTAAGCCGGGATTCTCAACACTGAGGAAACTTCGGATCCATTCTCGGATATAGCGTTCTGCTGACTGTGGGTCGATCATGTGGGCGTGGTCTTAAAAAATCTGCGTAGCAGACGGGGCAAAAAAAACATTTTGCCGTCTATTATCTGCATAGTTAATTAGTTATGCCGTACCCGGTAAATTCACCACGAGATTCAAAGGTCGGACCACGGGGCTCTCCATTATCTGCGATATATCACGCGGATTAAAACTGGCTAAAGTAACCAAGTATTGAGTCGTTGTGCCAGTATTGGTCACGGTAAAATAATTAGCACCCGTGTCCGCTAGACAACTGCCCTGGCTCATGCTCCATTCTGCCCTGGTATCAATACCTTGGTTATCAAACTCGTTCCACGAACACATTATTCCACGATCATTGGATATGCGCTGTAGCGGCGAGTCCGACAGCAGGGTCAGTTGAGATTCATCGGTCACGGAGTGCAGGCGTATGACTAAATTGGTGTTTTCGGGACGAGCAAAGAACAGAGTCCAAGCACACACACCTAGATAACCCCCGTTCAGTCGATCTAACAGCAGGGGTGTTGTAGTACTTGGGGGCATGTAGAAAGTCCTGCTCCAACCTTCTGATATAGAGTGCAGATCACGCAGTCGCAGATATTTGTAGTAGAATTTAGGGTTAGTCAGCAGGGTCAAGGGCTGTGATTGATCCATGGGCTGTCCCGCACGATCAGTCAAGGGCCAAGGAGTATGTCCAGGCCATGGCCAACGATCCTGTATGGCTACACCATAGAATGCCACTGTACTGGTTGTTGACGCAAAATCTGTCATTGACCTCTCCATGCATAGGTTACGGTAGAGTTAGGTGAGACAATGGGACTTTCCAATAGACCCTGTAGATCAGCACTGAGGAAACTGGCTATCGTGACCAGCACAGCAGGCTCTGTGCCCGTGTTCTCAATATCATACCAGTAATTTCCACTGCGATAGATCATGTTGCCCCGGCTCATGGGCCAAGACTCCACTAGAGTAACATTGTCCAGTGACTGTTCTGGATAGTTGTCAATTTGGCAGTAGAGATTAGGAGTAGTATGACTGCGCTGTAGACTGCTGTTACTGATCAACTGATACTGGTTTGGATCCACAAGATCATAGGTGTTTAGTACCAGGCTGGCATTTTCGGGTCGTGCAATATACAGTGTCCAAGCGGCTGTTTCTGTCCACCCATTGACTTCTGCACGATCTAGGGTTATGGGACAGCGTGTGCCCGGGGGCAAATAGAATGTGCGATTCCAGCAGTAGTCACGACTGGGTATCATGCGTAGCCATTTGAAGTACCAGCGTGGATTTGTCTGTGTAACTACGGGCTGTAGCGGGTCTAATGGATTGTTCTGCTGATCGGCCAGTGGACGAGCCGCGGGTTCTGGAAAAGGATAGCGTGAATCAACTGTGAGACCAAGGAATCTGCTCATACCATATTTACCAAGTGGCTGACCACTGTGCTTGTGGTTGTCTAGTGGGAGCGTGTAATAGACTGTCCAACTGACCAAGATGACAACTGGATATGGCTACTACAGTAGCAGTGGTAGTGCCCGTATTGATCATACTGAACCAATGTTCTCCAGTGGGATAAACCCACGAACTGTCCGCTAGAGTCTGAGTTTCCACGGGCGTTTGACCAGTGATGTCAAACGTGGGGAAAGATTCTGTACGACATGAGGGAACTGCCATAACTGTGCCGTAGCGTATGAGTCCTGAACTATTGACTATGTTGACTGTATTGTCAGGTTGCCATGACTGTATCTGTACTGAAGCATTTTCAGGACGGCTTAGAAACACAGTCCATGACGCTGTTTGTATCACACCCGTTACACGATTGAAGTTGATGTCTTTAGATGGTAATGTTTGCGATCCGGGTGGCAGCCACCATATGCGAGTCCATGATCCACGTATAAACGCTCGTAGATACTTGAGATACCAACGTCCGTCACAGTAAACAGCCAGTGGATCCTGTGATTCATTTACCAGTTCACCGTGCTGATGTGCCAGTTTGGGACGACTGAATGTTCCGGGCAAGTATCCATTTGGTTCGGGCCAAGGAGTAGTGCCCACAAGATGTAGACTCATGAATTGACTGGTAGCAGTGTTAGTTGCAGTGGCCAGCACACTGGTAGTAACGGATGTATTAAATGGCATAGGAATATTTATCACTTGTGGGATCACGGCCGAATGGTTTTACCAAAATTGGTCTAGTGCAGATAAAAAAATTGTAAAAAATTTTTCACTGTGACCCGATTTTGTCCAGTGCAGGTGAAAATTTTGGCTTGCAGTTTTTTTAGGGAGTGGAGAACCATGGTCCTGGTGATCTAGTCTAACTGGCATGCTTGCTTTGCTTGTGCGCTTGCTCAAAAAAAAAGGCACCTCCTGGTGCCCCCTCCCCACCCCCCATGGTGGTCAGACCTCTCCGACCTCATCCAAGTCCAACTCCAAGTCCCTCTCACCATAGACATCGTATCCTTCTGCTTCTAGTTCTGCTATTGCTTCGTTCATGAGACTCTCTACCATGCGCACCTTGTCTACTGTACGGATCTCCTTGTGGCGCTTGGCACGTGCTGTACCCTGCTTGTAGACCACGTACAAGTGCTCTGTACAGTATGCTCTACCCGCTACTGCAGGGCTACAGCATGTGGGCGTGAGCGTGCTGTGATCGTTGCTGCCAATGTATTGACATGCTGTTGTTGTAGTCATTGCTGGCCTTTGTTGTTGTTGATGTAGTTGATCACTGTCTGCTCTGTGAGTAAGCCCCATGCCCACAGCAGGGCATACACACAGGCCGTGTGCCATGTCTGTATGCCCTCAATGCTGGACAGCACGGCACTCAAGCAGAGCAAGAGTCCTATGCGCTGTAGCATCATGCTCTGCGCATACAGGTAGTCTTGGCCATTGCTTCCCAGTTCTTGGGGAAGCTCTTGCGCAGGTCTGCAATCTTCAACACCATACGCAGGCTCAGCTCACGTAGTTTGTCTTGGTTCAGGGTAATGAACTCTACCACTTCATCCTTCTGGATGTCACCAAAGTCGTAGCGGTCCAACATACCTTGACCTACGATCTGCTTGATGCGCAAGATCTTCTCTCTGTTGGTATCCATCTGCAGATCAATGTAGTGGCAACGTGACTCTAGTGCATCCAAGTGGTCACGCAACTTCTTTGAGCGTACGTGTTCAAACTTGATGTTGGTAATAAAGATAGCCGCGCCTTTGAACTCGAAACGATCTGGAATGCCTTCTGAGCGCAACAAGCGGCTGTCTGTGTTCCAGGATATGAACCTGCGCTCTGAACTGTCTAAGGCACCCTTGAGAATGTTTAAGGAGAGGTCTTCCATAAGGATTGAGTCGCAGTCGTCAAACACCACTACACTCTTAGCATCTGAGAACTCGTACAACTTAGAGTAGAGTCCGATTGAGCTCATAGCACCCTTGACCACTTCATACTTGGGCTTACGCTCTGCTAGTGTATCAAACAGGCCGTCCTTCTGTAGTACTGCTTCTACGCCAAAGGATTTTCCAACGCCGGGTGGGCCGCTGACAATCATGGCACGTACATCGCCACTCTTAACAGCCTTGGTCATCTCAGTGAGGATCTCAAAGCGCTCGCCCAGTCGCTCCAGGATCTGCTGATCAGTTTCCTGTGCTACTTCTTTCTCGCGGCGCTTGATAGCCTCCGTGTCAAACTCTAGTACTGTAGTGACTGGGCTGGCTTTCTTTGCTGATGCTTTCATGGATTTGCCTTTCATGTGTGTATTTAAAACGTTTCTCTCAATCTGTATTATAACAGGGCGTTGCGGCCCTGTCTACCCCTAATTAATCCAAACGTGATCCTGCGTAGACCTTGTCCAAGCCCAACTTGTCTTTGATGACCTCTGCGTATGCGTAGGCACCCGCTTCCAAGATGTCAACTGACTGTACAGCGGCCTTGCTGGGATTCCACAAGCACAAGGCACCCGTGTAGTCTTTGCGGAAGCCGTAACTGGCCAATGCCTTGCCCAACTTGCTGTTTGAGCGAACACCGTAGATGTTAACCCAAGCAAAGCCGCAAGCACCGCGGTCACCATGCTTGCTGTACAATTCCTTAGCGGCTGTACGGGCGGCCATCTCAGCGGCGTTACATGCGTCTTGCACGGCTTCTGCGTTGAAAGTCTCTTTAGTTGCGATTGCGAACATAGTCAGCTCCTTTGTGTGTAAGTATGTATTATAACGCCAGATCAAAGACCTGTCAACCTCTAGGGTCTTTGTTGTTATTCTACAACAGTCAACATATTAGCCGGCACTTTCCACAAGCCCGTGGATGAGTTGACTGTGACATACTTGATGGCAATCTTCATCACGGTGCCAGTCACGTTGCGGCCTTGTTTAATGCTATTGAAGTTGACATTGTCGCCAATGCGCAGACTACGTTTGGTCCGCTCTATAAGTCGTGCTCGAGCATACTTAACAGCATCGGCGATGGCCGCCAGTTCCTCGTTGGTGAATTTGCTGGAAACGATCTCTGTGGTGATTGTTTGAACGCTCATAGTGTGCTCCTTACAGTTTAGTGATTAACCAGCATTTGAAAATGCCAATGACTACGAAAAATATTACAAAGATTAATTCTGGACTCATTTAGTGCTCCTTAGTGTCTATGTATGTATTATAACGCCAGATCAAAGACCTGTCAACCTGTAGGGTTTTAAGTAGTGTTGCGCTTCTGCCACATCCTGGCACTCGTCACATACTGCCACGATCATCATTTCTATCACAGTCTCGGCATCTCTGCGCCACGCAGGCTGTAGGCTGGCAATGAATCGATTGCACTCTGCCCTAGAGCCCATAGACCACAGGATGTCTGCAATAGCCCGCTGACGCTTGTTGAGTCCATCAATTGTTATCATATATCTCCTCGTAGACGATGTAGGCCAGCATGATCCAGACTGGAGTCAGCATGATCAGTAGGTTGATGACGGCTTGTGGAATTACCATGCCAACTCCTTGGGACCGTATGTGATCTTGCCTTCGTAGTCCAACTGGCTCTGCTCGAACTCTGTAAGGTAGTCGTCTGCTACCAACTCGAAGTTAATGATGTTCTCTTTGATGTGCTCGTTGTCGCACTCGATCTGTGAGCGCAGGCACATTACAGCGGTTGTGACATCACCCTTGAACTTCTTGACCACATAGTCTGAACCGCCCTTGGCTTTCCAATACTGTGGGCACTCGCCCTCGCCTTCCCAATCGTGGGCGCCGTAGTTCTCGTAAACCTGTGTAGTGATTAACAGTTTAGCCATTGTGTGCTCCTTGTTAGTGTATGTATTATAACGTCAAATAAAGACCCTGTCAACCGAAGGGTTATTCCCAAGACCGGTCGCTGTTGGCATCCTCAAGCATATCCTCTAGCCGTGCAACTTCTTCCTTGGCACTGGCATACATACTCAGCAACCACTCAACTCGTTCCACATAGTTGCCCTTACGCCAGTCCTTGCTGCCTTCGAACAACTCTGTAGGCAGGAGTTCCTGGATACGTTGAATTTCTGTTTTCATGGTGTGCTCCTTGTTGCGATGTATATATTATAACACCGTTTGGAAGACCTGTCAATCGGTAGGGTTATTACCACTCCTTGCGATCACCTGACTCTTCGTTGTCGCGATAGCCTGCTGAGTAGGCTGTGATCTCTTGGGCTGTCATCTGTGCCATCTCTGTGCGATCGCCGTTGTAGGTTCCTTTTGGCCAGTAGTGAGGATCAAAAGGGCGACCGTAGTAGGAGTCTGCAGATCCACGATCGTAAGGGCTACCGTGTTGTGTGCTATAAAGTGTCTGTTCTGTTATCATATTAGCCTTTCAAGATGTTGAAGATTGAGTTTTGAAGTTCTGAGACTTCATCGTTGGGCACAAAGAAGTCTGTGCGCGGATCCCAGTACTCACCTGCCTTTGGATCGTAGTACAGAACTCGACCGTTGGGATAGTGGAAAGGGCCCTCTAAGCCCTTACGGCTTGTGAACTCCTGATTGTGCTTGAAAACAGTGTATGCCATTGTCTGTGCTCCTAAGTAGTCTCTATTATAGCATCTTGGTAAAACCGAGTCAACCGTAGGGTCTTTGGAGTGCCGGGAGGTGTGGCAGAAATACAACAAAGGTGAACCCCGCGATGTTTCACAACATGCGGGGTTCTGGGTGCCCGGGACACTACCCCCGGGGCTTCGGAGCGAACTTCTTAGATGCCCATTGCCAAGGCGCGGTAGCCTGCGGCAACAATGGTGCGACTTGCATTGCCCAATTGGTACTCAGTGACCTGAACACCATTGCCAGCCTTGCGACCGTTCGCATAAACGGCATAACCTGCTTGGCGGATGCGGCTTACTTCGGCGCCGATGTTCTTAACACCAAAACGCTTGTCTGCTTGGCTAGCAGTCAACTTCTCGCCCATTGCAAGAGCGTTGAACAATTTATGAGTCTTAGTACCTTCGTTGATTTTCTTAAACATTTTTTGATTTCCTTAATTAAGACTGTATCTAAACAGTTGCATTAAGTATATAGGTATTAGGCATAGTTTGCAAGACTCTTTTTGTCCATATGCTTGGCTTTTTGTCCAAACTCTTTGGTTGTGTAATAGTCAATCAATCGACGTTGGATCATGGTAATCAGGTCACCGTGGTCATCATCGATCACAAACCGCACAGGACAATTGGCCCATGTACTGGTCGCTTGGAACTGTGCAAACCACCTGCGATGCTCGCGATTCTCTGCTTTGAATACTGTCCAAGGACGTCCGTGGAATGATAAGATGCTCATTTGTTGTATGTGTAATTAGATTTGAGAACCGCACTCAGAACCACGATGGCACACCATGTGTCAAAGTTGGTAGGGATGTTCAGTGAGGGGAATAAGGTATTCATGGCCCAGATCGTGGCGATCGGACCAAGGATGATCATCAGTATGGCAAACGCCAACGCCATCATTATCTTGTTCATGTTCTGCTCCAGTATAGTGTAAAGACGGGGCACTAAGGCCCCGTGTTGCTTAGAACGGTGCGTCTTCCAAGTCACCGAATACGTCTTTACTCATCTGTGCTACAGACACTTCTTTGGTAGCATTAGTCTTGGCTTCTACTGCCAATGCCTTTGGAGTCTTGGGCTTAGGAGCCTTCTTGGTCTCTTTGTTGGGCTTCTGCTCTTTAGAGGCACCCTTGACTGCTCGCTTGTCCACAGCCTCAAGCAGAGCGGATTGTACTTCTTGGTTTGTCACGCCGTTCTGGGTAGCGAAGTCAATGCTCAACAAGTAAGCAATGGCATCTTCTTTAGTCATAGGGTTCTTCAACTCTACGATGTCGATACTAGTGTGACCGTTCTTGATCAGCACCTTTTGACGGAAAGCATCGTTGCAGAAACGAACTTTGAATTGACCGTCGAGTTTAGAAACGCCTGCGTGTGTAAAAGTCTTGCTCATATAAATTTCCTCTGTGTGTGTTAAAAAGTCCTGCGAACCGTTTCGCATTAATTAAATTATACTGCCATTTTGGTTGGCAGTCAACCATTTTATGAATTAATTGTGCCAAAAGGGCTAGCGTCCTCCTCTTGTTGTAGATCTGCCACACCTTCGTAGTCCAACCAACCTTGGACCTGTGCTACAGGGCAATTCAATTGGATAGCAATCTGCTTGGCACTATAGCCCTCGATGTACAGTTGCTCGATTTCGTATGCTAGTTCAGCCATCTTGCTCATGCTACTTCCTCTTCTGTAAACGCCTCAAGGGCTTCTTTAAGTGATACCAACTTGCGATACATACCTACTTCACGCTCGTGTAGCGTGCCGCAGAACCACTCACCGTCCTTCATGACATAGTAGTACTCGCCACCGCAGTGATCTACCTGCGTAAGGAACTCTTCGAATGTGTGTGCAGTCTTAAACTCTGTACCAGTTTCACCGCGATCGCGACCGTAAAAGGTACACATCTCGCCGAACTGCTTTTCATAGTCCTCTGCGCTGATGTCTGTGCCGTGGTAGCCGAACGGGTGTGCTTTGCCAATGTTGGGCTTCAACGAGCTCAAGTCGCCTAGTGCTACAAGGTTGTTGGCTTTGGCTGAGTCATAGTGCTTCTGCAAGAGACTGCCGTTGTATTGCAAATAGCCGTCCCAGTGGCAGTAGACTGACTTGCAGACATCTCCGTGCATGACTGCAATGCGTGATCTTGTTCCCATAGTGTGCTCCTGTTTAGTGTGTGTAAGCGTTAATTATAGCATCAAAACATAACCCTGTCAACCGAAGGGTTATTTGTTGTCTTTTAACAACTGATCAACCATCCATTGGATTGCATCACTCATTTTCTTCCTCCTGGTTCTCTGCTTCCCATTCAGCAACAGACTCGCTGATACCAAACGCTTCGTCCAGTTCTACTGGCAAAGTCTCTGCAATGCCCTTGCTGTCTAAGCCACTGTATTCGTAGTAGTCATCCTCACCATTGTCCCAGACACCAGCATACGCCATGCCACCTTCGTAATACATAGCACGGATCCGGAAGCCCTGATCCATCAACTTCTCGTAGGCCGCAATAGGAGGGCTCCATGCTGAGTCAAAGCCCAACATCAATCCACCTGGGATGTCCTGTGCTAGATTACCGTCTGCACCTACATCCCACTTGGTGCCCCATTCGCCAATACAAAAATCATACCAGTCTTTGTAGCCATTCACCTCGATGTTGTTCTTCTGTGCGGCTTCAAGAGCAATCTGTTCTGGATTGTCATCATCACCCACACGGCCTGAAACAATCTGCAGGCTTGCTGGGATAGGAATGAATTCGTTAAGCAAGGCACCCTCGTTGAAGGCATTGCGGGCCCGCTCAATCATAGCAGGGTCGGCGTGGTAGATCTCTACCGAGTTGTTGCACCAATTAGGCAT
>Ga0136642_1001122_pt1 | contig 11854 bp, 15 predicted proteins | sample LowCatLa1302831Y_FD_115313 | JGI IMG/M metagenome (GOLD analysis project Ga0136642, IMG submission 115313) | Freshwater microbial communities from Lower Cathedral Lake, Yosemite National Park, California, USA - 13028-31Y | ecosystem: Environmental > Aquatic > Freshwater > Lake ... | reverse complement strand
GTTACTGCGAAATGTGTTTCTTACATAGGCAAACGCTGGGGCAAATAAAGCGTACTCTTTTGCTAGTCCAGCGGTGATCATAATGAAGAAGATCATCCACAGGTATGATATGTCTTTCAACAAAACGGTTGTGATATATTCCACTTTTTCTCCTTTAAAAAGCTCAGTAAACAACTGAGCAAATTATTTAACTTTGTCTAAAGTGGGAGAGATTTTTTCTTGCCCAACTTCGTGCGGTGCTGCAAAACTTTGTGGAGGATTGATATGCCAACTGTCTGCGGAAAAAATACGCACTGGTTTCCAAAACTTGTGTAGCAAGTTATTGACCACAATGACAGTGGCAATCACAACTAAAAATCCCAGTGCTGTCAAAATGCTACCAGCCAAAAAGACTGCCGCTTGATCCATATCCATAAGTTACTTCCTTTTAAAAATATATATACCTTCACTTTTATAACCATTTTGCAATTTGCCGTTGCCTTGTCCAGGTCGTACATTCAGCATCATGGCCACAGTTTCCACATAATCAAAACCCAACTTCTTGCTCATGTCAATCCAACGATCCACAATCTGAAATTGTTCACTTCCAGATTTGTAGTCCGCAATGTTGACAGCATAGATTGCATCAGGTGCCAATGCTGTGTGTAACATCTTTACTGTGGGTTCTGCATACAAGTCAAACCATGCATCCAAATTACTGCAACGGTTCATGCATTGTGTGGGTTCGTCACTGTATGTTTCTAGATTAAAATATGGCGGACTGCTAAATGCCGCATCGTAAAAGCCTGGTTGCGGAACAAAGTCCTCACTGGGAATATTATGCATCTCATATCCACTGCCCTGACCGCACTCCAACAATAATTCGCCCAAGGCTTCTAGTCCTGTAAATGTTTTAGTGTTAGGGTCAATACCAGTGTAGTGATAGCGCATGTTACTGGTCATGGCGCCCATCATGCGTCCGCCATAGCCTGAACTGAAGTCCAACACATTGCCCATCATGTTGGGACAAATATATTCCCATACCGCACGAGCATTCATGGGTTTGAAGTTTTGAATACTGCCACCACTCACTAGTTCAAGTGCTCTACGAATGTTGTGAGGCAATACAGCATGTTCACTTTCGTCCCTATGTACATAACACAAGTTGATAGCACGTTTTAATTTGTTGTCATTTAAGAATCTACCACGCAAACTGACTTCTTTGTCTTTGCGTGTGTACGCATCTTGCATGTTCTCAAACCAAAAGCGACCTATCTTGAGTCCTTCATTGTTGCCAACCGCCAACTTGCGGTTTTCAATTTTTTTATGTTTGGTAGCCAACTCGTAGATTTCATCCTTGCATCCATCCAAGTCATAATAGTTGATTGGCAGCACATTTGTGCTTCTATAGATATCAAACACTTCTTGTTGAATTGCCGCCTTGCCAGCATCATTGGCGCCAGTCCACGATTCCTTACTCAACTGTCTCAGTCTAGCCTCATGAGCTTCATAGCCAGTGTTCACCCGGTTAGCTGGAGTATACTTCCACTGACTGCACAGGTAACTGTGATAGGCCAGTATTTTAGGATTTGTAATGTTTGGCATAGATCTTCTTTATTTGTTTAAGGTATTTAATCTCGGGCACTGAGCGCCAAAAATCTAATCCATTAGCAGGACTAGTTTCTTTAAGAATACGTACCAGTTTGTCATATGCAGGTTCTTTCTCCCATACCCTGTTGATTTCTTCAAATTCTTTTTTGTTCTCAACTGAGATCCACAATGTGGTATGCCCAAGTGCAATCTCAGCGCCAGCATATTTGATAATACTACGCTGACTCCTGTTGCCATTTTTACTCACTACCAATTTGTTTACACCAATACCGTCTTTGGCTGACACAAGTTTTTTATTAACCAGAAATTCTTCTCCGTAGTCAGTGTCTTTGGTTCCTACCCCAAAGATCACCAATTGCGATCCTTTACTGGCACGGCACCGTTCTCTACTCAATGATCCATAGTTAGCTTTATAGCCAGTAAAATTATGAGACAGCACTTCACTGGCATACAAGTAACCTGCCAAGTCTTCGCCTGGAAGAAAACTGGGATGCGCTATGTTAACACTTTTCTCTCCGTCTGTAAAGTTTACTCCGCTCGTTTTTTTTGTACGACTAAAATGCATGATACACAAAGGCACTGAACTTTGCTGACTCACGCCCAAAAATCTATAAGTGTAAATATCGTAGATTCTATTGGATTCGTAACTGTGTTTGTTGGCACGAGTCACTATGATAACTTCATCGCTGAGATTGCGATAAAATGGCACAAAGTTATTGGTAGTGCCAAAATCAATCGAACCCAAAGTGTACGTGGTTTTACGTTGTAGTTTGAAACAGTCTGCCTGTTCAACATTCACAGTTGCTTGCCTATTGCCCACAGCTCGCAACAGATTGGCACGGGCGATGCGGGCCTGTGTGCTGTCGATGTCGCTGAGAAACAGTTGATTTTGAAAGATATTTGTCAATCTATCTTGTTCGTTGGGAATGGCTTTGGCCAAAGAGGTCATAAGACGTTCGGCCAACATTAGCATGATAAAACCCGTGCCACATTGCACATCCTGATATGTGATTTTGGGATTAGCCAGATCTTTGGGATCAATCATGTCAATAAGACACTTGGCACGGTCGCCGCTCAAGATGATTTGTGTTCCTTCCCTGCTGAAGAGAGGAATCATTTGAATAACTTTGTTGATGTTATTGTAAAGCATTGTACTGGCCAATCGCACGATTCATATTGGTTGTGTTGATTGCGGGCAAAATCTTTTGCCACTCTTTTGGTGTGATACCAGTGATGTCAGCTACCAGTTCAAAGTCCTTGCTGGCAACTATATCTTCAATACGGTTAATTTCCCAACCTTCGGACCATGCAATATTAATAAGCTCATAGATCTGTTTTAATGCATAGCGTATACGTTGCACAGTATCCTCTATGGGATCGGTAGGCTGGTTCTTTTTGGTCCCAGGCAAGGGATTGATACGTTTTTTGTTGGCGCCAGTCAACACATCATTTTTATTCAACTGACTGGTAGCACTGGTTTGATTGGCGTCTTTCTTCAGTGTTTCAAGCAATGCAACAATCTCACTGTTGATGCCAGCACGGTTTACAGCGTTGCTCACACGGTCCATGTAGTTGTTGATATCACTCAAGAAGCGTTCGCTGATATCCTCGCCCGTTAAAATGTTCCAAGTGTTGCCATCGTAGTCATACACTTCACTAACATCCAACCACTGCGTAATCAACTGTTGTGCAGGTACTCCTGTAATGGTACTCACTTGTTCACAATGCTGGTATACCACACTGACAAACCGTTCCGGACTGTAATCAAACACCACCACGCTCTGCTTGTCTCCCGCGGCCCATGGAGTCTTACAACGAAAGCTGCCTTGAAAATAATCTGCAGCACTTTTATCGTTGTTCATTTGATGCACACTCCACCATTCGGGAATACTTGTGCCTTCCAAGAATCTGCCACATGTCAATGTGATTGTGCCTACACCACCTTCGATAGTGTCACGTTGAATCAAGTCTTTTACTGTTTGAATGTCTTTGACACCTTTGCCGCTGGCATTAATAATTCTACGCTTGCCAAAGAATGGGTGACTCGTCAACATCTGTTCCATGGCACCGATAGCAGCAACATCGTCGGGCATGACCCATAAGGCATGGCGACTCAACTTGTCTGCAAAACTGTTGAAACGTTTGGGTGGAGTTTTGTAAGCCTTGACCGCATGTGTCAAAAACTCATTAACAGCCATGGTATTTTTAAATACGCCTTGTTCAGTGGCAAACAATTTGGGCATAGTAAATCCATCTTCGCCCAACATGCCTTTGACTTTGTCTGACACATGTATCATGGCATAATTAATATCAGCACGATATTTAAATGCCTTGGCCAATTCAGTGTCAAGGGTCAGCAAGGCTTGTTTACGCAATGTCTGTTCTTCAACATAGTCAAAGTTATAAATGCTGTCTTGTGCATAACGACCACTCAACACAGTCTTGTAAGGAGTACCGCTCAGTTCAACTTTCTTTTCAAACTTCAGTTTGTCCCACAAGCGTTGTGTGTTGTCAGTGGTGGTTGCATAATGTTGCTCATCAAACGCAACCAAATCCCAATGTGTCTTGAAAATACTTTTCAGTATGGCATTGGGATTTTCAAAATGTTTGTTGATAAATTGCAAGCTGACAAACACCACGTTTACAGGTTGGGTGAATGATAATGATTTAACACGTTTGTAATCGTGATATTGCCAGTTGGCATAGTTCACATGGCTTTCTTCACCGTTGGGCAATAATGCACTCCAACTGTCGTTAACACCTACTTTGGCTGTAACTATTAAGATTGTTTTGGCTTGTTGTGCTCGAGCAATTTCGTAAGTCATAAAACACTTGCCAGCTCGCATGATAGCGTTGACCAAAATGTCATCTTTGGTCTTGAATTGATCCACCGCCCAATCCACTACTGTTTGCTGATATGGAAATGCAGGAAAGTTTTCCAATGCCATAACACCGTGACGAACTTCATTTAACAGTTGTTTACCAATGTTAACAACATTGTCTACACTTTGTTGTTTTGGGTCAAAGAACCATTCTGATGCTGTATTATCACTTGGTACCCACATACCCATACGTTTTTGTTTTGGGTGTAGAATACTTTGTTCTAGTTGACGGAGTTTACTAAGACTTTCGTGCTTGTCACCAGTTTCACAAATATCGCTGGCATCTTCGACCCATAAGATTTCATACGGGTCGGCGCTGTTTGCAGCTGTTAGCTGTTCTTTAATTCGAATTTCTGCAGCTTCGTGGGCACTATAAGCAAGTCGCCTAGCTGAACCATTTTTAACCTGATGTGCTTTTCGGTTAAGTCTAGTAGTATACCAATATATCACGGTGTAATACTTTTTCTTTTTCATTTCAACTCCGTCTTGTTTGATACATTATTATACAACACATTTGCTCAAAAGTCAATAAAAATGGCTACCGAAGTAGCCATTTGGTTAAATTTGGTGACAAGGATCAACCAATCCTCGCGAGGGCAGTTTCTTAGGCTGCGATTGCAAATTCATCACCATTAGCCGCGAAAGCTACTGATGCCGGAACTTGAAAATACTCGAATGTAGATGCTTTTGCATTTACTAGTTTTGCTTGATTTAGAGTCATCGCCTACTCAGTTGCCGTCTCTATTATCTCACCCTGTCGAAACCATGGCAGGCCCATTATAAAATATACTAGCGATTAGTTGATCTCTAATCTTTACCCACGCTTCTCACCTGACTAATATACTTTATGGTGGACCTGGCGGGAGTCGAACCCGCGTCCAGAATGCCTTCACTTTGAAGGGATTACAACTATCTCTTTAACCCAATTACTTGGGTTGAATATTTGCCGCCTGCAAGCCTTTTTGTCCCTGTACTACATCAAATGTTACTGCTTGATTTTCTTGTAGAACTTTGAAGCCCGGAGTCTGAATTGCTGAGTAGTGTGCGAATAAATCCTCACCACCGCCGTCTGGAGTAATAAACCCAAAACCCTTGGTTTCATTAAACCATTTTACTTTACCTGTTGCCATTTACTAAATTTCCTATTAAAACACAATTATAGTGCCATGTATTTAGTAGAGCAAGTGTTTTGGCTAAATAATAGTACATTACAAGCCGGGAGCGAATCGATGGCACTTATAGACTCAGTGTTGAACTTGATCAACAAAACACCAAAAGATCCGGACGCACCTAAGCCTCCAGCAGGCAGTCGTAGCGAACGTGAAGCACGAATCAAAGACAAAGCAGGTATGGTAATCAACGTGTTTGCGTTGTTACTTGCCTTAAACGCATGGTACGGCGGCAAGTTGGGCAGTACAGTGTTGAACAATACTATCAAGGCCAACGATACTTATAGCTTTTATCAAGCCAAATCTATCAAGCAATCGCTTGCAGAACAGAACTTGTACGAAGCACAGCACAACGGCGACAAAGCTCGTGCAGCCGATATGGCCGCCAAAATTGATCGTTATGAAAACGAACCCAAAGAAGGCAAGCGAGATCTAATGATCAAGGCCAAAGCCTTAGAAGCAGAACGAGATGATGCTAAAACACGTAGTCCTTGGATTGGTTATGCAAGCACCGCATACCAGTTGGCAATTGTTGTGCTATCTGCAAGTATTCTTGCTGTAAGCATGATGTTGTTCTGGAGTAGTTTTGTAGTAGCAGGCGTAGGTTTACTTTTAAGTCTTCAAGGCGTATTCCTATTCTTTTAAGGATCCAGGGTAATGGATCCAATTACCCTATTTGCCCTTGCCAACGGCGCCGTATCCGCGGTCAAAGCCGGCTGTAAACTTTACAAAGACATCAAAGGTGCTGCCGGTGAAGTCAAAGAGGTCCTCAAAGATCTCGACGATCAATTTGCCAAACTACATCCTCCAGAAAAACCTCCGAGTGTAGCACAGAAAAATGCCTACATAGAAGAAAAAAATCGTGTAATAGAACTAAACAAAAAAGGTGGAGAAACCACTGGCATCTACACAGAGATTGGCAATCATCTTGGCACATACTACGATAACTTTTACAAGTGTATGGCTATCTTTGAAGAAGAAGAGCGCCGTGCCAAAACAGAAATCTATCGCGGCGACGACAGCCTAGGCAAACGTGCTCTACAGCGTGTTCTAATGAAAAAACAGTTGGAACAGATGAGCGTAGAACTACGTGAACTTATGGTGTATCAAAGTCCGCCTGAACTAGGTGCCTTATACACTGAAGTTGAAGAGATGATGAAGCAGATGGGTAAAGAACAAAAAGTTCTCATAACTGCTCAAATGAAAAGAGAAGAAGTTCAAGCAAAAAGACGTCGTGCTAGATTAGCAAAATTGCGTCATGAATTTGTAATAGGTATTATAGTTGTGTTTTCAATATTTGTTGTAGGAGGAATGATGATGTATGTGGCTTATGACAGACAACGCAAATACCCGCAATACGGTGACGGCTTGTTTCCCAAAAGTGAAAAACAACGGCAGAGAGAAGCTGAAACACAAGTGTACATAGGTAGGTAAATAAACTATATAAGAACACACCTTAGGACCGGTACTTGTTACCGAAGGTGTAGGCGGCTGCTGCCTGGAGTAATCCGATTCGCTACCGGAACCTCCCAAGTGAGCATTTTTCTAATATGGTGATCATGGTGGTGAACCAAGTATAAATACTGGCTAATAGTAGCGAGTACACATGCCCCAAGTCCTATTCATCCTCAAACGTAGAGAAGATTACAACGCTGAACGACATAGCGCCATTGGCATGAGCACAGGTTTGTACAACAGTGCAAAATTCATGCATGACATGCTGTTGCAAAACGGCATTGAAAGCAATCTCGAAGTGGTTGCTGACCACAATCATATAGACAGACAGGTGTGGTTGTATAAACCTACGCATGTTATCCTTGAAGCCATATGGGTCACTCCACAAAAGATAACGGAACTGCAACGTCTACATCCCAATGTCAAATGGGTGGTGCGCATACACAGCGAAATGCCTTTCCTAGCAGGGGAAGGCAGAGCATTGGATTGGATCGCAGACTATACCGGTTGCAAAAATGTTATTATTGGTGTGAATGCTCCACGCATGCTGAAAGAAATGGAGTTGTTCTTGAAGCTGCGCAACAACTGGGCTGAAGAACAAGTGGCCAAACACGTGGTTTACCTGCCTAACTACTATCCACAACAGTATACCACCAAGACATTTGACACTGACAAACAGCATGTGGACGTGGGTTGCTTTGGCGCCATACGCCCTTTAAAAAATCATTTGTTACAGGCATTTGCGGCCATAGGATTTGCAGAAAGTCTTGGCAAAAAATTGCGATTCCATGTGAACGCTGGCAGAATTGAAATGCAGGGTGCGCCAGCCATAAGTAATCTCAAAAACGTATTTCAACAGTTGCATGCAACAGGACACGCATTGATCGATCATCAGTGGCGTCCAAGAGAAGAATTTTTGGTATTATGTGCCGAGATGGACCTAGGCATGCAATGCAATTTCAGCGAAACTTTCAATATTGTGGGTGCAGATCTAATCAGCCAGGGTGTGCCCTTGATTGCAACCAAAGAGGAAATTCCGTGGGCTGTGCCGGAGTTGTGCGCTGATCCCAATGACGGGCAAGATATCATTCAAAAAATGGCCATGGCCTATGCAGATCCGCAACACAATGTTGCTGCAAATCAGCATAGTCTTACCCGTTATACGGACAAAACTGAAAAAATCTGGGTGGAATATTTCCAATAAACATGGCCTACAAATATCAAGTGAAAAGTTTTGTGTGGATAGATGGCAATGTACAAACCAAGGTGCAAGAATTTGATGACGAAAACAGTGCCATACTACATGCTAGATACTTGACGCCGGCCGAAACTGTCAAGGTGTACGTGGAAGATGTCCTTATCTTCAGTCAAGATGCACCCACGACTGCCCCCGATTCCTATGCCTGAATAAACGATAAATACAAAGTAATCGGAGATCTGCATGGTACACAAAGTAAAATCACATCGTTGGAATCGAGGAGTTCTTGAAACTCTGGAATATTTTTTTGAAACTGAATTATTGGCGCGAGAATTTGCTTCGCAAGTTGTTGCTCATTCTGTCAAAATAATCAACCACGACAATGAAGTAATTGATGCCCGACATGTGTTGTTTGACCAAAAACCCATAGCTGATTATTCAGGTGCAGATCTTGAATATTCAGGTGCAGAAACCACATACGCATAAGGAAAAACAAAATGGCAAAACATTCAACAAAAAGCAACCACTGGGTTGACGGTGAACTACAAGTTATCGAGCACTTCTTTGAATCATTGGAAGAAGCCTATTTCTACGCACAAAATACTGGTGCAGAACATATCAAAGTTTACAACCAAGCCGGTGAATTAGAGTACGAAGGCAATCCAGGTACTCCAGACACTTTTTACGCTTAATTAAACACACAGGAGCGAGCTGTGGATTTTTTTAAACTAGTTGCTGAACTAGGATTTCCTATAGCCGGCGCATGTGCTGCTGGCTATTTTGTTTTCCTAACCTTGAAGTTCATTCTTGCTGGCGTGACTAGCAGTGTAAATGGCATGGGCGGTATTATCAAAGGCCTAGACAGTCGTGTTGATACCATGACCAATCAACTGCAACGTATAGATGTTAAAGTTAGTCACGCATTGGGACTGCAACCAGACTACGATCGTATAGCTCGTGCCGGACAATCTGATCAAAGGAAGGACTAATGAAATACTATGACTACGAATGGGATTTAGAACCCAACCGTATTTTGTTAGATCAAGAACTAGATATAGACAAACTGGGCTGGAAGAGTGGCGATTGTTTTAAAATTATCAATCGTAACGGCCGGGCCATGTTGGTCAAGTTAGAAGCTGTAGAACAGTTTACAAAAGGACATAAAGTAAATGGACAACCTAGTTGATCTAGTTAACAAGTATGGATTTCCCATTGTTGCAGCTGGCGGCATGGCATATTTCATATATTATGTGTGGACGTGGGTGACTACAGAAATTAAGCCGGTTATAGGACAAGCCAACGGAACCCTCATTGCACTAATAGATCGCATACGCATGCTGGATAACGATTTGATTAGGCTGAATCAAAAAGTAGAAACTGTTATGGAGCTACGTGGTAAAAGTATCGAGCACGAGCGCATACTGGCTGAACAGCAAATCAACCGCATAGATCATGCAGAAGTTGAAAAGCCATTTCGAGAAGGTAACCAATCAGACGGTAATAAAATCGACTAAGTATATAATGAACATTATTATATACACTCTCATAGTAACGCACATTACTATTATCTCGGTTACGCTGTTTTTGCACAGAGGACAAGCACACAAAGGAATAGTATTCCACCCACTACTAGGGCACTTTATGCGCTTTTGGCTGTGGCTAACTACTGGTATGGTTACCAAGCAATGGGTAGCTATACATCGCAAACATCATGCATTTAGCGACAAAGATGGTGATCCGCACTCGCCGCACGTTTACGGAATATGGCGTGTATTTGTTAAAGGTGCAGGGTTATATCACGATGCAAGCAAAGACAAGGACATGGTCAACAAGTTTGGAGTGGGCACTCCAGACGATTGGATGGAACGTGTCATTTATACACCCCATAGTCGCCTCGGTATTCTTCTAATGTTGGTCATAGATCTATTGTTCTTTGGACCGTGGGGATTAATAGTGTGGGGTGTACAAATGATATGGATCCCATTTTGGGCCGCAGGTGTTATCAATGGAATAGGACATTGGTATGGTTACAAGAACGGAACTACTCGCGATGCAAGTCGCAATATTATTCCTTGGGGCATTGTGGTGGGCGGCGAAGAACTTCATAACAACCATCATCTTAATCCAGCAAGTGTTAAACTAAGCCGTCGCTGGTTTGAATTTGATATTGGTTATATGTGGCTAAAACTTTTTAGTTTAGTAGGACTTGCATGTATTATTTCTCGTGGGCAATAAATTCGCCATTCCAGTTAGGGCCTAAATCTTGTTGCTTCATAAAATCGCAACGTTCAATCCAGATTTTATAATACTTGTCCATCTGTCCACTAAAGTTACCCTTTAGCTTTTTACACATAGCGGCCGCTTCGTCAAACTTTTTAGCCTTATACAAGTCATGCATTGCTTCATGTTGCTCTTTATCTTTACTGTAGTCAGCACCTTTAGTACGTAGTGCTGTGTAGATCAAATCAGCTACAGTCTTGCCCTTAGGCTGTAAGTTATCTAATAACAAGTAGAAGAAGTCATCTTTAGTTCTGTTGTATGTCTCAGCACCAATGATACATAACACACCATAAGCCTTACAACGTGCTTCTAGTCGTGCGGCTGTGCTTACCATGTCACCTAGAATGTCATAGCTATGTCTTTCAGTTGAACCCATCTCGCCAATAAAGCCAATACCTGAGTTACAACCCCAACCCATTGCGGCTGGTGGTAAGCCTTGTGCTTCCATCAGTTTAGTGTATTCATCTACAGCATCCAACATCTCTAATCCAACAGCAACGATTGTTCGTGCGTGGTTGGGATCTTCAATTGGAGCACCATGTATGTGCATACTTGCATCACCCACATACTTGATAACCATGCCTTTGTTATCCAGCATTGGCTGACTGATAGCATCCATGTAGCCGTTCATATACTTGCCCAATCCAGCAACGTCATCACCGTAGTGTTCACCGATTGGGGTGAATCCTCTCAAATCTGAAAACATCACACTTACGTCTTTACGCACACCACGCTTGATTAAGTCTGGATCTTTTTGTAGTAGCTCTACAACTTCCTTAGAGCAGTAACCGGCAAACTGTTTTTTGATTGCTTGCTTTTGTAAGAACTCACTTACAAACTTGACCCCGTAAGCATGTAAAGAAACAAGGAGTATGCCGCCACTAAGCATAGTAGCGTCCAGAAGATACAGATAATTCGTAAAGCCCCATCTACTACCCACGACAGCAAGAACAGCAAGAACAACACTGCTAGCCAATCCAACATATACCCACCCTGTTAAAAATAATAATAGTATGCCCACTACTACCAAGGCAAGAATTTCAGCACCATCGGCCCAATCTGGACGCTGAATAATAACTCCATTAGCCATAGTTGTTATCACTGCGGCCTGTAACTGATGCGGGAATACTGCTCCTTTGGCAGTAGGTACAGGATTAGCGATTCCTGCCGCAGTAGGGCCTACTATAACAATTGCTCCGCCAAAGTCTTTAGGTAAGTCTGTTAAGCTAACTTGTTTGTTTTGTTGACTCCAATCGATCCATATACGACCTAAGTTATCT
>Ga0136642_1001121_pt1 | contig 11883 bp, 11 predicted proteins | sample LowCatLa1302831Y_FD_115313 | JGI IMG/M metagenome (GOLD analysis project Ga0136642, IMG submission 115313) | Freshwater microbial communities from Lower Cathedral Lake, Yosemite National Park, California, USA - 13028-31Y | ecosystem: Environmental > Aquatic > Freshwater > Lake ... | reverse complement strand
TGGTATCAATGGATGTGTAGATGCTGTATTAAATCTGCTCATATTATATTTATTGTAGATATTTTTATATTGAAATCTTTTGCAAATCATTTTACAAATAGATTAAATTATAATTAGCAAATAAAATTCTTATCTATTAATATGTCATTGGGTTTTTTTGCAGGGAGTTATGGTGGAAAAGTGGGCACAACGTCAACATATATCAAAACATTTAATCCAAATGTAATACCTCAAACATGGATATATGGCACGTTTAACAATAATAAAATAATAACAACTGCTATTCCAAAGGTAGATGTATATGTTCAAAAAGATTTATATGTAGCAGGTAATATTGTGCAGTTATCAGACGAAAGATTTAAACAAAATATTGGTCCTCTTCCTGAAAATACATGTGAATTGTTAATGCAAGTAAAATCGTGCAAATATGAGTTTATTGAAAGCGTTGAAGATGGAGCACATTATGGTTTTATTGCACAAGAAGTGGAAAAACTATTCCCATCTCTTGTAAAAACCACAATAGATGTAACTTCAAAAAAGGAGAAAAAGGCCGTAAACTATTTAGAATTTATACCACTTTTACTATTAAAAATCCAGGATTTACAAAAGCAGGTTGACGAATTAAAACAACAAAATAAATAGTTATATCTTCATATCAAAGTGTATTTTATTAACGTTTGTAAATAAAATATACTGCTATTTTAATAATGGCTGGAGCTAAAAATACTACAGATCAAAATATTAGCAATTTTGTAAATACAAGTAAAGGAAATTGGGTATATGATTCATTCTTTTCAATTGCATATGCTTTTATTGCTGGAGGCCTTGTGTTAGTTTTGATGACTACCTTTACAGCTAGTTATTCATCCTTGATTGGATCAATTTTGGGTTATTGTGCAGCAGGTGTTGGCATTGCAATGATTGGTGGATACATATTTTATACTTTATCTGTTGCCGAAAATCAAGCAAAGTTTACATTTGGAAGCATCATTTATAGATTAACACCATTCATCACATTGTTAAGCATCATATTCATGTCTGTTTATATTATTGGAACATATCTAGAAAGAATTTCTTCTGGAAGAGTAACTGGTTTTTACAACGTTTTTACTGTTATCTCTACTATATTTGTTTCATTGCAGGTTTATATCTTGTTTAGAAGTTCAAGAACCCCAAAATTTAGGGAAGCTGGAATTATGAGCAATACAAGCATTTCTGCAACTTATTTATTATCCGTTATCAACTTAATTATTGTTGTTACACTAGGAATTGCTCTTAAATATTATTCAACAGATGGATATCAAAATATGATCTCTTACCCCCTATAAGAGCTGCTGTTTTAAACATTATTCATTTTAATAAATTTATATGTAACACCATAACTCATTTCCGTTTCCCAAATTCCAGAAATTTTTAGCAAAAAATCGCTTGAAGTATTCATTTTTTCAACATTGTCTGTAAAAATTTTTATATTTCCATTGCGAAGTTGTTCTGTAATCTTATATTGTGGAGTTTTATTTCTTATGTTTACTTTTTTAAGTAACCCTTCTTCAATTTGTCTTATATTTTCAATCAGTTCACGATGTGAATTCAGGTCAAAATTGCATCTGTGTTTATTATAGTATTTTTCATTTGATATAATGTCCAATGAAAAGGTGAGATAGATTCCATTTAATACAAACATGGAATTTGAATACAAAATTCTAACAAATGTTCCCTCAGTCATGACGTTATTCTTAATAGGTTCGCAAAAATATAGACACCCTTCCTTGTATTGATCTAATCTTTTAACAATGTTCATTATTCCTTTAAGGTTAATATATATCCTCTCCTTGTTTTTAAGTAATAAGTGCTATAATAATATACACTTATTACCTGGGTAAAATTGTCTTTATTTGTGGTTTTGCAATAATAATTATAAAGCAAGAAATTCAATAACTAATTCAATAACTAATTCAATAACTAATTTGTATTCGTCAACATTATATATTTTGAGTAATAAAAGCAATAAAAAGAAGATTGTATATATTAATAATCTTGTGAATTAAATGAAATTTCATGAAACCCACTTTGAAGAATACATAGGATCAAATCATCGTGAAAATTTGCATCCAAAGTTGACAAAGATTTATAGTAAATTTCCCGAAAAAATACAATCCTTAAAAAATCTCATATTTTACGGTCCTCCAGGAGTTGGAAAGTATACGCAAATGCTGACATCTATCAAGAAATATAGCCCAACCGATTTAAAATACGAAAAAAAAATTAGTGTGAACTTCTTGAAGCAACAGTATTTTTTTAAAATCAGCGATATTCATTGTGAAGTAGATATTTCTTTATTGGGATGTAACTCAAAGTTGCTTTGGAATGAAATTTATACGCAAATAATTGACATTATTTCGGCAAAAACAGAAAAATCTGGTATTATAGTTTGCAAGAATTTTCAGGAAATACATAGTGAATTATTAGAAAACTTTTACAGTTATATGCAGCAAATCAATAACAATTCAGTGGATTTAAAATACATTTTATTAACAGAAGAAATTAGTTTCATCCCCGAGAGTATTATAAATTGTTGTGAAGTAATTCACGTCCCAAGACCGAGTAGACCATTGTATAATAAATGTTTAGTTGCAAAGGTGCCTCCAGCTCTAACCTTGGAAAATATTACAAATATCAAAAATCTACATTCTTCTATTCATGATTTAACCCAGCCATACAAAATAATTTGTGATAAGATTATTAACGAAATGATCAATATTGATGACTTAAAATTTCTTAAATTTAGAGATGTTTTATACGATAAGTTTATTTATAATTTAGATATTACTGATTGTATTTGGTACATTATTTCCACTCTATTAACACAAAAAAAATTAAAGACGACAGATCTATCCACTGTTCTTTTAAAAACTTACTCTTTTTTGCAGTATTATAACAATAATTATAGACCTATTTATCATTTGGAAAATTATTTGTTTTACTTGGTAAAGCTTATCCATGGATTTGAATAAAAATAAAAATAAAACTGGTACATGATATCCACTATATTAGTATTTAAAATGATTCCAAATATAATAATTATACTTTGAATCATATGAATACAAATACAAATGAAAATGATAATTATAATGATAATTATAATGAAAAACTGGACATTCAACTAGCATGTGACGTGTTGGAACTAGATTTTTTGAATATTATGACCATAACTCCAAAAAGTTTAAAGAAAAAATACCACAAACTTGCATTACAGCATCATCCAGACAAAAATGGCAATACTGCTGAGGCAAACGAGAAATTCAAATCTATTAAAGAAGCCTATGAGTATCTAAGATTTGGTCTTATAGGAGATGGAGATGAAGATGGAGATGAACCAGATAACAATGGATTAAATGCTTTTTCTTCCTTTGATTTTCCCAGAGAAGATGAAAAGGGTTCTAATGGGTATCTTTCCATCCTGGAAATCTTCATACAAACTATCATAACTGGAAACTGCTCTCAAGTTATATCAAGTATAATCAAGGATATTGTAGTTGGGTGCAAAAAAGTGACAATAAAACTCTTTGAAGATCTTGACAAAGAAAGATCAATAGAAGTCTATACATTCTTAACACGGTACAAAAGTATTTTATATATTAGTGACGATACAATTGAAGAAGTTAAAGCAGTTCTCATGGAAAAAATAAAAGATGATCAAATAATTGTCTTAAATCCAAGCATTGATGACTTGCTTGATTGCAATATATACAAGTTAAATCTTGGACAAAAGATGTATTTAGTACCATTATGGCACAATGAACTCTACTTTGATGGATTATCGGGGGAAGACATTATTGTTAAATGTGTTCCAGATCTACCTACTAATATTACTATAGATGAGAACAATAACCTAATTGTTAGAGTCTCAATTCCTTTTTCTTCCCTTCTTTTAAAGACAGATGTTGTTTATTTTGAAGTAGGGAAGCAGAAATTTGGAGTTCCCACAAATAGACTCTTTATAAAATCAGTGCAACAATTTACTGCCAGAAAATGTGGAATTGCACAAATACTGGATCATGCGGCTGATATGTACAATATTTCACAACGAGCTGATATTGTTTTTATAATAGAGCTTTCTTAGAGAAGGCAGAAAAAAGCATTTGAATAATATGTGCATTTGATGGAAAAATATATAAAAAAATTTTTTATATATTTTGAATTTAATTTGTTAGGGTAATGCACATGTTTGCTATTTACATTTTATACATTATTTCTATTTCTAGAATTTAAGCCTCTCCAGCTGCCTTCTTGCGAACGACCTTCTTCTTCTTGGTCTCGGTAACCTCCACGACGGGTGCAGGAGGGAGGACTGGAGCAGGTGCAGGTGCAGGTGCAGATGCAGGCTCCTCCTCCTCATCCTCATCCTCGCTCTCCTCATCACTATCAACAACCTGAGCGCTGAGAGCACTGGAGTCAACCTCAACCTCATCCTCGGCAGGAGGTGCTGCCTGGGTCTTTAGGCGCTCCTTGTCGCTAGGCTTGAGCTTGAGAAGGCACTGGCCAGTAAGCGACCCCTTAGGACGCTGAACAACTGACTGGATCAGCTTCCATGTCACGCCAAACTTGCCGTTTGCAAACCAAAGACCGCCGCACTGGAGAACAGCCGCAAGATGCGTGCCCTTGGCCATGAACTCAATGGGAGTAACGCCAGGAGTAGGACTAGGGAACAGCTTGTTCTCATCCTCGTCGTAAACCTCGCACTTCCAAACACCATCCCAGATAGGAACCTTCACGCGAAGTGTAGGAGCCTTGGTCAAGTCAGGCTCGCCAGTTGCCTTGTCCTTAGGGTACTTGAGCATGGGAGTCCAAAGCGCATTCACAACCTCAGGAATTGTGTGAACCTTGCCAAACCAAGTCTTGGAATTCGTAAGAGCATCGGCCTTGATCTTGGCCTCAAGTGCTTGCATGTTCTTCAGGAATGCCGATGCCTCCTCATTAGGATACTCTGCAGAAGGGAATTGCATAGAAAGCTCAAACTTTCCGTTTCCCTCAAAATCACTTGCACCCCACGTGAGCATGAGTGGAGTGGAAAGGCGCAAACCAGTGTTGGTAAGCGAGTTTTGGATATTTACTCCCTTGCCTCCCGCGGCATTCGCCTTGGGCGCGGAGTACTTAACATTGTTAGAATCAAAATGGGTACCGTCAACGATCGTGTCTGCCATGGCTGTGTTGTACTTTATATACAGTGGCTATCTTTAAATCAATTTTTTTTAGAATCATAAATTCTCACTCGTCTAAAAAAAATTGACACGTGAATGGTCTTTAAAATCTTATATATATATAGTATAAATGGCTCAAAAAGAAATCTCCATTATATATATATATTTGAATGATTCAAAGCCTTCATCCTAAAAAAACGACTTGTTTAGATCTAGAAGATTATTTAACAAAGTTGTATCAAACCTGTGAAAAAACTATGCAGCCGCAAAAAAAGCTGGAAAAAATAAGCAACGAAAACTTTGTTCTTCCTTCGTTTAATAATCATGAAATGGTTTTAAAGTATAATTACAATGCGCAACAACTGAAGGACATTGCAAAGAAACACAAGTTGAAAGTTACTGGAAATAAACAACAACTAATAAACCGAATCTATGTCTTCCTCAAGCTTTCTTCCCGTGTTATTAACATTCAAAAGGTATGGCGAGGAAGAATGCAGCGTATTTTTAATGAGGCGCATGGTCCAGCATACAACGATCGCAAATTGTGCACAAATGCAACGGACTTTTTTACAATGGACGACTTAGGAGATCTTCCTTTATTTAATTTTTTCAGTTATAAAGACACAGATGGGTTTGTTTATGGCTTTGATATTATCTCCATTTACAATCTTATTTACAAAACAAAAGGTCAGGTATTGAATCCTTACAATCGCAATGAAATACCCTTGACAATTATAGGAACTTTAAGAAAAGTATTGAGACTTGGCAAATTATTTGACATCCAAATTGACACTGAAATAAAGGACATTACTAGTGAGCTAACAAATAAGAAAAATATTGAACTAAGAACTCTTGATCTCTTTCAAAATATTGATGCTTTAGGAAATTATAGCAACTCTCAATGGTTTTTAAGCTTAACCAGACCACAATTAAATAAGTTTTTACGAGAACTAATTGATATTTGGAGCTATCGTGCACAATTAACAAATGAAACAAAACGTTTAATATGTCCGCCAGCGGGAAATCCATTTAGGAATATTTGCATGCAGACTATTAGTCAAGAAACCAGATTAGAATATTTACAAAAACCAATATTGGAAGTTATGGAAAAAATGGTAAATTTAGGCGTGGATAAAGATAGCCGATCTTTAGGAGCCTATTATGTGCTTGGCGCATTAACATTAGTAAATGAAAATGCTGCATTATCCATGCCATGGCTTTTTCAATCGGTCGCGTATTTTTGAAAGAGTTTAGGATCTAAGACCTTTTCCAATCACAAATATATATATTAAGCCCTTAAACGGTTTAAAAGGAACCCGCTTTAGTATAGTATAATATGCCCGTGAAGAAGACATCCGCTAAGCCCACTGACGCTCTTGATACTGCTGCTGTTGCAGCCCCTGTTGTTGCCCCTGTTGAGGCAAAGGTCGCTAAGAAGACCAAGGCCCCTAAGAAGGTCGCTGAGACTGATGCCTCTGCCTCTGTTTCTGCCTCAGTTGTTGCTGCCCCTGTTGAGGAGGGTGCAGTCGACGCCGTTGTTGCCGACGTTGAGGCTGCCCTTGCCGATCGCTCTGTTGAGTTCCTCGCCAAGCTTCAGCAAGCCACCCTTGCTCTTTCCTCTCTTAAGACTGAGTTCCGCAACCTTGAGAAGGCCTGGTCCCGCGAGCTTAAGGCTGCCCAGAAGGCCAGCTCCAAGCGCAAGCGCAAGTCTGGCAACCGCGCCCCCAGTGGCTTTGTGAAGCCCACCCGCATCAGTGACGAGCTTGCCGCTTTCCTCGGCAAGGATAAGGGCACTGAGATGGCTCGCACTGCAGTCACCCGTGATATCAATGCCTACATCCGCTCCAACAACCTCCAGGACAAGCAGAATGGTCGCAAGATCAATCCTGACTCCAAGCTTGTTGCGCTTCTTAAGCTCAAGAAGGAGGATGAGCTCACCTACTTCAACCTCCAGCGCTATATGAGCCCTCACTTCACCAAGACTGTGAAGGTTGAGGCGGCGGTTGTCGCCACCGCTTAAATAGTTTGCTCAATAAATTTCTAGCTGCAGTAACAACAAAACAAAAAATAAAATAAAACCCAAATAAAAATCTATAGTTTATGCTATACATTTTTGAAATACTTATATACAACTATAAAATTCACCCAATCCAACCAATTCACTTAAAAAAAATAATATTATTTATCTAATTTTAATCCAAGAAGATGAATCCATCCTCTTCTAGAATAGCTTTCATTGCATCGCGATCTCCTTGACAATTTGCAATTCTAATTCTTTCAAAATTTTTCAAGTTTTCATGCTTTGAAGATAAATCAAATATTTCATTAATTCTTGTTAACAAATCTATATCATGTTCATGTTCTTCTGTATTTATTAACCATGTGTAAAACCCACATGATTGACCAGAATTTTTATATCTGCGAAACAACTTGACAAACCCATCAATCGTTATCTTATTTTCACATCCATTTGCATTTATATTGTAATCTGTTCCCGAAATCACGCAAATTTCGCGGAACTCGTTCTGATTCATATTGATTTCTGTTAAAATACCCTTCATATAGTACAAAACTGCGGTATGGTTCATTAAACTAAAATACCTAAGCACTCGTGTGCAGCCATAGACAAACAGATCCATGTCTTCGCTCATGCAAGCCCATACTTTTTTCTTGATGACCAAGAGAGCACAGAGTTCATCGGCTTCTCCAGGCGCATCATAGTAAGTAACCCCACATGAGGCGATCAACTCTTTCACTCGCCGAATCTTGTCCTTATTAATGTAGACAAATTGCTTCTTAAGCTGATCCATATTACTCACCAACTCTTGCTTCTGTTCTTCATCCAATACTTCATCATTGTCATCAAATCTTATTTTTAGCTTGTTATACTCTTTCTCTGCGTCCATCTTCTCTTCGCGTCGCCTTTTCAATAGTTCCTTTTTTTCATCAGGAGGCTTCCCGTCAAAGATAAAGATAGGCGTGATATTGTAGTGCAGAAAGATTGAAATCATTAGATAAATGTTTTCAATCAACAGATCATCCGTTTCATATTTGTACATATATATGCTTACATCCACTGCAATCTTCTTGCCGCTCAAATCGGCCAGATTAATGCACCTGACATATTCAGCACAATTTGTTCGCAGCATTCGGTTCAAATAACGAATTCCCATTATTGAACTTGGAGGTTGAGGTTCTTTTAGTACTAATAAACCAGAGGTCTTTATTCGGTATCAATTTTTTAATCAACTTGTAATTCTAAATTGTAAGAAGCAATCCCTACTCCTTCTCAAAATACTTCAAATACTTTTTATCCCATCTCGCATATTGTCATGCGCATAGTATTCAAAACATGCTTTGCATTTTTTGTTTTCTTGTTTTTCAATGTTTTCTCCAAAAATGCCTCCATACAAGCGATACCTTGCAACATTGACTTTGTCTTGTAATTTTTCTCAATAAATTTTACAAACTCCATTTGATTTGCTTGCGTTTTTTTAAATTGCAACAAAGAAAAATTATGTGCATCGCACCAAGACAAAAATCCCTGATAGTTGTTCAATAATATTAGCTTCAACACATAATATGCTAATACATTTGTATTCTCCTTGTACAAATTTTGACGAATCATTGTTGCATACCTATTCTTTGAATAAAGTGAATAATAATTTAACCCCATAAATTGCAACGTTTTAACCGCTTGGAAAAAACTAAATGTCCTTTCAAAGTTGATAAAAAACTCGCAATTTTCCAAAAACTCGTCTATATTTGATTTATCTTCAAGTCTTTTGTAACTGCATATAACCGAATTCATTATACATGCCCAGAATTCGCAATAAGCTTCGTACAAGTTAACAACAGATTTTACCTCAAAAATAGACAAAATCTTTCCATGACAAGCTTCATTATCCATATCTGAGAAATCTAATCCAAAATTGTGCATGCTTTCATGAATCAATACTTTAAACCATTCTTCCTTGCGAAAAATAACAATCTCTGATATCTTAGGACAAGTTGTCGTAAATGCAGTGTTTACATTGTGCTCATCAAGAACATTTACATTAGAATTTGGTAGCATTTTTGGCAAAGAAGTAAAATATAAATAGATTGTCAATTCTCTTGCGCACGTCTTGGACCCATATTCATTTACGATATATAACCAAAGTGCAATATTTTCAACATGCTTGTGGTATGTTTCCAAATGCAACTCTGGTTCGGGATCCTCTACTATAAAATGTACTCTTACAGTTCTACCAAAGGAAGAAAAAGTATACAAAATGTCATATGTAGCAGTGAGCTCTATATGTTTTCTTATGAGTTGAGGAAATGCCTTTATATTAAAATTTTCAGGTTTTGGCAAATTATTTACAGTCGTTATTTTAGTAATATTCAATTTATAAAATACATCTCCACTGCTTGTGCTTGTACTTGAATTTTTTAAAGAAGTAAGATATTTGTCTGCATTTTGAACATCTTTATACAACTGTTCTAGAATCCTGTCTGTTTTTTTAGTCTGTTCCGCATGATTTATACAGTTGTTGTCTAAAAAAAACTTCATTAGTTGTTCGCTTGTCCTTGCAAGTTTCATTTAGTTATATTACTAGTGTATTATAAATTTGTGTTTAATATCTTTTTACCTAATTTAAGCATTTTAGACCTGAATGTTATAATCTTTTGGTATATTATAATAGAACAAGATGAGTATTACCGAAGTGTTTATTGTTTTTCTTTTGATCGCGATTATTTACACATTATTTCATAGTGTTTTTATTATTTTTAAACCCGTTCCTATACCTCAACCTCAGCCATACCCAGTGCCTGTTCCTGTTCCCACGCAGAAATTAATTGGCGGATGTGCAGGAACACGTTATGGTTGTTGTCCCAACGGTGTTACTCCTAAGACCAACCAGATTGGATCCAACTGTTAAAAACAAAAAAGGTTTTCCAATTTTTTATTCTTATTTTTAAACCCTGGGCAATGTACAAAATATATGTTATAGTTGTAACATATATTTATATCATCTTTTTACAGTTTTACACTGTTTCTTATGTTTTACTTCTTCCCTGTCTTAAAATCATCGCGCAAAATCATAAGAGTATCAAACACTTCTGGTTCCTTTCCCTTTTTAGCGTGCAATAAACGAGCATTATTTGTTTTCAATAGCACATCCTTTAGATCAGCATTCTGTATAAACTTTGCTTGCTGGGCGGCAGCCAACTCAATATCTCGCCTTTTGCCAAAAAAATCGCGATCAACCTCAACGGTTTTAGGTCTTACAAGTTCCCCCTTGTATTTACCTGTTAACCCACCAACCTTCTTTGCCATTTCTGGGTTCCTGGATAGTTCCGTTCCTGAATCCAATGAAAATGACAAGTAAAAATTAGGGTTCTGCTTTTTGAATTTTGACGCCTGGTAATAGTGTTCCACGCTTGCCCATTGATGATTGTCCAATGAAAATAATGCACCCCCTTCTGTCTTTGTCCACATATCAGCCAACTTGCGTCTCCAATCCTTTATTGCTCGTAGTTCAGCAAATTCACGAACTTGTTCAGGAGGAATATTCTCTCCAGCACCTTTTCCAGGAAGAGGTTTGTTATCAGATTTCTCGTAAAAGGAAAACTCAATATTTCCGTCATACAAATTTCTCATGGCTGCCTCAGATAGCTCGGCAAACTTTGGTACTTCCACTGTGGTACCCTTGAGCTTTGCCTTGAATGTTTCAAATTCAGGAATAATAGCAAATGGTCCAGCTGCCTTTTCCATGCACTTGTCAACAACCATTTTTTTCAAATCGTATGGCAGCTCCTTAAAAGTTAGCAGAGTTTTTTTCTTATATGTTATCAACTTGAAATGCCATCCCATAAAATCTAATATAATATAAAAATCGGGATCAAATTCTCCCTTATTTTGCAAAATTGTGTCGTTTAATTGGCCGCAACGAAGCACATTGCGCTGATCCCCTGCTTTATATGCCTCACTAGATAAAATAATAAATTTCACATTTAACATCCTTTCCATTGTAGAAAGAGCCCACGTGTCAGCCCAAAATTCGCACATTTTTACTTTTTCTCTAAATTTCTCAAGTGTGGTGACATCCTTCATAATCTTATATTCTTCAAACATTTGCTTTGACACATCACGTTCGTGCATAACGCGTTTAAATTGCGCCTCCACTGCTTTACCAGCTTCTACAATTTTAACTTGACGATCATGATCAATTGTTTGACGCAATGTATTGCGAACATCTTCATATCGTTTTTGCAATTTAGTAATATTTGCAGTATCTTGTGTAATAGAAGACCGAATATCGTCATATTGTCCCTTAAAATTTTTAAACAATTCTGCATCTACTTCTCCAGCTAACATCTCACGCAGCTTGGTAACGGTTGTTTTGTTGCCCATGCCAGCAAATGCATCACAAACGGCATAAAAAAAACAGTCTCCCTTGCCAGGGTTTTCAACAATTGCATAGTTTTTGTTTTCCGTAAATTTTTGGACCCAGTTATCATTTGGTGACGCTGAAGCTCTGTATTTAATAATCAAATCTTGAGCTAATCTATCAGTTTCTTCCTTCAACTTGCCTGGAACCTTTACTCCTCTTGTTACTTCAAAGAGACCTCTAATATTTTCTGGAATTTTTACATCTTCTGCTAGAATAAAATTAGTTTTCTTAACACTTGATTT
>Ga0136642_1001120_pt1 | contig 11897 bp, 11 predicted proteins | sample LowCatLa1302831Y_FD_115313 | JGI IMG/M metagenome (GOLD analysis project Ga0136642, IMG submission 115313) | Freshwater microbial communities from Lower Cathedral Lake, Yosemite National Park, California, USA - 13028-31Y | ecosystem: Environmental > Aquatic > Freshwater > Lake ... | reverse complement strand
CGCGGGGGCGGGGGAGGCGCGGGGCTGGGGGGCGGTGGCAGGGGGAGGCGCGGGGCTGGGGGGCGGTGGCAGGGGGAGGCGCGGGGCTGGGGGCGGCGAATTTATGGAAGAGGCAGTGTAGAGGCCCAACACCTGCGAGTCCGTGAGAACGGACGTGTACCAAGACAAACTATATCTGTAGTTTTCTGGAAATGGCCACCAGTTTGAGTCGCTTTTGCATTGACCACCATCGATATACATACAGATCTCCAATATACTATTCTGCCACAACCTCTTTTATGAATTCTACGAGCGATCGCTGCACGGCTTTGTTGTACCCGAGACCGTCGAGGATGCGCTCGGCGTAGGCGGATCCCTTGGGCTCCTCATTTTTTACAATCTCCTTGTACTCGCTGGGGGCGCTGCCCCACATCTCGGCGAGCGCTGCGATGAGTTTCTCCACCGCTTCCCCGTAGTCCCTGGCGCCGGGTCCGGACTTCTTCCTCGACTGGCGCTCCTGGCGCTCCTCGTGCTCCTTCAGCAGCGCTGCCCTCTGATCTCCGAAGCGCTTCTTCCACGTGCATATGAGCATGCTTCGCGCCGTCTCGAGGGCCCGCAGCCGTCGCTTCAAATCTATCGCAGCCTCCACTTCCCGAGGGTTGTGCAGCAGGCTGATCTGCAGCTGCATTGATACAACCTGCACGAAGATGAACTGCAGATTCCGGTGCTTCTGTTCGTATATCATCGGCTGCTCCATAAAATCTTTGATCTGGATTGCCAGCCCGTCCTTGTAGTGGTCGCTCGCGTTCTCGATGGCATCGACGACCGCAGTATCCAACATATTGTATATGTCTGTCCTGCGCTGGTTGATGTCGCGTTCCTCGCGGTTTGTCGCTTTCACGGAACGGAACATGGTGTTTGGGATCACTCCGCTCTCGTCATCCTCCCTGCTCATGTCGTCGCGGTGAAATATCCATGCTGTTATCGGGTCCATTCCGCTGTTGTTCGCCATATGCACCGCTCGCCTCTCTGTGGACCTGTAGAGAGCATACGCCCAGTTGTCCAACATCTCCTTGTCCCTGTGGTTCCTGCTCCATTCCTTCTTCAGCGGTACAGAGGCTTCTCTCATTGCCTCGTCTGCTCTAATATCCAAGGTCGGTGACGATCGGCCGCCTCTGCTTGTCACTTCTTCTAAGCCTGCGCCGAACGTGGCGCCGAACCGGGCTCCGAACGTGGCAGCCTTGGATGGCCTGGTCCTCGTTCGGTCGTACTGCGTGCTCTCGTTCACGCGGACGCAATCGAGCTGCTGCGGGGTGTATGCGCGCATGAGCATCCTCGCGATGGTCCTCGAGCTACACCCTGCAGCCCGGAGGATGCTCGTAAAGTCGAACTCGCCCTCCGGTTCGTAGCTGGACACCTCATCGAACATGCACGCCGACTCAGGATACGCGTGGCAGAGAATCTCCTTCGCTGATACAAGAGCAGTCAGGAGAGGTGCCCCGAGGCTCCGCTGGCACGTGGGGTGCCATAGCGGCATGTTCACGTCCAGCATGTTGCGGACAAGTCCAGGATAGCTACAGGACGGGATCTTGAGCGCCGCTGGCCGGATAAGCTCCCTCCGGCAGTTTGACATGCCCATCACCTCCTTCACGAACTGCATGTCCATGATGTCCACGGCAGGCCAGTGCGCGTGCCTCGACATGGCGTGGTGCTTCAGGTTCATCATGCTCGCAGCGTGTAATCCGCGGACGCGCGCCTCCTCTGCGATCGCCTCGATGTCCGCACCCTTTTCCCGCACATCATCCCCATCTTTTATCGCCTTGAGCAAATTAATTTCAAAATTCACTGTCCGCTCAATCTCCTGGAGCTTCTCGTGGAGCGTCCCGTTCTTCCTGCTCAGGTCGACGTGCTTCTTCGCGTCAACTATGAGCGCATCGATGCGGTCCTTGTCATCGTTCTTCGCATAACCGATCAGCGCTTCCAGCGTTGCCGTCAGCACTGTCACGCGCTTGAGTATCTCATTGAGCTTGTCTGTCAAAGTCGTTAGAGGCGTCGCCGCAGGAGGCCCGAACGTCCGCTTCTTTGGTTCGTACGCATACCCAGACGTGTCATCTTCCCAGCTGCTCTCCGAGCCGGACTGCGCAGATTCGTCTGGCGCTGAATTCCAGAGCCTCTTCATCTCGGTGAAACGCAGCTGGCCTTTATACACAACGATAGTTTTTTGAACTCGGAAAGACTCGTATATTACAAAAACGTCTTGTGGGAATTAAACTCAAACCGATACAGTATTACAGTATTTGATACATCGCGTTTCGTGTATTATTTAGACGACAGATGTCGTCTTATTATGAGAAGGCACCCATCATGGGAAGCTTCATCACCATCGACGTCAACGCTGGTGAGAATACAGTTTTTGACAAAATCTCGGCAGGTGCGACGTGTGAAGTGCGTCGTGAGCGACTCGATGTCGGTGACATACGTATAGTCACGGAGCATTGCACCGTCATCGTTGAACGCAAGCACGTTTCGGATCTCATCTCTTCGATCCGTGATGGTAGATACAAGGTAAGTTTGGTCTTGCTTGATGATTAACGCGCGTGCCTGAATTGAAATGAATTCAACAACCGCTTCTACAGGAGCAAAAGAGCCGGCAGCTCGCCGCCGTCGCGCAGGACTCTACCGGTAAAACTTTTGTAATCTGGATCGTCGAAGGAAAGCTCCTTGGGTGGCATGTAAAACACCAGCCAACTGGGTTTCCGAACAGCCAAATGGAAGCTGCGATCATTTCAACGAGCGTTCGTGACGGTATAAGCGTTTTGCGCGTCCCAGACGCTGAATCACTCGCCGAAGCGGTGAGTGACCGTATGATGCATCATATCTACTAAACAACCCAGCCGTGTTTTCGTGACATAATTGTGTGCATCTTGAAACGCATAGGTGTTGTACATTATGAAACGTGCTGAGGCTGGAGAATTGGATGGGGATCGCAAGAACCAGAAGCGCGCTGCGGATGGCTACGCTGGTGCCGTGAACCCAAAAAAGGCGAAAAATATGGATGGCGACATGGTATTCAAAATGATGCTTGCGACGGTTCCCGGGGTGAGCCTTTCCAAGGCTGCATCCGTGGTCGCTTCCTATCCAAACCCCGCAGCACTCGTTGATATGATACGTTCGCGTCCGGAGAAGGCCGCGATCAAACAGATCGCCGCCGTGGAGTGCGGAGCGCGCAAACTCGGTCCAGCAGCCGCATCGAAGATAGTAAAGGTTTTTAGCACCGGCTAACGAAAAACGTCAAATGTTGGCTGGGTCGCTGCAATCGTCCTGGATGTCATTATAATTTATGCGGTCAAACTGTCCACGTAATTGCCATATACGGGCTTATTGGTACCATGGTTTATACAGCATACGTAGAATGTCAAAGCTACGCGCAGCTTTTGCGTTGGTGCTGACATGCGCTGTGGGCGCGTGTGACCTGTCGCAATGGGTAGATACGTGTGCCATTCCGTGTACGGCCAGCCTGGTGGATGCGGCGCGCGCGGCGGCGAGGCCCGGCGGGCCCCTCTTTGTAACCTGGGTCGATTCCGGAAACGTGCGCATCTTTAGGGAACATTGGAAACCCATGGCTCTGAAACAGGGCGCCGCAGTACTCGCGGTGGTGTCTCCTGATCCCGGGGGTGGCACAGATTTCACACATGGACTATCAAACTATGTGCCCATTGCCCCGGTGCCCGACGGATTCCTCGATGCCCGCTGCTCGGGTAGCCACGGCAACGGCGACTGCATGAGGAGGTACCACACCATCGCGTACACGAAGCTATCGGTGTCTCGCTGTCTTGTGCAGCACGGCATTGACGTGGTGATAATGGATGTGGACGCCCTGGTGACTGGAAACCTCACGCAGCTCGTTTCTGCTCAAGGCGCAGACGTGCTGACGATCATGGACGACCAGAGCCCGTGGACGCGCAGGTCCCCACCAGAGCACAGCTACTCTGGCCCCTTTACATGGGGTCTGCCGTTCCGAGCTCGGCGCGCCATTGGCGGGCCGGGGGCGAGGACCGGACACTGCCTGGCGGTCGCGTACTTCAGGTCATGCGAAAGCGCAGAGCGCCTCTTATCCGGAGCGCAGCAGACGTTCGTCCGTGTGTTTGCGCAGTGGTGGCTCGGAGCAAACGAATCTGGAAGTTTTCAATGGGCGGAGAAGCCGCGGAGGACTCTGCTGCAGCAGTCATTCGCATGGGCCCTCGCGGAGACCATCGGCGAGGCTGGATACGATGAATTGCGGGTCGCTTTTACAGAAGCTAGGAGTGCGTGCGAACCTACCACGGCTTACGTTCGTCTAGTCGGCGGTAGCGCTGAAAGTCTCCGTGTAGGGTACCTCCCGCACAACGCATCCTTCGAGCCCGGGGCCGGTCGGTGGTGTCGCAACGTCGCGTGTGCGAACTCGACTTGGGTGAAGCACTGCTTCGGCACGAGCGACGAAAAGTTGGAGTGCGCACGAAATGCACATAACATGTTGGCGTAAGGAATATTAATGTATTCTTTATGCTTCACCAGAGGGCGCATTGTCTATTTACGCACTCGTTGTTGTGGGTTGTTGATGATGTTTCGTTTACTTTTGGGAGTCCTTACACTTAGAACCGCTTTAGCACAAACTGTGATCACGAACAGCACTTCAAAATACTACAGTGGGTTCTTAGCCGCAGGAAATCCGAGCGTTTTGGGCGCGACAGATGGTCAGGGGACGGCCGCAACTTTCAACTCGACGAGGGGCATGTGCTACGATGCCACGACGAACCTGACGTACATTGTGGACAACGGGGCGAAGCAGATACGAGCAATAAACAGCACCGGATACGTGTCTTCCATTACTGCGCCCTTCAGTAACTTTACCAACCCCACGGGGTGTACCGTCGATGCGCGCGGTAACGTGTACGTGTACGATAACGTGGTGGATAATTCATGGCGCTTGCTGAACTCGTTAGATGCAAAAAATGTGATTTGGAACATCTCGAGCGTTGACAGGACGATAAAACGCTCCAATTTCACGCTTGGATGCAGCGTAGAGTTTTGTTCAGTGACTTTCGCGAATAACTCCTTCTACGTCCTTGACACGAATTCGAACGGAGATTACCAGTATATTAATTCTATGCTAGCGGTGTACGAAACAAACGGGACGTTGAAGAACACATATGCGGACTTTGTTAACGGAGATTCAAAAATACCAGGACACATTGCAATTACTCCAGCGGGAACGGTATACTACGAAGACGTTGAAAACAATTTATCTAGGTTTGGGCGTAACACGTCTATAACGTGGCCGACCGGCACATGCCCGAATTGCAACATAGAAGTTTTCGGTACGACGAAAACATGGCTTGCAGTTTTTAATAACGACAATGCTCAATTTTATACGCTGAATGAAACAAACGACACTATCAACGCCGAGTTTACGATACTTAATATGGCAGCACAAATTACCAATTATCAGTATCATACTTTTAGTGGCTATTCTTCTGATTCTGAATTTTATTTGGCGGTTGCCGGTGACACAATGTACATTTCAATTTCAGACAGGCAAATTTTCAGTGTGAAGCTGACGACTGCACCGCCTCCATACCCTCCGTCTCCACCATATCCACCTCTACCGCCGCCGTCACCACCCCTACCGCCACCCCGGCCGCCAGTTCCTCCGCCGCAGCCACCGCCCCCGTCCCCTCCGCCGCCGGTGCCGCCGTCGCCGCCATCGCCGACGCCTCCGCCTCCGTCTCCGCCGCCCCCGTCCCCGCAGCCGATGCCGCCGCCACCGTATCCGCCGCCTCCGCAGCCGATGCCGCCGCCTGCGTCTCCGCCGTCTCCGCCGCCGCAAGTTCTGGCGACCTCGAGGAAGCAGTCGACGACCGTTAGCATGAGTTCCTGCACGCCTCCCTGCTCTCAAACGTTCGCCATGGCCATGGACCCTGAGAACAGGATCGTGCGGGCAACGACGTTCAAGGACACCAAGAGCGGGCTTATTGGATCGGGGTCGTCTGCGGTGTCCAGCATAGCGCTTCTCGGCTTCGACCTGTCTGTCATCGCGAGCGGAGGGACGGAGGTTACGTACACGTGCTGCGACTCCGGCGTCCCACGATACGTGAGGATCGGAGTCAACGCGTCGTTCACGTCCGTGTCGGCAGCAGTAGGTGTGTTCGGGTCTGGCGGGGTCGAGCCGGGCCTCTACGCGGCGCCCGCGAAGTCCAAGCGCTCGATATACGTGAGGCTCCTGCCGTTTTTCGGCTGGGTGTTCCCCCTACTGATAGACATTGCCATTGTAACCATGGTGAAGTGCCTGTGAAAAAGAACCGAGTGCTTCGTGAGTATATATAATGAATACTGGTCAAAGTCATGCTGAGGTCGGTGGCGCTCCTGTGCTTTTTCGCGGCCGCGTCGGCTGCGTCGCCGCCCGGCCCGCCGACGCAGTATGTGATTGCGTCGGGCGCCTGCGACCTGGACTACGCAGGATCAAAGACGCAGAGGTGCGCGCTGGACGACGTGTCGCTGAGCGGGAACACGCTGCGGGCCGGGCTCGTCTGGTCGGGGTCCGTGCGCGGCGATGTCCCGGTGGAGATTGGCGCAGACGAGCGGAGGGCCATGAGGGTGGGCGTTGGCGCGGTATCGAACGAGAGCCTCGTGAGCGTGAGCTGCACGTCTCAGGACACGTGCTCGCAGCTCACGCTCACGGTGGGGGACGCAACGCTGACCAGGAATCCAAAGCCCTCGATAACTCTGGGGTGGGCAGTGCTATCTCTGACCAAGCCGCCGGCTGGTCCCGCCGAAAAGTCCATCCTCGTCTCGCTCGGGTTCATCGTCATGTACGTCTACACAGCTGTGATACTTTTGATAGGACTCGCTGTTGCGGGAATCGTATATTCCAGGGGTTCTAGAAATCAGAATAGCGGGGGAGGTGCATCTACACCCGAGATTTACACCGCGTGGGGCGGTTCGAGACGTGTTGCCAAATTTAAACTATAAACGTTCTTCGCATTGTCGTTATGTACCATGGGATACGATCATTCTCCCGTAGCGCTCCTTGTGCTTCTGGGAGAAGTGGGCGGCAAAAAGGAAGCCGCAGCACAGATGCTGATGAATCTTGGCGTTGAGAAATGTTCGTATGCACTCTTCATGTGTATGGCCGTACAGGATGTAGGTCTCAAGCTGGAAAACTGTAAGTCACTTTCGGAGGCATTATGGTTGTACATCCAATTCCGCAAGAGCGAACAGCTTGTCACCGAAAACGTACCTGTTAATTCGGTGCGCGTGAGGGATGCTTCCATTCTTAGCAAGATACTTTATGGTGAAAAAAAACCAGAGCGGACTTTTACAAAGGGATTCATACAGGGCATTTGCGGAACAGACGACATGCGAAAATTCATAAGAGCAACACTCTACGAGCTATTCAGTAAAGTGCGAAACGACGACACAAAAAACACTCGAGAGGCAAAGACAATTGCCAATTCGAAAAACATGACAGGGGTTTCCAGACTCGTCACACCTCTCGTTTTCTCTGAAGAAACGAAGGCAAACATCGAGGAGATTCTCAAACTGTTAAAGCTTGTACAGGATTTTAAATTCAGCGACATCAAAGAACCTGAAAAGGATGACAAACCAGATCCAGAACCGATCAAAACAGAAACGACGCTAATACTTCCCGACGATGAAGATGCAGAAGAAAAGGTAAATAAACTTTTAGCGGCTTCAGAAGCGGCTGCGGAAGCCGATCGTGCAGCAGCAGCGGAAGCGGCTGCGGAAGCCGAGCGTTTAGCGGAAGCCGAGCGTGTAGCAGCTGAGAAAAAGGCAGCGGAAGCGGCTGCGGAAGCCGAGCGTTTAGCGGAAGCCGAGCGTGTAGCAGCTGAGAAAAAGGCAGCGGAAGCTGCAGTTGAGAAAAAGGCAGCGGCCATAGCCGCTGCAGATGCGGCTGTGTCAATGGCACAGCAAGCAAAATTAAGGGCAGAAGAAGCAAATGTAAGGGCAGAAAAAGCAGCGCAAGAGGCAAGCAGACACGAAAATGAAGCGGTAGATTCAGCGACGCAGACAGCCAAAATATCAGATGAACGTGCACAGGCATCTACAGTTGCAGAAGAAGAGGCCTTGACTGCTGAAAAAACGGCACAAGAAGCATACACGACGTATTCGAGTACCAGTTATTTTCAGTTAACGAAGATGCTTGAAAATTTCAACGCATGGAATGCTGCGAAAGTTAAAGCGCAAGAGGCGGCGAGGAAGTTACTTTCAGCATTGGAGAAAGCGGCGGCATCAGGAGATTGCAAAAACAAAGCAAAAAAATGGTCTGGTATTGCGAAAGAGGCAGCAACACTTACTTTAGCTTTGAAAAACGCTACCGCAGAGGCAGCAGCAGAGGCAGTGAATGCAGAAGCAGAGGCACTGAATGCAGCAGCAGAAGCAGTGAATGAAGCAGCAGAGGCAGTCATGGCAGAAGAAGCAGCGAGCAGGGCAGAAGAAGCAGCGAGAAGGGCAGGAGAAGCAGCGAGCAGGGCAGAAGAAGCAGCGAGAAGGGCAGGAGAAGCAGCGAGCAGGGCAGAAGAAGCAGCGAGAAGGGCAGGAGAAGCAGCGAGAAAGGCTGCGGAAAAAGCAGATGGATAGGTATTTCAAGCGTTGCGTTCACAGGAGGCGGCGGTATATGCCAAAACTTGTAAGGGACACGCAATATAAGCCGCGGGAAGCCGCAGAGATAGATCTCCTATATGGCAATTTCGGTTTGCCATATAGGAGATGCGGCACAGAGGTGCGGCACCATATAGGATCGAGTAAACTCACAAGGATCGCGAGTATTTAAGTAGACGTGACTTACACATATGTCATTTATACGCTTGTCGAAGCGGTTATTTGGAGTACATATAACAAATGTAGCGGAAGGTGGGACTTCTGATGAAGACGGTCCGGAAACAACGGATGAAGGAACTTCTACAGACGAAGTTCCAAATGTCCCGGTAATAAGGAATGAGGGAACTTTCGAACACGAACTTCCACACGGCCAGGACATTCTACACTTCTGGCTATTTAACATTGAGGACATTGAGGAGCCCAAGTTTGTCAAGTGCGCATGTAACGTGAAAACGTTAGAGTTTTATGCTGAAGGTAAAACGTACACTATGCAAGCAGTTGCGACACAGGCCGAGATCATGTGCACACCTGAAGGATCTCATGAGACGTTTTGGGGCACTAAAGAAAGCGTGGATGTGGCATTGACACATTTGTATTTCGAGTCTAAAATTTACAGTTCCAAAACGGCGCTCTTTGTACTCTACAATGTCTGTATATTGGCTTTGGTATGCAACGTGATAGGGTTCAAAACATGTATAGGAACAGGTTTTATCGCAATTGCTGCAAAAATCGTCGGTCGAACAGCGCCCAAATTTACGTTCGGACTCAATGAAGTTGCCGATTCTTTGTATGCAGACCCTGCCCGGATTCAAAGACGTATGATAATGTGGTATTGTTATTACCATCTATTCCCATTTTATCACGGATCGGACATCAGCCAAAAAGATTGGCCATATGCGTTAAGGGTATTGTTGAGCCGCATGGACACGGAAAAAGACTCTCTTTTCTGGGGTATTGGAAAAGGAATATTTGATGATGACGCCTTGAAAGAATTTGTTAGTTATCTAGAAAAGCTTGGTGGGGAAAAAAACAACATACTCGACACGTTTACGGTCGACGAAGATGGGTTTTTCAGCGTCGAAAAGTTCAAGAAAGGAGTTTGGTGTATTCTGCCAGTCAAAAATAAAGCCAAAGAGTGGTCGTTGGTTATACGAGTGCACACAACGGTCGTGTTCGTCAACATGTCGGTCGGATCAAAGCTTCACGAGAGTTTCATGACAAAGTATGCCGCTTTAAAATTTGTTTCCGAGAATCTAGGTCCCGAGGAATTAAAGAAAGCGAATGCAGTACGCAGTGTAGTTCAAGACCTCAAGCGTTTAAATAAAAAAACGACAAATGAATATGTCGCGAGAGTCTTGACGTCAAACCCTACAATTTGGAATTATAAATTGCCACCGGAAGAAGTTGTCAAGGACGTCGTCAAGTACAGGACCAAACCGTACGAGCTGCAGGAAGCAGGATCGCCTTTCATAGACGACAAAACAGATTCTTCCGCGTGGACACTCTTCTTCATATACATGTTTATTCAAGCTGGATACGAAAACGCAATAAGAACAGTCGAATGGGCATCGCACAAAACGTTGAAAACGGAACAAATAAAGAACTTTTTAGCACAGTGTTTTCTAGACTACAAGATAGTTACAGACAATACAGAAATAAACGAATTTTACGGTTTCGTAAAATCGGAAAACGGGATAAACCTCGAGGGGGAAAGAGACATTATAGTTTTAAAATAACCATTATAATAAAATATGCGCTGCTCCAATTGCGGAACCATCGTTTCTCCGCTGCGGTCTTTCAAGTGTCGTCACGTTGCCTGCGCCTCGTGCTGCGCCAGATCGGAGGAATGCGCATGCTGCGCCTTTGACGAGACTTCGGTGGACCGCGCATCTTTCGCCGTGCTCTTGCCGAGGCCCAGGGACCGCGAGGCCCGCGAGGTGGCGTCGAAGCACGGCAGGGATCCGAGGATGATGCCAGCGCATTTTGTCGTGCCCATCGGCGCGTCTGAGGTGGCGCAGGCCTTCGAGCTCGACGATTCCCGCATCTCTGAACTGGAGGCCTCTGCGGAGGCCTCGGGCTTCCGCGTCGGGAGGTACGTGCACAAGGGCGCAAAATGCTACGCCATCTTGGACACATCAGAGCGCGTCTACGCCGTCAACTTCGGCGGAATTCGCAGCCGCATCGTGCACTCCTACGCATGGAGTCCCGCGCTCAGGCGCCTCATGGCTGCCTTTGACTCGGACTGCAAGGTTTGCCACGATTTCCCAACTGCTGTGCACGAATTTTCTATCTTCACAGCCATCTGTGAAACCCGCAGGACCTGGTTGCGGCCACGTGCGACTACGCCGCTCGGAAGGACTGGCCCACGTGCTTTGGGGCTGACGCAAAGTCGTGCTCGTCGCTGAATCTGCAGTACGTGGCGTATGACGCGAGCGCCTTTCTGCTGGAGGTTCTGTTGCGGTGGGCGGCGTCGGGGACCCCGGACCGGCTGCGGGTGCCTCCCGCCAATACTGCGACGGGCCGCGCCGTCCTGCTGCACTCGCCGGTGCTGAACTCCAACGGGACGCTGAACCTGAAGCCGTGGCCCAAGGACCTCCGCGTCGCCATCGAGCAGATCCGCGGCGACGCCGAAGTTACCCACCGGACGGAGACTGGCTGGTTCCGACCGCCGTTGCCGGTCTCGACCGTGGAGGGCTCGTGCGTCGTCGTCAACCGCGGGGCTGCCTGCGAAGTGACGCACCGCTGGAAGTCCCAGCCGCCCGAGACCGATACGGAAGCTATCTTGTACCCCATTGAGGACCTCTACGTGAACGTCTGCTGCATGGGCCTGGCCCCCGCGGTGGCGCGCGATCTGGCAAGCCGCTGCGGCGTCAGACCCGGGCACTACGCGTGCGTTTCGGAGAGCGTGCTGCACTCCGTGGCCCTTCTCACGTGGGGCGGATCGACGGACGCCCTGCTCAGCCTTCATTGGCGCAAAGACCGGGTGCTCTACAAGGCGTGGTTCAAGGACGACGGAGACATACCCCTCACGTTCGAGAACCTTCAGATTTCGCGCTGCATAGCGTCACTCGGCAGACTGGAGAAGCACATATTCGCCAAGGGGTGCATCGATGCAGCATACGCAATATAGTAGATCATAGTTGTATATCGCACACTGGAAGAAGCTTGTAGTTGTATATCGCACACTGGAAGAAGCTTGTAGTTGTATATCGCACACTGGAAGAAGCTTGTAGTTGTATATCGCACACTGGAAGAAGCTT
>Ga0136642_1001118_pt1 | contig 11909 bp, 8 predicted proteins | sample LowCatLa1302831Y_FD_115313 | JGI IMG/M metagenome (GOLD analysis project Ga0136642, IMG submission 115313) | Freshwater microbial communities from Lower Cathedral Lake, Yosemite National Park, California, USA - 13028-31Y | ecosystem: Environmental > Aquatic > Freshwater > Lake ... | reverse complement strand
CGGATTCAATACCATTTCTGCACAACCATTCAATACCAATGTAAGTGAAATAGGTACTCAAATGCTAAGCACTACATCACATGGTTTTATTTTACCTTTTGAGGTAGTGAGTATGTTGTTATTGGCGGCTATGGTAGGCTGTATCGTTATAGCCATGAAGCCAACAGCTGCGAATATTGTTCACCTAAATAACAAGGAGGATTAATACCATGAATGAGATACCCTTAACCCATATTCTTTTTGTAAGCACGGCCTTGTTTTTTATAGGTATGTATGGCTTGTTTACCAGAAGAAATATTATTACCATGCTCATGTCTATTGAGCTCATGTTAAACAGCGTAAACATTAATTTTGTTGCCTTTAATAAATATTTATTCCCCGATAAATTAGACGGTTTATTTTTCTCTTTATTTATCATCACTATTGCTGCAGCCGAAGCTGCAGTGGCCATTGCCATTATTATTAATTTATACCGCAGTCATCAATCCATTGATGTAGACGATGCAACAGAAATGAAATTTTAATTATTATGTCAAACTACTTATATATACTTTGGATTCCTTTATTACCGCTTGCTACTTTTGTGGTACTGGGTTTATTCGGCCGCAAATACTTTGCTAAAACCGCTGGAATGATAGGAACCGCTTCTTTATTAACTTCTACCTTACTTTCTATTGTTGCCGCGAAGCAATACTTTTTCGTAGATGGAAAAGTAAACGGGGTGTATCAAAAAATTATCGCTTTAAAATATACTTGGTTACAGTTTAGCCCGAATGTCTCTATTGACATGGGCGTAATTGTAGATCCTATTTCTGTCATGATGCTCATTGTGGTAACTTCTGTTTCCCTAATGGTGCATGTATTTAGTTTAGGCTATATGAAAGGAGAAGAACGCTTTGCTACTTATTATGCGTTCCTGTCTTTATTTACTTTCTCTATGTTGGGCCTTATTTTATCGGTGAATATTTTCCAAGTATATATGTTCTGGGAGCTAGTGGGGGTATCTAGTTTCTTATTAATTGGTTACTACTTTAACAAACCTTCTGCAGTGGCCGCTTCTAAAAAAGCATTTATTGTAACGCGCTTTGCCGACTTAGGTTTCTTAATTGGAATTTTAATCATTGGCTTTTACGGAGGTACCTTAGATATTGGATTATTAATAGAAAAATTCACATCAGTTCAATCACCTGAGTTTATAAGTATTACCACCGCTAGTTTCTTGGGAGCAAGTATGCTTACCTGGGGATTGGTATTAATATTTATGGGTGGTGCAGGAAAATCGGCTATGTTCCCTTTGCATATTTGGTTGCCTGATGCTATGGAAGGTCCTACTCCAGTATCTGCTTTAATACATGCAGCAACGATGGTGGTAGCGGGTGTTTATTTAGTAGCTAGATTATTCCCCGTGTTCTCTATGGACGAAGCCGCACTAACTATTGTAACTTATGTAGGTGCTTTTTCAGCCTTATTGGCTGCAGTGATTGCCTGTACACAAACGGACATTAAACGTGTACTAGCCTACTCTACCATGTCGCAAATTGGCTACATGATGTTTGCCTTAGGTGTTTCAAAAAATGGCGGTGAGAATGGATTGGGTTTTATGGCTTCTATGTTTCATTTATTTACCCACGCTTTCTTTAAGAGTTTATTATTCTTAGGTGCGGGTTCGGTGATACATATGGTGCATAGTAATGAAATGAAAGATATGGGTGGCTTAAGAAAATTAATGCCTATTACCCATGCTGCATTTTTAATTGCTTGTTTGGCCATTGCAGGTATTCCTCCTTTCGCAGGATTTTTTAGTAAGGAAGAAATATTAACGGCTGCTTTCCATGAAAATAAATTGATTTATGGAGTGGCTTTATTTACAGCTGCGCTAACTAGTTTCTATATGTTCCGATTGTACTTTAATATTTTCTGGAGCAAAGAGGCTGCTGCCAAAGCACATCATAGCGCAGGTCATGATGAATCGCATGACCATGGCGAAGGCACTTGGACCATGAAATTGCCTTTACTGATATTAGCCGCTTGTGCAGTGGGCGTAGGCTTCATCCCCTTTTCTCAATTTATTACTTCCGATGGTGCAGCTTTAGAAACACATATCGATATGGCATTTTCTATTGCACCTGTGGCACTTTCTATTATTGCCATTTTACTGGCTGCTAGTTTCTATAAATCACATAATGCAAAATCAGACAAAGCAGTAGCCTTCTTTGGTGGTTTTTATAGAGCAGCTTATAAAAAGTTTTATGTGGATGAATTGTATTTATTTATCACAAAAAAAATAGTCTTCCCATTAATTGGACAACCAATTGCTTGGGCAGATAGAAATATAGTAGATGGTTTTATGTTATTATTGGCTAATACCACTGCAAAAATTTCGACTGCGATTAAAGGGTTACAATCGGGTAAGGTTCAAAACTATGCCTTGTATTTCTTTGGCGGCGTATTGGCTTTATCGGTATTATTTATTTATATCTGGAAATAAAATATTTATATGAATTTATCTTTGTTAATCTTATTGCCTTTACTAACTGCCTTACTCATATTAGTGAGCAAGCAATTAGCGCAAATAAGAGTTATTGGATTGGTGGGATCATTGGCCCAATTGGGTGCTGCAGGCTGGTTATTGAAATTGTATATGGGTCAAAGAGCTGCAGGCAATACTACTACCCATTTATTTGAATCCAATACTATTTGGTTTAAAGCATTAAATATTAATTACCATATTGGAATAGACGGCATTTCACTGGCAATGATATTATTAACCTCGCTTATTGTAGTAGCAGGTATTTTGGTTTCCTGGACTATGATGAAGTTGAGCAAAGAGTATTTCTTCTTGTTAGTACTATTAAGCATGGGTGCTTATGGTTTCTTTATTTCTTTAGATTTATTTACTTTATTTTTCTTTTTAGAAGTAGCGGTGATTCCTAAATTCTTATTAATTGGTATTTGGGGAAGTGGCAAGAAAGAAAACAGTGCTATGAAATTAGCCTTAATGTTGATGGCAGGATCGGCACTCGTATTTGTTGGATTAATGGGTATCTATTACAATACACACAGTTTTGATATGGTAGAAATAGGCAGAATGGGCATTTCATTAGGCGTACAAAAATTCTTCTTCCCATTTGTATTCTTAGGCTTTGGCATATTTGCAGCTTTATTTCCTTTTCATACCTGGGTACCCGATGGTCACGCATCAGCACCCACTGCAGCATCAATGTTTTTAGCCGGCATCTCTATGAAACTAGGAGGTTATGGTTGTTTACGCATGGCTGCTTTAATGCCCGATGCTGCACATAGTTATTCATGGATCATTATTTTACTTGCTACGATTGCAATTATATATGGTGCCTTTGCTACCATGATGCAAACCGATTTAAAATACATCAATGCTTATTCTTCTATTAGTCATTGCGGCTTTGTAATATTAGGGATTGGCATGTTAAATAAAACTTCCATTAATGGCGCCGTGATACAAATGGTTTCTCACGGCTTAATGACGGCCTTATTCTTCGCTGCTATTGGAATGATCTATTCCAGAACACATACCAGAATGGTGGCACAGTTAGGGGGTTTATTAAAAGCCATGCCTTTTATTTCTACGGTGTTTGTAATAGCAGGTTTATGTTCATTAGGCTTACCTGGCTTTAGTGGATTTGTAGCAGAGATGACTGTATTTATGGGCTCCTGGCAAAATCCAGCTGGGGTGTATCGAATAGCCACTGTAATTTCTGCAGCTTCTATTGTAGTGACTGCCGTATATATATTAAGAGCTACAGGCAAAACCATTATGGGCCCTATTTCTAACGAACACGCCTTATTACCTGATGCTACTTGGAACGAAAAATTAGCAGCAGGTTTGTTAATAGTAGGTATTTTAATTATCGGATTAGCGCCATTTTTAATTAACCAATTAATTATGCCTACCACCGATTTTTTAATGATTAACATTGACAAAGCCCTTACCCTTAAATAATTTAGCACAATGTCATCTACTATTTTTATATTATTAAGACAAGAACTTTTACTAAGCTTATTGATATTCTTATTGCTATTTATTAAAATTGGCAAAGAAAGAAGTAACGAAAGTATTTTAAACATCATCAATATTCTATTATTTATAAACTTGGCTGCGGGCTTATTTGGCAGCAGCGAAGGCGGTGCTTTTAATGGCATGTTTACAACCAACGCCTTTATTGTATTAGAAAAAAATATATTAAACCTGGCAATGCTTCTTATCTCCATGCAATCTTACGCATGGTTAAAAAACCACAAGCAATTGGCTGAATTTTACCTACTGTTATTTACTTCCTTGCTAGGGATGTTCTTTATGATTTCTAGCGGTAACTTATTAATGTTTTATTTAGGACTAGAAATGAGTACCATTCCTTTGGCCGCAGCAGCTAATTTCGATTTAGCTAAAAGAAAATCATCCGAAGCTGCTATGAAATTAATATTGTCCTCTGCTTTTTCTTCAGGCATTTTATTAATGGGTATTTCTTTTTTATATGGAACTAGTGGCACACTTAGCTTTGATATCTTAACAGCACATATAAGTAATAACCCTATGCAACTATTTGGATTCATCTTATTAGTGTCTGGGTTTGCTTTTAAAATATCTGCTGTTCCTTTTCACTTATGGACAGCCGATGTGTACGAAGGTTCTCCAGTTGCAGTAACCGCTTTTTTATCAGTGGTGTCAAAAGCGGCAGTACTATTTACTTTTACTTCTATCTTATATAAAGTATTCACGCCTATTGCCACTGTATGGTATGGCGTATTGGTAGTATTATCCGTAGCTACTATTTTAATTGGAAATTTATTCGCCTTAAGACAAGACAACTTCAAGCGCTTCCTTGCTTTTTCATCCATTGCACAGGTAGGTTTTATCTTAATTGGTATTTCAGGAAGTTCTCAAACAGGCTCTGCCTCTTTAGTTTACTTTGTATTAATATATGTGTTTTCTAATTTAGCCGCTTTTGGAGTCGTATCAGTAGTGAGCGCCTTAACAGGAAAAGAAAATATCTCAGACTTTAAAGGATTTTATAAAACCAACCCCTTTCTTTCTTGGGTATTAACCATTGCATTATTTTCATTAGCAGGGGTGCCACCTACAGCTGGCTTTTTTGGTAAATTATTTTTAATGATGGCAGGTGCTGCTAAAGAAAATTATGGCTTGATTACTTTTGCTGCTTTAAATATGGTGATTTCTTTTTACTATTATTTAAGAGTGGTGAAAGCCGTTTTTATGGACGAGAATGAACAACCCATTCAAAAACTAAGCGTTCCTGCTATTACTAAATTAGCCATGTATATCTGTATTGCAGGTATCATCATTACTGGTTTAGCTAGTATGGTATACGATTATATTTATTCACTAAGCATTGGCATGTAAAAAATAGTATTATGGCGATTAATAAGAACCACGAATTTGAAGATTTAGATAGTATTAAATGTGCTATTGTAGAAAAAAATGCAAGTCCTGAAAGAGTAGCGTTTTTAAAAAAAATATTAGAGTTAAATAAATACCAAGTAGTGGTAGTAGATAGTCCTGCCCCCAAAGCTGCGCCCGCAGCACCTGTGGCAGCACCTGTTGAAGGTGAAGCGCCTGCGCCAATACCCACTGCACCAATTGCGCCGCCAGCTCCTACAACTTTTACAATAGGTGTGACCGATTTATGTTTTAATGCGACCAATGCTATTTTTGGCCGTCAGTTAAAAACTGCTGATGGACATATTGTATCACTTGCTTATTGGCAAGAAAAGGAAGCGGTATCAAGCGATGAGATACCTTATTTTGACAATGTGAAATAACTAGCCATTCACATAAAAAATCTACTAATGCACCTTATTTGGTAGTATTTACTTTGTGCCTGTTTTTGCCTAATCGAAATCTTCTCCATAACTGATATTAATCATCCTTTCCAATTATAGGTTAAGGTATTTTGTCCTACAATTACAAAACACCTCATTATGGAAAATACTGTTATAAAAAAAGTTACCACTAAAAAGAAATTTCCTAACAAAATGTCTGCAAGCATTATGGATGGCAATGAAGCCGCCGTTCATATAGCTTACAAAACAAGCGAAGTATGTGCAATCTACCCCATTACGCCTGCCTCTACCATGGGAGAATGGGCCGAAGAATGGAGTAGTGACAACAAAGAAAATATTTATGGAGAAGTACCTAAGATCATTGAAATGCAAAGTGAAGCAGGCGCAGCTGGTGCTATTCATGGATCCTTACAAGGCGGTGCTTTGTCATCTACTTTTACTTGTTCTCAAGGCTTATTGTTAATGATTCCCAATATGTATAAAATAGCAGGTGAACTCACCCCTACTGTATTTCATATCGCCGCAAGAGCCTTGGCAACGCATGCCTTATCTATTTTTGGAGACCATAGTGATGTAATGGCTGTAAGGTCAACAGGCTTTGCTATGTTATTTGGCAACAATGCACAAGAGGCACAAGACATGGCCATGATTGCCACTGCAGCCACTTTAAAATCAAATATTCCTTTTCTAAATATTTTTGATGGCTTTAGAACCTCACATGAATTAAACGAAGTGAATGTTTTGTCTGATGAAATCATCACCTTAATGATTGATCAAGCCGACGTAGCAAGACATAGACAAAAAGCATTGAATCCAGAAAATCCATTTATTAGAGGAACTGCTCAAAATACAGACGTCTTTTTTCAAAGCAGAGAAGCATGTAATAGTTATCATTGGAATACACCCGCCATCGTTGACAAAACCATGCAACATTTTGAGAAACTTACTGGAAGAGCCTATAAGCTTTATGAATACTATGGTCATGAAAATGCAGAACAAGTAATTATAATGATGGGGTCGGGTGTGGGTGCCGTTAAAGAGACGATTGATTTTTTAAATAAGCAAGGCAGTAAAACTGGTTGTATTGCAGTTCGTTTGTTCCGACCATTTTCAGTGAGTCATTTTATACAAGCTATCCCAACTGCTGTAAAACAAATTGCTGTTTTAGATCGTTGCAAAGAAACTGGGGCTATTGGAGAACCCTTGTATATGGATATTATTAATGCACTACATGCAGGTTGGGGAAAAACAATGCCTAAAGTAATTGGTGGTAGATATGGATTGGCATCTAAAGAATTTACGCCAGCCATGGCAAAAGCTATCTTTGAGGAATTAGTTAAAGACAAACCTAAGAATAGCTTTATCATTGGTATTGAAGATGATGTCACACAAACTAGTTTAGAGTATGATAAAACTTTTAGTTTAGAAAATCAACATTTATTCCGCGGTTTATTTTTTGGATTAGGTGCCGATGGAACGGTAAGTGCCAATAAAAATACCATTAAAATTATTGGGGACGATACCGACAATCATGTACAGGGTTATTTTGTATATGATTCAAAAAAATCAGGTTCATTAACTGTATCTCATTTAAGATTTAGTGAAAAACCAATACAATCCACTTACTTAATTAATTCAGCCAATTTTGTGGCCTGTCATCATTTTCATTATTTAGAAACCTACGATATATTAAAGGATGTTCAACATGGTGCTACTTTTTTATTGAATGCCCCTTATGATACTGAATCGGTATGGTATCATTTACCTTATAAAATTCAAACAGAAATTATTGAGAAAGAATTAAAGCTATACATTATCAATGCCTCTAAAGTAGCTAAGGAAACCGGCATGGGCTCACGCATCAATGGTATATTACAAACCTGTTTCTTTGCTATCTCTAATATTCTTCCTAAAGAAGAAGCGATCGCATCCATTAAAAAAGCGATTCAAAAAACCTATGGTAAAAAAGGAGAAAAAGTAGTTCAAAAGAATTTTGATGCGGTAGATAAAACCCTAGAGCATTTAGCCTTATTAGATTATACTAATTTTGCGATTGGTACTAAGGAAATTACACCGGCTGTAACCGATAATGCACCTGCCTTTGTTAAAAATGTATTGGCAAAAATAATTGCAGGGGAAGGAGATGAATTGCCAGTAAGTGCATTCCCTGCTGATGGAACCTATCCATCTGGCACTACAAAATATGAAAAAAGAAATATAGCAGAGCAAGTACCCGTTTGGGATCCTAGCTTATGTTCACAATGTGGTAAATGCTTTTTTGTATGCCCTCACGCTGCTATACGACCAAAAATTTATGACAATGGTGCTTTAGAAAATGCCCCTGACTTTTTTAAACACGTGTCTCCAATTGGAAAAGAGTTTAACAAAGACGGAGAGTCTTATACTTTACAAGTTGCATTAGAAGATTGCACTGGTTGTACTTTATGTGTTGATGTTTGTCCTATTGAAAGTAAAACTGAAGCAGGACATAAGGCCATTAATATGCAAGATGTTCTTCCTTTGAAAGAAACAGAACAAAAAAATTGGGACTTCTTCTTATCACTTCCAGAAATTGATAGAACTAGGGTTGCGAAAACAACTGTGAAAGGTTCTCAATTCTTAGAACCCTTATTTGAATTCTCTGGCGCTTGCAGTGGTTGTGGTGAAACCCCTTATTTAAAATTACTAACTCAATTATTTGGGGATAGAATGATTGTTGCCAACGCAACTGGTTGTTCTTCTATTTTTGGCGGTAACTTGCCTACCACCCCTTGGAGTGTAAACGCACAAGGACAAGGGCCAGCCTGGGCTAACTCTTTGTTTGAAGACAATGCCGAATTTGGATTGGGTATTAAACTGGCCACCGATATGAAGCGCCAATATGCATTCTCTTTATTAAAATCACTTAAAGTAGAATTAGGCGAAAGCCTGGTAGATGAAATTGTAAATAATACCGAAGAAAACGAAGCGGATATTATCAAGCAAAGAATGAATGTAAATGAGGTGAAAAATAGATTAAAAAAAATTAGCCACCCTTCTGCTTCGTTACTTTTACAAATTGCAGGATTCTTAGAAAAGAAATCAATGTGGATTGTGGGTGGTGACGGTTGGGCTTATGATATTGGCTTTAGTGGATTGGATCATGTGCTTTCTACAGGAGAAAATATTAATATATTAGTAATGGATACCGAAGTGTATTCCAATACCGGAGGGCAAAAATCAAAATCATCCCCAATTGGAGCCAGTGCTAAGTTTTCTGTAAAAGGAAAAACAACAGGTAAAAAAGATTTAGCCATGCAAGCGATGGCACATGGAAAGGCCTATGTCGCAGAAATAGCCATGGGTGCTAATGATGTACATGCTTTAAAAACAATTTTAGAAGCAGAAGCCTTCCCTGGGCCATCTATCATTATTGCTTATAGTCATTGTATTGCTCATGGCTACGATATGTCTCATGGATTAGGTCAACAATCCTTGGCCGTAAAAAGTGGTTATTGGCCATTGTTCCGATTTAACCCAATGCACGAAAAAGGAAAAAGATTTGTAATTGATAGCAAGGATCCTTCGATACCAATGGAAGATTTTATGTACAATGAAAATAGGTTTGCTACGATTAAAAATAATTACCCCGAAAAAGCCACAGAATTTTTAGCATTGGCCAAGGATGGCATGCATGAAAGAATGGAAAGGTTATTGGCGTTTAAGAATTTGTAGCCACGCCGGGGATCGAACCTGGATTTGGAGTTTCGGAAACTCATGTACTATCCGTTGTACTACGTGGCTATCAGACAAATTTAAGAAAAATAATGTAACTAAATAAGGTATTACCGCGAACCAAAAAATACCCGTAAAGCCGCTGGCAAGAATATACGGGTGGGTAAAGAGCGCATTATTTGAATATCTTCCATGATGCTGGAAGTATTAGAAAGGAATTTGAACACGGTGGCTGCTTTATTTTTAGCAAAAATGCGTTTGAATATGGCTGACCCTTCCATTTTATGGTGAAATAAAATATCTAGCAATACCGCATCATAAAATTGATGCCTTGTAGTATGCACTTGGGTTTGAATGGGTTGGCCATTTTCCAATTGCCCTACAATATTTTTACATTGCTGTTGTATAAATTGAAAAGCATAACCCGTGCTGGCTTTAATGGCTGCCCCTAAAGCACCTATGGTATAAATGGGCGCTTTTGTGGAAGTCAAGGAAATTTGCGTCATCGGAATGGCTCCAATTTCTTCATGTGCTATTGAATACTGCTGTTCTGGAAACTCATTAGTTAAATAAGCATCTAGTACTTTATCATATTCCGAAATATCTAAAACATTTTCTGAAAAGATAGTATACTCCACTAAAGCTTCCTTTTCATTTAAAGGCAATTGATACATAAAGGCCGTAGCTCCTTGTTGAGGCACATTAAAATCCATCAACTTGGCAATAGATCGATCAAAAACAGGTTGATTAAATTGCACTACCCTACCCTTAAAATGTTGCCATAAAAAAGGCATTTTAATAGAATTGAAATAATTGTTTTGTAATGATTGCGAATAGGCAGCAGCTGTTGCTAATTGATTCATTTGAAAAGGCAACAAACTAGAAAAAACAAAATTTCCAGTAGCAGCACCACCTTCCCATTCAACCCTAGCGCCTTTACTGGTAGTTGATGCATCAAGGACCGTGATATCTTGTATAATGGCTTCTTGAAAATGAATATTAGATTTTGATTTTGCTCTACTAAGTATGGTATTGTAAAAATCAATCCCCTGAATCATCTTGTAGGTAAATGGAGCTGTAGAAAGGACTTTATTAAAACTATCCGCATGAATTGAAATAGTGTCCCATCGATTATTTACCAATGCTTCAAATGCACTTTTTTCTGTTTCCCAAAAGCACCAAGTGCGATCATTGGTTTTTTGGAAAGATTTATCTATTACTAAAATTGATTTAGTACTTAAAATGGATGACCCCATTAAATAATGTAGTAATGATAAACCAGCACCCCCTGCGCCAGCAATAATATAGTCGTAGCTTGCTAAATTGGTAGTAGAATTACTCATTGTTCTGCAAGGCTTCGTCTCGACGCACTTTATCCCAATATTTTTTCGCTACCAGTAACATGCCAAAGCTCTCTCCCTCTTCTTTGTATAAATGTTTATGGTGCATCTTGTGCGCCCAACGAATAGCTTTAATATAACGACTATTAGATTTAGTAAACCACTTAATTCTTTGATGTATAATTACCTCATGTACTATAAAATAAGCAAAGCCATACATCGCAACACCTGTTCCTATACCAGCAATCCACAAAGGGCCTACGAAATTGCCATAAAAAATACAGGCCATACTTGGAATAGCAAATATTAAAAAGAAAGCATCGTTCTTTTCAAAAAAATGTCCAGTGGGTTGGTGATGATCTTCGTGCAAATACCATAAAAAACCATGCATTACATAACGGTGGGTTAACCAAGTAATCCCTTCCATAATACAAAAAGTAAGTAAGGTCACCAATATAAATATCATAAAATCAATTTTATTAAATTATACAACAAATTTACTACAACAAATTCAACTGACTGCGTAATGCGGCCTTTGCTACAATAAATATTTTCCCAGGTGTAGGAATTCTAATTCTGGTTTTTAAAATAGCATCTGGCTGCGTTTTTTTTATTTTTTTAAACAAAGAATAATAGTATTTAAAGGCTACATACACACCAAATCTAGCTTTCAAAGGCAGCATTTTAATGCCTTTTAAGGCTTCTTCAAAATCAGCTTGTATGTCCGCTTCTATTATTGCTTTGTCTGATAAAGTAAAATTAGAAAAATTACAATCAGGAAAGTACATCCTATCTAATCCTTCAAAATCGGCCTTAATATCCCTTAAGAAATTAACTTTCTGAAAGGCAGCCCCTAAGTGCTTAGCCGATGGTTTAAGTTTTTCAAATTGTTCCATATTTCCTTCGCAAAATATATGTAAACACATTAAGCCCACTACTTCTGCACTGCCATAGATATAAGTTTGATAAGAGGATAGATCATATTTTTGTTTACTCAAATCCATTTCCATACTCACT
>Ga0136642_1001117_pt1 | contig 11912 bp, 9 predicted proteins | sample LowCatLa1302831Y_FD_115313 | JGI IMG/M metagenome (GOLD analysis project Ga0136642, IMG submission 115313) | Freshwater microbial communities from Lower Cathedral Lake, Yosemite National Park, California, USA - 13028-31Y | ecosystem: Environmental > Aquatic > Freshwater > Lake ... | reverse complement strand
TGGGCGCGAACGATTTCCCTCATCGTCAATAGGTGCCTGTGAGAGGCCGCAATCGCCTAATTTTTATCCGCATCATTCCGTCATGGCGATCATAGTCGAGAATGCCATCCCGTTTCAGTTGCGAAAACGCGCGGCTGACCGTTTCGAGCGTCAAGCCGAGATAGTCGGCAATCTCCGACCGTGTCATTAAAACTTTTACCGAAACCGAACAGTCCTGGGGCGGGGAAGTCGGCGCTCGAGTCTCGATCAATTCGAGGATGTAGGACGCTACCCGTTCAACAGCGGATTTTCGTCCCAACAAAACGGCGTGTTCATGCAGTGCGCAAATCTGCACCTTTAAGACGTCGATAACCAATGAATTAAACGAAGAAGATCGCTCGGCGGAGTTTTTTTCAAACGCGGTCAGCCGAACTTCCGTCAAGGATTCAGCCACGCTGTCATGGCGGCCATTGGGCGTAATGCCAAAGATACTCCCGGGCCCCAAGACCTCGAAAATTTGCCGTCTACCGTCTGGCAAAAGCTTCGACATCATGACGTTCCCGGAAACGATCCGATAAATCGACCGCGCGGGTTCGCCTTCATCAATAATGGTGACACGCGAGGGAAATTCGACCAAGCGGCCGATGCTGGGGCCTTCAGCCCCAGCATGCTCAACCAATAGCGACATAACGGCACCTGCCGAGGTAAAAGGGGGGACCCGACGGGATATTCCGACGCATTAAAATACAGCTGAATAAACAATCCTGACCAAATCGGCAGTATTGCGAGCGCCAATCTTTTCCATGATGCGCGCGCGGTGCACTTCAACGGTTCGTGGGCTAATACCAAGCTGACGGCCCGCTTCTTTATTGGACGCACCGGCAGAAATGCGTTGTAAAACTTCGCGTTCGCGAGGGGTTAGACGATCACCCCCGGGGACAGCGACGACATTGGGAATGGCACCATTGAGGCCGCGCTTTTCGGCCAAAGCGAGCTGAACGCGCCCAACGACCGCATCCGCAAAGCACGGCTTGGACATGAAATCCTTGGCACCCTTTTTCATGGCCGATACGGCCATTTCAATATTCGCGTGATCCGACATCATCACGATGGGTGCGGCAATGCGATGGCCAATTTCACCCAGTAAATCATTGCCCGTTGTGCCAGAAACCTCGGAATCAAGCACGATGCAGCCCGGAACGTGGTGTCGGGTTGCGGCTAAAAGGGACTGGCCGTCCGAAAACAACGTTACGTGATACCCTTGCGTTTCGAGACTTGAAGCCACCGCGCTACGAAACGCCAGATCAGCGTCGGCAATGTACACATCTTGATCAACCATACGGGACTCAACCATTACTAACCTCCTGCGGTGATTTTTTGAAAACGATCCAAAAATCACGCCATGATAGGAACGAACCATCTCTTCCTGTCCGCTTTTGCGAAACACCGGGAATAATCGGGCCCGTCATTTCGCATCGGCTACATTGGAAACGGTTTAATGGCGAATTGGTTGCGTATTTTGTCTTGCGATTTTGTCCTCATAGCGTAGGGGAAGGTGTGAACGATATTCGACACCGGCCATATCGATTTGAATCAAAACGCGGAAATAGGCTTTTTACGGATCGAAATCAAAGGATCGCGGCCATATTAAATGGCGTTGAGCGCCTTCACCAATCGGTTGGTTGCCTCGGTTAAATCTTCCGCCCGTCGCGCGAAGCAGAGGCGGAGCCAAGCGTCTTCGCTGGTCGCAAAGGCAATGCCGGGGGCTAAGCCAACATTCGCTTCATCGACCAAACGCTTGGCAATCGCCATAGAATCCTTGGCACCCTCTAGCTTAAAATAAAGGTAAAACGCGCCTTCTGGCCGGACAAACTGGATCCGGTTGGTGCTCGCCAAGCCCTCGCAGACAATCTCACGGCCTTTTTTGGCGCGTTCAATTTGATGCTGGACAAAGCTTTCGCCGTGGTCGAGCGCCGCAATGGCACCGCGTTGCAGAAACGTGGCAACGCCCGATGCGGAATATTGGATCAGATTTTCAGCCGTTTGGGCCAGCGACGGGTGACATTCCAACCAGCCAATGCGCCAGCCCGTCATCGCCCAGTTTTTTGAGAAGGTTTGAACAAAAAGAATGCGATCATCCTCATCCATAACATCATGGAAAGACGGCGCACGCGCCGAACCGTCAAACACAAATTGGCCGTAAATTTCATCCGCGATGATCCAAAGCCCGTGTTTGCGGGCAAGCGCTAAAACCGCCTCCAATTCAGCGCGTGTTGCCGTCCAGCCGGTGGGGTTAGAGGGCGAATTAATCACGATCGCGCGGGTTTTTGGCCCAATGGCCGCCGATAGACGATCCATATCCAGAAACCAGCGGCCATTGGGTCCGTCCTTGGTGAGGCCCATGGGCACGTCAACGGGGACGGCACCGATTACTTTACCGCAGCCGATAAAATTTGGCCAAGCGGGCGAGGGGACCAAAAACTCATCGCCCGAGGAAAGCGCCATCCGCATCGCGATTTGTAACGCGTGCATGCCGCCAATCGTGCACAAAAACCGCTCAGGCGCGAAGAATTGACCGTAGAGTTTGGACATATAGCGGGCAACCGATGCCCTAAATTCCGGAATACCGCGATTGGGCGTGTAAAAGGTTTCGCCCACCGCCAGTGACCGCGTTGTGGCCTCGGTGATAAAAGCGGGCGTCGACATATCCCCTTCACCCGCCCACAGCGGAATGAGACCCGGCCTTCCCCAGCCATACATAAACACCTCCGTAATACCGCTTTGCGGAGCGGCTAAGGCTTCGGCGCGGACATGCGGGGTGAGATCGGTTGATGAGGTGGCGGCAAACATGAAAAACCCGTTCGTTTAAAGGAAAGCGTTATCTCTTGTTTCATAAACACGAAGCGCTTGCCATAGCTTGCACGAACTGGAATTCTCCATTCCAGACATTTTTTGAGGGAATGCGGCGGATATGGGTGCAGGTTGGGTGGTTATTCTCGCGGCGCTTATCTATCTAAGCGGGCTTTTTGCTGTCGCTCATTTTGGCGATGTGTATGGGCAAAAACTGCTCCGGAGCAAACATGGCGCTACGGTTTATGCCCTGACACTGACCGTTTACTGCACCTCTTGGACGTTTTTCGGCTCTGTCGGACTGGCAACCGCCACCGGATATGATTTTTTGACGATTTATGCCGGACCGATCCTCGTGATGGGGTTTGGTCGCTCTTTTATTGAGCGCATTGTTAGGTTGGCCAAGGCACAAAATATACTATCCGTGGCTGATTTTGTCGCCGCCCGTTACGGCAAAAATGCGAAAGTGGCGGCGATTGTCGCCGTCATCGCCGTCGTTGGCTCAATCCCCTATATCGCGCTTCAGCTCAAAGCGATTTCGAGTTCGCTGGCAGCCATTTTGAATTCGGGGCCGAGCCGTATCCAGGCGTTCTCAACACCCAGTACGGGGTTGCTGGCCTTAGCCGTTACGCTGGTTCTGGCGGCTTTTACAACCTTGTTCGGCACCCGTCATATCGACACGCGGGATCATCATAGCGGGCTGACTTTGGCGTTGGCGTTTGAATCGCTGATCAAGCTGTCTGCCTTTTTGATTGTCGGATGCTTTGTGGTGTGGGGGATGTTTAGCGGCCCGTCGGACCTTTTAAACGCGATTGCAGTCCGCCCCGATATTCGTCCCTTGGTTGAGCGTAGCAATGGGGTTGCTACGCTCATAACCATGCTGGCGCTCTCGTCTGCGATGATTGTGTTACTGCCCCGGCAATTTCACATGACGATTATCGAGTATCGCAACGAGGGCGACACCAAACGCGCGGCTTGGTTATTTCCGATCTATCTTGTGCTGATCAACCTCTTTGTCATACCCATTGCGCTGGCTTCAGGACTGATTTTTCCGCCGGGTGCGATTGACCCCGATATGGCCGTGGTGCTTTTGCCGCTCCATGCCAACAACGCACCCGTCGCGCTGATCGTCTTTATTGGTGGTCTATCGGCTTCAACCGCGATGGTGATCGTCGAATGTCTGGCCTTGGGCACGATGGTATCCAACGATCTCGTTATGCCGTTGATCCTGCAAGGACGGAACAAGCTTTCGCGCCCGCGCTCGGGCGATCTTGGCGGGCAATTGCTGGCCATTCGGAGGATCGCCATCGTGTTGGTCCTGTTGGCGGGTTATGTCTATTTTCGGGTCGCCAGCGACACGGGGTTGGTGTCCATCGGGTTGATATCGTTCACGGCCATTGCCCAAATTGCGCCGGCTTTTTTCGGCGGGCTGATCTGGCGGCGAGGAACAGCGCTGGGCGCGGGCGCGGGCCTCATCGCCGGATTTTTCGTCTGGCTATATACCCTCGCTTTACCTAATTTTGCCGATCCACTGGCGATGGACGGACTTTTGAATCACGGGGCATTCGGCATTGGCTGGTTGAGGCCAACGGCGCTTTTTGGACTTGATTTGCCCTTTATTGCCAACGGGACGCTGTTTAGCCTCGCTGCAAACCTTGCCGCCTATATCGGCTTTTCCATGCTGCGCGCACCCACGCCGATTGAAGCGTTGCAAGCTGACGTGTTCGTTTCTCCAAGCCGATCATCGCGTGCCTTTAATTTCCGGCTCTGGCGGAGCCCGGTCACCATTGGCGAGTTGAAACGGGTTGTTGGAAGATATCTGGGTGCCGATCAGACCGAACGTGCTTTTGCCGGATTAATCCCTTCATTCACCAAAGACTATGGCGATGACCGATCCGCCAATATTGAAATGCTGCGGTTCGCGGAACATCAATTGGCCTCGGCGATCGGGGCCGCCTCATCCCGCCGCGTGCTGTCGATGTTGCTGAGCGGCGGCAATGTGAGCCGCGCGGATGCGTTGCGCTTGCTGGATGATGCCTCAGCCGCTCTTCAATATAACCGCGATCTCTTGCAACACGCGCTCGATCATGCGCGGCAAGGCATTACCGTGTTTGATCGCGATTTGAAGATGAATTGTTGGAATCGGGAATTCCAAGAATTATTCGGTCTGCCTGATACAATGATGCGGGCAGGCACGACTTTGGATGAAATCGTAACCTTTAACGCCGAAAAAGGCCTCTATGGTCCCGGCAGAAAAGACCGGTTGGTGGCGGCGCGGTTGACGAGTTTTACGAACCAAGCGAGCCCTACCCGGTTGCGCCTTTTCCCCAACGACAAAACCATCGAGTTTCGTTCCGCCCCGCTACCCGATGGCGGCATCGTTACGACCTATACCGATGTCACCGACACGGTAAGAGCCGAGGAAGCGTTGGCGCGCGCCAATGAATCGCTTGAAGCCCGCGTGCGCGAGCGGACCGAAGAGCTTTTGCGGTTAAACAGCGAGCTAACCCGCGCCAAGGCCGAAGCCGAAGATGCCAATCTCTCCAAAACCCGGTTTTTAGCAGCCGCCAGCCATGATATTTTGCAACCGCTGAACGCGGCGCGGCTCTATTCGACGGCGCTGATTGATCGCGACCGGAAGCAAGGCGATGTGGGGCTCGCCGAAAACGTGGCCGCCTCGCTTGAGGCGGTCGAAGATATTCTGACCACGCTCTTGGATATTTCGCGGCTGGATGCGGGCGCCATGAAGCCCGAACTTACCACTTTCGCGCTGGATGATTTGTTGAGCCAATTAAAAATTGAATTGGAACCGTTGGCGCAAGAAAAGGGCATCCGCCTAACGCTGACCAAAACCTCCTTGGCGGTTCGGTCTGACCGACGCTTGCTGCGCCGCCTTTTGCAAAACCTTATCTCGAACGCGATAAAATACACGCCCGAAGGCCGGGTACTGGTGGGCTGTCGCCGGAAGAAAAACAAGGTACGGTTGGAAGTCCACGATACGGGGCTCGGCATTCCGCTCTCGCAACAAAAAGCAATTTTCCGCGAATTCAAGCGATTGGATGAGGGGGCACGAGTCGCGCGTGGTTTAGGCTTAGGTCTATCGATTGTCGAACGCATCGCGCGGCTTTTGCGACATCCTTTGAAGCTAAGCTCCGAAGCGGGAAGGGGCTCAATGTTTTCGGTTGAGGTTCCTGTTGTCGATCACGCCGCCGTTGCAGCCATTGCCTCGGCAAAGATGCCGTCGCTTGCAACGCCCTTGGCCGGTATGGCCGTTTTAGCCATCGATAATGAACCGACGATCATCGACGGGATGCGGCTTTTGCTCGAAGGTTGGGGATGTCGCGTGGATACGGCTTCTGCCTTGAGCGATTGTACTGATCGCCGCGACAGACCCGATGTCATCATCGCGGATTATCATCTCGATGACGGAACCGGCATCGATGCCATTGGGGCCTTACGGTCTCACTTCGGTAATGGGCTTCGCGCCGTTCTTGTCACGGCGGACCGGACCCCAAGCGTGCGAGATATGGCCGAAGCCAACGATATTGTGGTGCTGCATAAACCGTTAAAACCGGCAGCCTTTCGGGCATTATTGGCCCAATGGCGTTCGGCAAAGACGGATTGAGAGCGCTGTCGTTTAATCGACGAAAAATGGCGGACGCCCCGATTGTATGGCGTCTTCCAAAAGCTCAAGCCGATCTTGTCCCCAAAACACCTCGCTCTGCCAGACATAGCAAGGGGAGCCAATGACGCCCGCTTCAATCGCGTGCCGGGCATTGGCTTGATAAAACTCGAGTATCTTATCCGATTGGGCGTTTTGGATGAGGCGCTCAGCATCATAGCCTAAAGTCGCGAGCCGTTCAGCGATGACCGCATGGTCGCCCATATTCCGGTCCTTAACCCAAACGGCTTCAAAACAGGCCTTGATAAACCCATCCGGATTTTCGCCGGACTGTGCCAAGGCGATCACCACGCAATCGGGAAGGCGCGGGTCAAAAGGGATATAAGTTGGCCTCAAAATCAGCGGCACCGCGCGCTTGAGCCGCCAACGCTGCAATTCAAGCATCCGGTAGCTCTGGCGCGCGGGGTGACGCTTGGCGAGCGGCAATCCGCCGGTTTCATCAAACACGTCCGGTAAAAAGACCGGGCGATAGTGAACCGTAAGACCATGACGGGCGGCAAGCGCCGTAAAGGTTTCGTGTCCCAGATAGGCCCATGGCGAGTGGAGCGAAAAATAATAATCGATCATGGGTAAAAGCGTTCGCCCTTAGCCGCCATAGCCCGCAATTGGGCATTTGGCGTAAAGCGTGGCCCGTGTTTGTGGGCAAGCGCTTCGCACAGGGCGACAAAACGGTTGGGACCAATCCCATCGATCATCGATATCGGCCCGCCGGTATAAGGGGCAAAGCCAAAGCCAAGAATGGCACCCACATCGGCCTCGCGCGGATCCACAACGATGCCTTCTTCCATCGAACGCGCCGCTTCAAGCGCTTGGGTGACAAGCAAGCGATGCTTCAATTCTTCGATATCGAGCGTATCGGGATCAAGTTTTGTCGTTTGATAGTCGGAAAGGCCCGGCCAAAGCCGCTTGGGCGCGTCTTTGGGATAATCATAAAACCCGCCGCCATTTTTACGCCCGAACCGGCCATGGGTTTCAACAAGGCTCGCCAAGATCGCTTCCTGCACGGGATGAACCGAACCCTCGCCAAGCGCCGCTTTGGTGGCTTTTAGGATTTTATAGATCAGATCAATGGCCACCTCGTCGTTCAGTGCCAAGGGACCAACCGGCATACCGGCCATCCGCGCGGCATTTTCGATCATCGCGGGCGGCACACCCTCATGCAGCATTAAATGCCCTTCGAGCAGATAATTTAACACACAGCGATTGGCGAAGAAGCCGCGCGCATCATTGACCACAATCGGCGTTTTGCCGATGAGGCGAACAAAGTCGAACGCAATGGCCAGCGCCTTCGGTCCTGTCTCCTTGCCCATGATGATTTCGACAAGCTGCATTCGGTCGACCGGGGAGAAGAAATGAATACCGATGAAGTCGGCCCGTCGTGAAAAATTTTTCGCAAGATCGGAGATCGGAAGGGTTGAGGTGTTGGATGCAAACACCACCGAAGCGGGCATCGTCGCTTCCGCCATTTTAATGGTTTCGGCTTTCACGGTTGGGTCTTCAAACACCGCTTCGACGACGAGATCGACATCATGCAGGGCGGCAAAATCGGGCGTTGGCGTGATCCGCGCCAAAAAGGCCTCGCGCTCGGCTTCCGTTGCCCGGCCCTTTGCGACCCGACCGGATATAACCTTATCCGCCGAGGCTTTGCCTTTATCGGCTGCGGCCTGATCGCGATCAATCAGCACGACTTCGATGCCCGCCAATGAGGCGACGGTTGCGATCCCTGCACCCATAAAGCCCGCGCCAATCACACCGATGCGGCGTAACGACGTCGCCGGTTCGTCCGCCGGGCGGCGCGCACCTTTGTTGAGCGCTTGCATAGAGACAAACAGCGTCCGGATCATCGCTTTAGCGACTTGGCCTTTGAGGATATGGGCAAAATAGCGGCTTTCAACCCGCAACGCCGCATCCATCGGGAGTTGCAAGCCCTCATAGACCGATTGCAACAAAGCGTTAGCGGCGGGGTAATTGTTCTGCGTCTCTTTCCGCATCAGCGCGCTTGCCGCTGGCCACACCATCATGCCCGCTTTGGAATAGACCGGGCCGGAGGGCAACTTAAACCCTTCCGCATCCCAAGGTTGGACGTCGGAACCGCCCACTTTGATCCAGTCTTTGGCGCGTTGTACGATATCGGCCTTAGGCGCTATCGCATGAACCAGATTGAGTTTTTGCGCGGCGCTAGGCTTTAAGGGTTCGCCCTTCATCATCATCAACAGCGCGTCGCCCGTTGGCGTGAGGCGGGCCACGCGTTGGGTGCCACCCGCTCCGGGGAAAATGCCGATTTTAATTTCGGGCAAACCAAGCCGGGTTTTAGGATCGTTCGACACAATGCGGTAATGACAAGCAAGCGCCAACTCAAAAGCGCCGCCGAGGCAGACCCCATTTATCGCCGCCGTAAACGGCTTGCCGCAGGTCTCTAATTTTCGAAGCAACACCGAAAGGCGACGCGATTCCTCGAAATACAACCGGTTGGCCTCGTCCTCGCCCAAAATTGCTTCGTTTTCGCGGGCGCGTTCGGCCAAGTCTTCGAGCATTCGGATATCGGCCCCGCCTGAAAAACTGTCGGGCTTGCCCGAGACGATCACACAGCCTTTGATCGTTGCATCTTCCGCCACATAATCGATAACGGCGCGCAGCTCTGCCATGGTCATATCGGTGAACACATTCATGGATTTGCCGGGCATATCCCAAGTCAGCGTCGCGATGCCGTCACGATCCGTCTCAAACCGGAACTGGGTCAGTGTAAGGCTCATGGTCATTCTCCTCACACGCGCTCGATGATGGTGGCGGTGCCCATACCGGCACCGATGCACAGGGTTATCAACGCGGTGCTTTTGCCGGTGCGCTCGAGTTCATCCAGCACAGTTCCTAAAATCATCGCGCCTGTTGCACCCAAAGGATGCCCCATGGCGATGGCTCCGCCATTGGCATTTACCTTGGCGGGATCAACACCAAAGGCTTGGATGAAGCGTAAAACAACGGCGGCGAAGGCCTCATTGACCTCGAAGAGATCGATATCGGCAATGGTCATGCCCGCGTTTTTCAGAAGCTTTTGAGTAACATCAACCGGCCCCGTCAGCATCAAAGCCGGGTCCGATCCGATATTGGCAAAAGCCTTGATGCGTGCGCGTGGTTTTAGGCCAGCGGCAAGGCCTGCTTCCTTTGAGCCTAAGAGAACCGCAGCCGCACCATCCACAATGCCAGACGAATTGCCCGCATGGTGAACGTGATCAATGAACTCGATCTCCGGATGGGCTTGGATCGCGACCGCGCCAAAGCCGCCTTGTTCTGCCATGGCAGCAAAGGATGGCTTAAGTGCCCCTAACGATTGAAGAGTCGTCTCAGTCCGCATGTGTTCATCGCGGGCCAAAATGGTAAGACCGTTAATGTCCGAAACAGCCTCAACGGAACCCGCAAACCGGCCCTCGCTCCAAGCCGTTGCGGCCCGCCTTTGGCTTTCGACCGCATAGGCATCGACATCGCTGCGCGTGAAGCCATACTTCGTCGCAATGAGATCGGCTGAAATGCCTTGCGGCATAAAATAGGCAGGCACGGCGATTGTCGGATCAACTGCCCAAGCGCCTCCCGAGGAGCCAAGGCCGAGGCGGCTCATCGATTCCGCTCCGCCCGCAAGCGCCATCTGCTGCTGGCCCGACATGATCTGGGCGGCTGCAAAATTGATCGCATCAAGGCCGGAGGCGCAAAAGCGGTTGATCTGTAAACCCGGAACACCAATGCCGTAGCCTGCGACAAGCGCAGCCGCACGGCCAATATTGCCGCCTGCTTCGCCGACCGGATCAACGCAGCCCAGTACGACGTCATCGACCAAAGCGGGATCAAGCCGGTTACGCTCTTTAAGCGCTCGCAATGGCGAGGCCGCCAGCGCCAGAGCGGTCACTTCGTGTAACGCGCCATCCGGCTTGCCGCGCCCGCGCGGCGTGCGAACATGGTCATAGAGATACGCATCCGCCATTATTTTACCCCCGAACTGAACCGTGTCAGCCCACTCTAGGCTGACACGGCGAAGGGATCAATGACGGCTAAAGGCGAGGCTTAAGCGGCGAGCTTTTGCATCGACTTCAATTCGACAATGGCTGTTTCGATTTCGTGCTTTTGCTTTTCGAGATGGGCGAGCTGCTCTGAAATTTGGGTCTTGTTGAGTTTAAGAGCAGGCGCTGCTTTGGCGGTACCGTCAACGCCGAGAAGGGCGCGAATTTCAGTAAGCGTAAAGCCAAGATTGGTGGCCTTCATGATCTCTTTGAGACGCACCTTAGACGCATCGCTGTAAAGGCGCGTTAAGCCACGACGCATTGGCTTGATCAGACCGCGATCTTCATAAAACCGAAGCGTACGGAGGGTAACGCCAAATTCATGCGCCAGATCACCGATGGTATGAATATATTCGCTGTTAACCAGCTCGGCCTTAGGCCGCCCGCGACTAGGCGCGATTACACGTTTTGCTTTTAGCACTGATTTTACCACAACCCAACTCCACTTAACGCTACAACAACTCACTCAGACACTCTTACATTTTTACCTCTTCAACGTAATCGGGTTAACCGTCAACAGTAAAAACAACAAGTTTCGGGAATTTGGGAAAAAAATCCACAAAATTACTTAGAAATTGAAACCATGGTCCGGGTTTTATCCGGATGCGTCGAAAAAATTTTGACGGCAATGGCTTTTCTGATCGGCTTCACTCTATTTTTAAAAAATATTAACGAAAATTTTACATTATTTTTCGAGGATAAATCAGCGTTTTCACTCTTTTTGAAGCGCGCAGGGGGTACATCGCCTTCTGCCCACAATCAGCAGCTATCGCTGCGGGATGATGCCGATGCGGAAGAATGACGATCCTTTACGGTCAGCCAGCGCTATCGCAGCGTTAGGCGATGAGACACATCCTGTTGGGGCATCTCCCGCGATCCGGGCAGCGGATATGATCGCGGGGCTAAAAGAACGGCTCGTCGGCCTGCATGGACAGATGAACAATGGACACGCGCTTTTTCGGTTAAGCTATTCCATCCTGAGCTTGGAGAACTGCCTCGAAGAAAAGGGTATGATGGGCATGAGCCTTGATAAAGCCCCGGGAATTCATGCGATTATTGGCCGGATCGATGGTGAGATCAGCGCCTTAACGCTTCAAACCGCCGCCCCCTTTCCCTCCCTCTTCGGTGCCATCGCGCATCTCACCCGTCAACTCGCCGAGACGAGTGAACGGCTCCCTGTCGCTCCTGACCATTCCGAGCTGGTTCGCCTCATGGTCGATGTGCAGAAAAGCATTACCGCTGATGGTCGGCGTCATTACGCGTCGCAAGCCGCCTTACACGCCTCCATCGAACGCCTGTCCGAGCGTCTCGAACAGATGGAAGCGAGGCTTGCGCCGCCTAAAGATCAGCTT
>Ga0136642_1001116_pt1 | contig 11937 bp, 7 predicted proteins | sample LowCatLa1302831Y_FD_115313 | JGI IMG/M metagenome (GOLD analysis project Ga0136642, IMG submission 115313) | Freshwater microbial communities from Lower Cathedral Lake, Yosemite National Park, California, USA - 13028-31Y | ecosystem: Environmental > Aquatic > Freshwater > Lake ... | reverse complement strand
CTAGCAGGAGGTATGCCGTTACGCTATGATGGCTTGGCATTAATCTTAAACCCAAGCTTCTTTTGGTATCCGCCTTGCTAAGCTTGATTCCTAAGCTTCGGCGTGACGTTTTGTCCTCGCTCGCGTCTTCGTCGGCATACCCTTATTTTAACTGAACCCATGATTACCGGTCCTATTTGGTCGCAAAAACTCCGCACCGAAATCGCTAAGGCTGTCTTGGGCAACGAGCACGTGATTGAGCGCTTGCTCGTCGCACTGCTCGCCAATGGACATATCCTGCTCGAAGGCATGCCGGGTCTAGCGAAGACCTTACTCATTAAGTCTCTCGGATCGGCGCTTGGCGTGCACTGCGACCGTATTCAGTTCACTCCTGATCTACTCCCGAGTGACGTGGTTGGCACGATGATCTTCCAGCCCAACACGGGCGAATTCACCGCGCACCGGGGTCCAATCTTCGCCAATCTTGTTTTGGCGGACGAAATCAACCGCGCCCCGGCTAAGGTCCAGAGTGCGCTGCTCGAGGCCATGCAGGAAAAACAAGTTACGATCGGCGGCAAAACCCACGCCTTGCCCAAACCGTTTTTCGTGATGGCGACGCAAAATCCCGTAGAACAAGAAGGCACCTATGCTCTACCTGAGGCGCAGATGGACCGTTTCATTTTCAAGCTTCTAGTGGATTATCCTTCGGCCGAAGAAGAGACGATTTTAATGGAACGCTGGGGCCAGGTTACCCAACAGCCTGAGCTACTTGCGGTTTCTAGCGGTGAGGAATTGCTCGAGCTACGCAAAGCGGTCGACCGCATTTACGTCTCGCCTGAGATTAAAGGCTATATTTTGAACCTAGTCCGCGCCACGCGCGCCCTCGCCGTGCCGTTGGCGGATGGGTCGCGCACGTTAAATTTCGGCGCATCGCCGCGCGCCTGCCTTGCCCTTTATCAAGCGAGCCGCGCGCTGGCGTGGTTGCGTGGTCAAGATCACGTCTCGCCTGAGCTCGTTCAGGAAGTGTTCCCGGATGCGCTGCGCCACCGCGTGAATCTCACCTACGAGGCCGAGGCGGCTGATCTCAACGCCGAAAAAATCCTGCGTCGCATCATCGCCGAGGTCGCCGTACCCACGGCTGGCTCCAAGGCTGCTTAAACGCGCCCCTTGGCGAGGCGGTTTCACCTCGCCGATGCGCCTCGCACCCTTCGCGTCCTGCTCCCGCTCCCTTTGAGTTCACCGAACTCCCATCCTGTTCTCGCCCCTCGACCGCCGCTTCCGACGAGCTCGGTTGCGTTGTTGCGTCAACTCGAGTGGCGTATGAAACAGGCCGTCGAGAACCCCCTCACCGGCGAATACCGCTCGGTCTTTCGCGGGCGCGGTATGGAGTTCGACCAAGTCGTTAAATATAATTTCGGTGACGACATCCGTGACATCGACTGGAACGTCACGGCTCGCTTGGGTGAACCATTCCGCAAAAAATTCATTGAGGAACGTGAGCTCACGGTGCTCATCGTTTTCGAAGATACGCTTTCGCTCCAATTTGGTTCCGGCGCCCGCACCAAGCGTGCCGCGCTGCTCGAACTCGCGGCTCTAGCGATGATGCTCTCCGCGGCCAATCGTGACCGCGTCGGTATCGTTCACGCCTATCCTGGCGGCCACCGTCTTAGCGAACCGGTCCGCGGCCGCGGACCGATCTTAAATGCCATCGCCGATCTAATTGCTCGCCCCACGCCGGCCATGGCCGACGCGCAACCGGTTGAGACCCCGTGGAAGTTTATCGCGCACGCCGCCTCCAATCACAGCATGCTGCTGTGGCTGGGTGATTTTCCGCCCCGGGTGACGCCGTCGGGTTGGCCGGTGATTCGCCGGCGTTATCAACCGATAGGTTTCCGCGTTGAAGATGCATGGGAGCGCGAGCTGCCCGCCGGTGAGACGGTGACGGCCTTTGATCCGACGAGCAACCGGCTGGTCGTACTTGATCCGCAATCCCGCGCTCATCGTGCAGCCCACGCCACGTGGCGTGCGGAACGCGACGCGGCCTTTGCCAAACTTTTTCCCGACCGGCAGAGCCGTCTCGTCGTTACACCCGACGAATCCATGGTGGATGCTCTGGTTAAATTTTTCCACGCGCACATGCGCGCGCGCCGCTGATGATGACCGAGCTTTCCCTCCAATATCCATGGTGGCTGCTCGCGTTACTGATCTTGCCGCTGGTGAGTGGGCTGCGTTGGCGACGTGGGTTACCGGCGTTGATTGTGCCCTTTGCGGCGGCATGGTGGCGGCCGGTGCTGGTGCCGGCGACGCGATTGCCGGCGATACTGATGGGCGGCGGCTTGGTGCTACTGGTGGTGGCGCTCGCGCGGCCGCAGAAAATGGAGATCGCCACCGAGGTACGGCAGGAGGGTTATGATCTGATGCTCGCGATCGACCTTTCCGGCTCGATGCTCGCAGAAGATTTTGAACAGGGCGGCGTGCGGCTCAATCGCCTCCAAGCGATTAAGCCGGTTATCCAGGCTTTTATTAACACGCGCCCCAATGATCGCATCGGTCTGGTCGTCTTCGCGGGTCGCGCCTATACGCTCGCACCGCTCACCTCCGACCATGCATGGCTCGCCCGTCAGACTGAGCGGCTAAAGATCGGTTTAATGGAAGACGGTACCGCCATCGGCGACGGTCTCGGCGTTGCGCTGACCCGACTCGAACAATCCAAGAACGATAAAACCACTAAGCGCCCGAGTGCATTTATCGTATTGCTTACCGACGGATCCAACAATCGTGGTGTGCTTAAGCCCGCGCAAGCCGCCGAGATCGCTAAGACGCGCGGCATCACCGTTTACACCATTGGTGCGGGCAAAGCCGGCTCTGCGCCGTACCCGATTTTCGACGAAGCAGGCAAAGTCACCGGTTATCGGCGTATTCTTGCCGATTTGGACGAAGACGCGCTGCGGGAGATCGCTAAAACCACCGGGGGCGCGTACTTCCGCGCCGACAATACGGATACGATCGCCGCGGCCTTTAAGGCGATCGACAGCGCAAAAAAACTCCGCTTCGAATCCAAAACCAAGCGTGCCCGCGAACTCTATCCCTGGCTCGTCTCGGGCTCGTTAGGGTTTTTGCTCGCGGGTGGTTTGTTGGCGTACACGCCTTGGCGGCGGGAGGCCCTTACATGAGTTTTGGTCAACCGCATGCGCTCTGGTTGGTATTTCTCGTTGCGGCCCTCGCGCTGCTTGACGCTCTGCGCCAGGGTGTCGTCGCTGGGCGCTGGCCGGGCATTATGCGCCTGTGGGCCGGCCGTGAACGGGTTGATCTCGATGTCACGATCAAGCCGCCGCGCGTGCGTTGGCGTTTCTGGTTTGGGCTCGCGTTACTTGTGGTAGCATTGGCCGGGCCACGCTACGGTTTTGTCGATGTCCCGGTCGGCGAACAACCGAAGGAGGTCATGATCGCACTCGATCTATCGAGGAGCATGTTGGCGCGTGACGTAAAACCCTCGCGCCTTGATCACGCCAAGCTGCTCATTCAAGGACTCCTCGATAAACTCTCCGGTGAGCGCGTTGGTCTCGTGCTCTTCGCGGGCACGTCCTATCTGCAACTGCCGCTCAGCGTGGACTACGATATCCTCGCGGGTTTGTTGCCTAATCTCTCGCCTGATTATTTCCCGCAGGGCGGAACCAACTTCCGTGCCATGCTTGAGACCAGTCTCGCCGCGTACAGTCCGAGCGATGGCGTGCCCCGTGTGCTGGTTGTTTTGAGTGACGGGGAAGCGTTTGATGACGCGTGGAAACCGCTTGCGGCGCAGTTGCGTCAACGTGGGGTGCGGCTGGTTACTCTTGGGGTCGGCACGGCCTCCGGTGGAGTGATTCCCTTGGGTCGTGATGGGGTGCTGCGTGATGCGACGGGTACGGAAGTCGTTACTAAGCTTAAAGCCGCTACGCTGGAAGAGATGGCGAAAGCCACGGGCGGGCTTTATGCGCCCGCGTCGTCGTGGGTGAACATCGTTGATCTGCTTAAGCGCGTTGGCACCGCGGAGCAGAAAGCCACGGCCTTTGCCAAAGATCAGACGCGTCTGGTCGAGCGTTACGCGTGGGCGCTCGTGCCGGCGCTGGTGTTACTCACGTTCAGTTTCTGGCGTGAATTACCGGTACGGCCTCGCGCGCGTGACGTGCGTTTGCCCGTCGCTAAACCCATTGTGGCCCAACCTCGGGCCGCGTTTGTCGCCGGTCTGGCTACGTTGGGGGTGCTGAGTCTTGTCCTTGTTGGCTACGCCCAGGACGCCGCCGAAAACGAAGACCCTAATAGCCCCGCGGCGCGCACCCCCATGGCTACCCTCGGCGCAATGGTGGGTCGCCGCATTGAGCAGATCTTGGCCAAGCCCAAGCCTGAGAGTTTCGACTGTGTTTCCTTAGCGATCGATATGATCGCATACATGGAAAACAACCTGAAGGCCCGCCAGCGTTTCCCGACCTCGGTGCCCGATGATGCGTTACGCGCGGTGGCACTGGGTGAAGCCCTTGAGCAGGCCGGCGGGGATTGGCCTAAGTTGCGCGCTGATATTGACGTGCTCGCTCGCGCCAACCGCGAGCCTTGGAATACCGCCCGCCCTGATGCCGCCGGTAAGACTGCGCTGACGCCGAGTTTTGATCCCGCACACGACATGATCGAATCCAATGGTCGTGGGGGTGCGGGCTTCAACGCGAGCGATCCCAATGCGGCTTCGGGCGAACCCGACGAAGCCAAAACCAAATTTGCCGCGTACTCCGCGTTTGGTTCGCTGGGCGCTAACTCGGCCGCGGCTGAGCCTGGCCCGCCTCCGCCGCCCTCGGACATGCAGGTTGTGGGTAACGAACGCACCGCGGCCGACCAAGAGCGCGACGAACATCCCGAGCTTATTTTACCGCTGCAAAAACTCGACCACGTCCGCAGCCAAGATGCTCCGGCTAAACTTTTCCAAATGCTCGAAGGCACGAGGCATGACCTCGTGTCGCAGGGCCCTGATTGGTGATGACTATGCGTTCTCTCTTTTCTTCTGCGTTGGGTGCGATGTTGGTTTTAGGCGGGAGTTTGCTCTCCGCACAGACGCCCCCTGCAGTGGCGCCCGCCATCGATGGGGTGCCTTTGGACCAGATCGCTCAGGTCGCGCTGCGCACTGAGGGCGACTCCTTTTGGGTCGGAGAACTGTTTACGCTCTCCGAGGAGATCACGGTGGCCCGCCGGCAATTTCAATCGCTGGGCGGTCCGTTTGATTGGAGTAGCCCGCAGTTCAACGCCGAGGAATGGTCGTCCGCCACCCCCACTGATGCGCGCAATAAAGTCCACCTCCTGCGCACGACACGTACCTATGGCCGTATTGCCGGTGCGGCCGTGCTCCCGGCTGGGCGCCAACCGCTCACGCTCGTCACCGAAATCGCCGCTAATGGCCAACCGCTCACGGATAGTTTTCTAATTTCGAGCGCCCCGCTGCCGCTAAATTTTAAACCGCTCCCTAAACCGGCGCCGGTCGAGTTTGCGCAGGCAGTGGGTAGTTTCACCCTTAAGGCCAAGGCCGCGGCGACTCAGGTCGCCGTGGGCGAATCGGTGACCTGGACGGTCGAACTCGCCGGCACGGGCAATTGGCCGGAGATCAGTCGGCTCCCGGCGCAGACGATCTCGCGTGATTTTCAAATCATCACCCCTGTCACCAAGCGTGTGATGAGCCGTGGGCAACTGTTTGAAGGCAGTCTCACGCAAGAAATGTTACTGGTTCCTAGTCGCCCCGGCTCGTACCAGCTCGGGCCGATACGCTTCGTCTATTTTGACCCCAAGGCCGGCGCTTATCAGATGCTCACGAGTGAGACGGTGGCACTGACGGTGACGGGCGAGGCCGCCCTGCCGGGTACGATTGTGCCGCCGCCCACTCCATTGATGGCGGAGCGCTTGCCGGTGCCTGTGCCTATGGCGCCGCCTCCGTTGCCGCTTGATCCGATTGAGCGCGCTCGCGTCGGGCTGCCGCCGGTGGCCTCGAGTAGCTTAATAGTTTTTGGAGCGGTGCCGCTGCTTCTAGTGCTTTTGTGGTGGCTTAGCTTGGCTGCGGGTCGGCGTTACGCGACTGATTCGAAGCGGCGCCGACGTGAAGCGCGGGCACGAATTGAAGTTGAGTTGGCGCACCTAGCTGGCGCGGTGAGCTTGTCGCGCGCCCTCATCGTGGAGCATCTGCGGGCCTGGCAGCACGCCGCGGCAGAGTTTGCGGAGATCACCGAAGCCACGCCCACGCCCGCGCAGATAGCCGGCGCGTTGGAGCACGTGCGCACGGGTTCGTCATGGGCCCAGCTCTGGCGCGATGCCAACCACGTGATCTATGGCGAGACGCAAACCTTGCCCGCTGATTGGTTGTTACGCGCCCAGGGGGCTTTGTCGGATGCGCCGTTAGCCGATGTGCCGCTATCCGCACTGTTTTTGCGCCGTAATCTGTTCCCTTGGGCGGTGCTCCTTTTGGTCGCGTTACTGCCGCTCGGGGTACGGGCCGAGGCCGGAGCCGAGGCCTACCGTGCGGGTGAATTTAAGAAAGCCGAAGCGGCGTGGCGTGGCGCGATTGCGGCTGCCCCGCGCGATGCGGCCCCCCGGGCCAATCTGGCCGCGGCGCTCGCGCAACAAAATCGTTGGAGTGAATCCGCTGCGCACGCGTTGGCGGCGTTTTGTCTCGCGCCGCAGGATGCGGCGATTCGTTGGCAGTTTAACCTCAGCTTGGAGCGGGCAGGGATTGATCAACCGGCGTTTGTCGCACTGGCGACGGGTGCCGGGTGGGGCGGAGTTGCGCGTGGGCTCTCGCCGGGTACGTGGGGGGTGGCGTTAGCTTGTGCGTGGTGGGTCTGGGCGACGGCCTTAGGCCTTTGGCTTTGGGCGCATTATCGGGCTCGACCCGTCTGGCTACGGCGTGTCGCGGCGTTGCTGATGGTGCTGGCTTTGGGGGTGGGTGGCTCGGCGTTAGTGAGTATGCGCACTTACGGCCTGTTGGCCCAACGCGACATCGCCGTGGTGGCGCAAAACACGCTATTGCGTTCGGTGCCGACTGAAGCGACGAACGCGCAAAAGACTTCGCCCTTGCCGGCGGGCTCGTTGGCGCTCGTGGACCAGGCCTTTTTGGGCTGGAGCCGCTTGGTATTTCCTAATGGTCAAACCGGCTGGGTACGAACCGAAGCGGTGGTGACACTTTACCGCTGAATGGTCTCGTCCGAATTCAGCCGCCTTGGGCCGGTCCAGAACTAATTTAATCTGCCATGAATTTTCCTGCTGATAAGCCCGCCATTGTGTTTCAATTGAATCCGTTTTACTTTCTAGGCGTCTCCCTGACCCACATGACCACGCGCTGCACCTATATTATCGCCCAGTTGTTACTGAGTCTCGTCAGCCTACTTACCTCCCACTCCGCGGGTGCAGCCGAGCCCGTACCGGTCGCCGCGCCATCCTCCGCCTACCTCAACGCCAGCTTTAGTCGCTTGGCCGGCTATACGTTTCCCGAGATCAACCAAGACGACTCTGTCAAACTCGCCGCCTTGTACAACGCGCAGATCCCCGCCGATATTAAAGCCCTAGACGGTAAAAAAACCGTTATCAGCGGCTTCATGCTCCCCGTGAAGGTCAATAAAGGTGTCGTCACCGAAATGCTCCTAATGAAAGACCAGATGTCCTGCTGCTACGGGGCGACCCCCATGCTAAATGACTTCGTCATTGTCCGACTACCAGAGGGCAAAGGAAAACTCGTAGTGGACACCCCTATCTTCGTTTACGGCATACTTAAGGTCGGCGCCGTTCTAGAAAACGGCTTCCTCGCCGGCGTCTACCAACTCGAAGGTGAGAGTATGAAGCTGTGACGCAGTACGTGGATTAGCGGCGCGCCCTCGGGATCGCATGGCGATGGGAGCCTCACCTAGTAGGGATACGCTAATGAAGGTTCGGTTTTATTGCCGTAGGCTGAAGCCTTAACGAAGGCCGAGTTCGATCCGAACAGATGCTTTGGGCGACTTGGCCAAAATTAAAATGAGTCGAAAGTTTAGAGCTAGTGTATGGAGTAAAGCTATCCAAACCAAGGAGCGCCCTTGCTTACGCTGGCATCCAGCAAGAGCTGGTGCGTGCTTTTGCACTGGAAGAGCACATTCCATGCGTTTTGCCTTTGTTACAGCGTATTGAGATGCGCCGATGCGAAGAAATTGCTCGGCAAATGACGCACTGTGAAAAAAATGCGCAGGTGGCAAGATTTCAACTAGTGAGTTGAGATGCAGCCAGGGCCTTTTGAGGCGAGAGGGAGCGACGCTTAGGGTTGGCCTGGGCCGTGTGGGCTTGGGGTGGGCGAAGGCTGAGGTGAACTTAGATTAGTGGGGCTAGGCACCAAAAAGGGCCGGTCTTGCGACCGGCCCTTGAAGGGAATCGTTTTAAGCGAACTTCAGCTTAGAAGCGCTTGGTGACGTCGAGTGTCCAGGTGCGGCCAGCGAGCAGGCTGGTGTAGACCGACGCGGAGTAACCGAAGTTACCGGAGGTGAGTGGGGGCTCTTTGTCGAGCAAGTTGATCGCGCCTAGACGCACCGAGGTATCGCGGAGGAATTTGGGGGCGTCCTTCTTGAAAGCGTATTTAACCGATGCGTTGTAGGTGATCGAGTCCTGCACAATGTAGCGGTAGGCATAAGCGCCAGCATCGAAGTATTTGCTGATATAGTTCGGGTTGTTGAGGCTGGCGTATTGGGCTGCGGTGATCGTGGAGCCGGCGGCGCTTTCGCGGTAGCTACCGATGTAGTAGCCACTGAAGCTCGCGTTCCAGGTGCCTTTGCGCCAACCGACGGTGAAGTTGCCGCGCCAACGGGTGGTACCGTCGACATCGAGGCGTTCGTTGGTGATGGCGGCGGCGCCGGGAATGTTGCGGGTGGTGAAGCTACGTGCGACGTAGCTCCAGTCGGCGTTGAAGTTGAACTTACCGATGGGCAGGGTGGGTGCGGTGTAGTTCAGACCCAAGTCCCAACCGGCGACGTAGCCTTTGGCGAGATTTTCAAAGGTGACGCTACGGGAGATGATGCGGCCGACAGTGGCGAGCTGTGAGGCGGCGGGTTTGCCGGCGTTATAAGCAGCGAAGGCGGCAATGTCATCGGCAGTAACGGGGGCGCGATCCACGGCGCTGGAGCCTTTGTAGGCGGAGGTTCCGCTACCGGCATCAATTGCGGCGACGGCTTTACCCGAGGCGAGTTGCGCTTGGGTGTAGGCCTGAAGGGCGACATTGTCGGCGTTCAAGATCTGGGCGCTGGAGAGGGAGCCGATGTTGTCGGATTGGCTGATCTGCCAGTAGTCGGCCGTGACGGATAGGCCCTTGATCTTGGGGATATCGAGCACGATACCAGCGCTGCGGCCGACCGAGCTGGAAGGCTTTAAGTTGGTATTGCCGAGGGTGTAGTTCTTTTGAACGTACGCACCTTCCGCGGTCGCAATCTGGCGATACGGGTCGATCGTGCCCGGGAGGGAATCGACGGTGAAGCGGCGGGGGGCGTAGAGGGTGGGCAAGTTCGGGGCGGTGAAGCCTTGGTTATAGGAACCGCGAACCATGACCCCATCGAGTGGCTTCCAATTGATCCCGACCTTGGGTTTGGTGGTGCTGCCGAAATCGCTGTAGCGTTCAAAGCGGCCGGAGCCGGTGACTTCGAAGGACTTGACGAGCGGGATGTTGTTCTTAGGGGCGGCGAGCGGGATGATCGTTTCTAGGTAAGCGCTGGCCACCGTGCGTGAGCCATTGGAGTCAGGCGCGGCGGAGGCGGTGATCAAATCGTTGTCGTTGGGGTTCAGGCCTGAGCTGGCGGGATTTAAACCGATGTAGGGAGGGCGATAGTCTTTGTATTGTTCTTTGCGGAATTCACCGCCGCCAGCGAGGGAGATGGCGCCGCTCCAGATGTCTAAGAGTTCGCCGCCGACGCGCAGGTCAACGCTACCGATGGCGCTGTAGCCCTCGTGGCGGAACTGGGTGCGGAAGGAGTCAACAACGTTGACCGGATTCGTGTAGGCTTTGTCGGCAACGACGGAGGTGCCCACAGCCTTGAAGGTGTAACCGAAGGGGTTGTAAGCGGTGGCATCGGTGCGGCCGAGCGCGTCACGGAGGAGACTTTCACGGACGGCGTTGAGGGACAGATCGTTCGTCCAGGCCTTAGTGAAGAGGCTGCCGGTTTCCCAGCTCCAGGTGGAACCAAATTTGCCCCGAAGGCCGGCGACGGCGCGAAACATGTTGGAGTTAACCTGCACGTGTTCGTCACCGATGTCTTTGGTGTTACCGGTGAGCAGGGTGAGGGCTTGCGGGGTGCCGACGATGCGGGCCGTGCCATCAGAGTTGGCGGCGCCGGTGCTGTTCACGTAGCGCGAGCCGAAGGGATTGAACGGATTATCGACCGACATGTTTTGGATGACGAGATTGTCGGCACCGGGATAGTTGAGTGCGATCGGCTGACGAATAAGGTCAGACTTCGCGTGGTAATAGGTGATATCACCGAAGGCGGTGATACGATTGAGTAGGTCGTACTCGAAGCTATTGTAGGTGTTGAGACGGGCGCTGCGCGGGGCGCCTTGTTGGTAAATATTAATATCGTTGAAGGCCTCCGGATTGGCGGCGCGGGTGGGGGCGACGGTGGTGTCGCCTGGGGTGGTGCCAGGACCGGTGAGGGGACGGAAGTAACGGGTCGTACCGCTAGTGGCATTGGCGCCGAGGCGGTAGGTGGGGAAGAGTACCGCAGAACGGCCGTCGAAGCCGGAGCCGAGCACGTTGAAGGGCGCCGGGGCGATGTTGGTGTGGTTAGCACTGGCAGCGAAGCTGCGGTCGCGCAGGTAAATTTCCTGGCGGTAGAGGTAGTCGATATTGCTTAAGAAACGGCCTTTGCCTTGGGCAAAATCGGTGCCGTAGGTGAGGGTGGCTGAGCCGCTGGCGCCGCCGCGGTATTCGGGTTGGCCGTAGCGCATGCGCAGCTCGGTGCCACGGAAATCCTGGCGCATGATGTAGTTCAAGACGCCGGCGACGGCATCGGAACCGTAGACGGAAGAAGCGCCGTCACGGAGGACGTCGATGTGATCGATGCCTTGGGTGGGGAGTTGATTGGCGTTCGGGGAGAAGCCGTTGCCGCTGGTCGAATCGCTACCGGTGATAGGGTGAGGGGCGATCCGACGGCCGTTGAGTAGCAGCAAAGTGCCGCCGGAACCGATGCCGCGAAGGGCGACGGTGGCGATGTCACCACGAGCGGCGGCGCCACCACTGGTGGCTTCATTGAAGGGCACGCTGGTGAGCTGCGGGAGCGCGGTGATCAGGTCGATCGGGGTGAGGGCGTTACGAGCCGACATCGAGTCTTGGCTGATGATCGTGACGGGGAGCACCTTCTCGATGTCCATGCGCTTGATGTTGGAGCCGGTGACGGACATCGCTTCCAGAACAACAACTTTTTCATCGTTGGCTGGAGCTGCCGGTAAAGGCGCTGCGGTTTGAGCGGCGAGCGGCGTGAGCAGCAGCGCGGCGAGCACAGCCAGATTCATGGCTCGGCTCGATTTGAGGGACTTACTATTCGGTAGGTTCATTCGGTTTGGTTGGAAAAGGGCAGATCAAGGTACAGTTTACCCCTAGCTATTTTTAGGCCAGTGGAGTTAAATCTTGGTCACGTTTTAGACATTTATCAATGGCTAGTATTGAAGAATTGTCGTACATAATTGACCTCAAATTGGCCTCCTCTTCAACCCAGCATCAGTTTACCTGCTTGGTCAGCCCTAAAACAACCCGCCCCATCCCTCCCAATTCATGAAACTAGCCCTGTCTTCCTTGTTATTTAAACTTGTACTATTAATAGCGATAAGTGGGCTAGTGGTGCCGTTATCAGCGCAAACAACCAAGGCTGAACTCGTTGACCATATCCAGGCGGGTAAAGCTACCTATGAGGAGATTGCCTTAAAAATCTGGGGTTATGCCGAAGTTGG
>Ga0136642_1001115_pt1 | contig 11942 bp, 15 predicted proteins | sample LowCatLa1302831Y_FD_115313 | JGI IMG/M metagenome (GOLD analysis project Ga0136642, IMG submission 115313) | Freshwater microbial communities from Lower Cathedral Lake, Yosemite National Park, California, USA - 13028-31Y | ecosystem: Environmental > Aquatic > Freshwater > Lake ... | reverse complement strand
AGGAGGAGGGCGATAAGGAGGAGGAGGGCGATAAGGAGGAGGAGGGCGATAAGGAGGAGGAGGGCGATAAGGAGGAGGAGGGCGATAAGGAGGAGGAGGGCGATAAGGAGGAGGATCTGAATGCTCTGGATCAGGGTGCTATGGTTAATCCGAATGCTCCAATTGGTTCAAACGGCGGTTCCTGTAAACAAAGACGTGGAGGTAAAAGTAAAAAGCAAAAGAAGGGAGGTAAAAGTAAAAAGCAAAAGAAGGGTGGTAAAAGTAAAAAGCAAAAGAAGGGTGGAAAATGGAAGAAGAGTGGCAAAAGCATGAAACAAAAGAAGATGGGCGGAACCAAAAAGAAGAAGAGACCCATCCGTAAATAAACAAAATAATTATATAAAAAACTACTATAATTATTTACTTCGCATTCACTTCGCACTCTCACGCAACAGCTCGTTACGCAAGTTCACACTCGCCGTATCAGCGACATCACGCCCCTCAAAATCGACCGTCTGCTTCACTCCGATCAGCTCACCCTCGTCATTTAGCGTCTGTGTCAGAACATTACCACTCTTCTTCGCCAACTCGATATTCTCCTTGATAGCCTTCTGCTTCGTCTCCTTGATACGACGATCGAACTCCTCCTTCGCCTTCGTCTCGTTCTTTAGCTTCTCATGGTGAAGCTGATTGAGCTCCTCCTCCATGAACTCGATGCGTCCAGTCTTGTATGCATCAGGGTCCCAGGGGATCCACATGCCAATAGGTCCAACGAAAATATCATGATTCGGGTCAACCTCACGTAACTTCTTACACTTCATCTCCGCCTCGTCCTGTGTAGGAAACACGCCACGCAACTTCATACCACGCACCGATGTCTGGAAAGCATGGTCACGCTGGAACTGCTCGTTTAGCTTATCCTCATTCTTCTCCATAAACGTCTTAAAATCGTCGTCAACACCGCTCGCCTTCATCTTGACATCCTCATCCTTTACGAATTCAGCAAAATCGGTCATGACGTCATCAATCTTTAGGTGATACTTGTAAGCCAAGAAATTAAAAAAGTCCATAGACTTCTCCATGCATTTAGAGAATTCCCACTGCTTCAGAAATTGTTCGAAGATGTAAATCTCACGCTTCTTCAAGATTTTCTCCGGAGAGACAAAAGACAAACAGGCGAATTTCTGTCCTGCGATCGGAGGATCCTCGTCGCACAAGTCGATATATTTAGGATTACTTTCTCCATTGTCAAGATTGTGTCGTTCGAATCCAGACATTTATTATATACATAATCTATTGATGTATTTAAGTATTTTAATCGATATATATAATTTGCCTTGTTTTTTTTTATTGCACTATAATATATAAAACTATGTCCGGCATCGATTTTAGCGAATTACTCAAGCGTGCTATTAAGTACATCGTAGAGGGCATTATGGTTGCCATCGCCGCCTTTGCTATCCCCAAGAAACAGCTCAATGTTGAGGAGGTTGTTATCATCGCCCTTACCGCCGCTGCCACTTTCTCCGTTCTAGATGTTTTCGTCCCATCTATGGCGTCGTCCGCTCGTGGTGGTGCCGGATTCGGTATAGGTGCAAATCTCGTCGGGTTCCCTCATGTTGGTATGTAAATCAGAGAACCTACGGTTCCCCGAACCCCTCCCTAACTTGTAAGGAATTTTCAATGATAATTTAATTTACAAATTATCATTTATTAGCATGACCGGTTTGTAAAAGCAACTCGAGGGTTTAATTACTAAACAGAAGGAGGGGGTAAAATTGATTTATAAACATTAAAAACTAATCTCAACACAAAACAACACACAATGAGCAAATCCATCCAGATATTCATTTATAACATGCCAGGATTGGTGGCACATGGTAATAATTTCCCGATGATTCGGTTTGACACGGATGTAGACGCATTTGCGTTTATTTCCAGATTGAAGTCGTCGTCACGTAGATTTGATCCAACCGCCCCGCATTTTGTAATAAATAATGCTCAACTATTACCGAGTTATATACGTGCATTGCACAGATACCGTTTGAAAAAGGCACATGTTATAAAGAGAAAAAGTGACAGTGATAGCGATAGTGACAGTGATAGTGATGATGAATATGATGTATTCGATGGCATTTTCATTGTATACGACAACCTGGACGAGCTTAAGAAGTGCACGATCGACAATAATACACCACTTGCAACCGGGTTTTCCGAGGCACTTGGTTTATTTAATAGTATTTCCGACTCTTCTTACGCCTACTCATACGACAAGAATCGGCGAGGCACTCTCGGACTGGTGATGTCGCCTGGTGACGTAATAGCTAGTGGTGTACCCCCAATCCCACCGACGGAAAATAAGAAGGTTGGTGACGACCTACCAGAAAACAACGACAATGAGTCACAACCGACACCGCCACCTGCACCGTCGTTTCCCCATTTGAAATCTCCATCGATCAGCTTTGGACACGTAATAATGTGAATCCGAAGGGTGTAAATCAAACTGTAGGGTAATATTCCCAGTCCAGGTCCTTACATACTTTACACCATATCTGATCCTGTTCCAGTTGTTTCTCACGGTCCTTCATAAGTGGAATATATGGCAAATATTGTGTCTGGTCCAAGAGTACACATAGCTGATACAATGTATATGTATAATTGAAAAAGTTGGTGCGGTTTGCTGGGCAATGTATCGCCCAAGGTTTCTGTATTTCTATGAAAAGTATACATAACGTTTCATGGAGATGTTCATTCATAATTGGCGGTCGAATACCAAACATGGAATTAATATATTGGATATGTTCGAAGTATTTGTTATAACCCAGCTTCCGTAGTATTTCACGCATCTTATCGTAATTGATTTCCTCGGCGAGGTTCTGTATTCGTTCTTTTTTTATACGTATCTTGATGTTCTCGATTACATCCTCTGGAATTTGGGTGGTTTCTTTTGCCTGAAACTGAGAGAGGATTTCTTTGAAATGGTTCAATCGAATATATGCAGTATACGAAACCTCATTTGGTGCCTCTTTATTGGATGGTTTCGAACTGTCTATTATATAGCTGATGAACTTACCACAATCACGACTGTTGCATATCATAACACCCTCCTCGTCCTGAGGGATCATTTCGCCTTTACAACAATAACTACATATATCTGTAGGTAAAACGAAATCATGTGGATTTATGATCTCATTTGCCACATTCTTCCAAAAACTTACAATGGATTGTTTCGAATTTGCACTTTTATCTTGGACATCGTCTGTGGATTGTTTCACCTTAAAGAAATTGTTTAGAACATTCACGTTTTTCGTTCCTCCGCATGATATCTGTTTTTTCTCCTCGAAGTAATTAAAAATATGTTTTGAATTATCTAGTAGATATCGCTTTTTTAATAATTTTAAACCTTTTATTTCATCATCTACCGACCCTATCTTGTCTTTCAACTCCATGTATTGTACAATCTGGTCGGAATTCAGAGAACGCATTTCTAATTTAAGAGACCGTTTTTTTTCGAGAAGCTCTGGTATACGAATGGTTTCGTTATTATGAAATTCCTCTAACATCTGGCTGTGTTTTTTATCGATCGTATGTTGTGCCGGATCTGATTTTTTCATCGTATGGTTATTTATTTAGTAAGGCGTTTATTTTTTATATACACATTTGAACAATTGCACATTCGACTAACAAAATTTGAACCTGTATTTTCCCTTGTACAATTCATTGTTCTCTATTAATTCTTTGACTTTCCCTATTGATATCTTCAATTCTTTTTGTACATCTGTATACGAGTCGAACGTTTTAACGACTTCATTTGAAGTTGGGTGTAGTAACTCGATTTTTATTCCTCTTATATTACTGGATCTAATCGTAAGTATATTTGATTCTAAAAAAATCATTTCGTAACGAAACGTTCACATTTTCCCAACGTAACCAATAGTAATTGTTTAGTGGCGACACATATTTTATCGCCGAGCACATCGCAGATGGGTGTTGTGAAATCGATTTGGCGGCTTCCTTCGCCAGTTTGAATACGTTGATAATTTTTGTTTTGTCTATATTCAACATTGCAATCCGTCCCTGTTTTCGTTCTTGCGTAATCACAGTTTCTCCAATATCTCTCGGTTTATATAAGTCTATTTCTTGTCGATTTGAAATAAAGTGCCAGCGATGGTCTAGATAAATTATTTTATGTTGATTTGCTTTTTTTACGCACGTAAACGAAGCCGTTTGATTATTGTAATCGAAATCTCGTGTTGCTTCTATAATACTGTTAAATACTCGAACAACTTTCTGTAAATCGTCTTTATGATATATCTGAACGATTGGTCCAGTTGAATTCGATGTAGGTCCGTTTTCTTCTTGTTTCTGTTGTTTTTCAGCGTATTCTTGTTTTAGTTTTTCAGCGTATTCTTGTTTTAGTTCTTCAGCGTATTCTTGTTTTAGTTCTTCAGCGTATTCTTGTTTTAGTTCTTCGCTGTTTGACAATTCTATAATAGGCGATGTCATTTTGTTTAGAATATCCATAACTTCGCTGTGATTTTTATAAGTTTGCACTATCGCAGCAAACAAATCGATTCGCTTCTCTTCAATTCGCAATTTCATCATTTCCATGCTGTTATATTTACTCAGTTCGCTCTTGGCGAACTTTATTAGTTTTTCGTATTCTTTCTGCGTTGGAATATGATAAGCCTCTGTTGAAAGTGTTTTATTCTTGTGTTCTAGGTTGTTGTATTTGTATTTTATTAGTTCTTTACTATTATGTAAAAATCGTTCGAATCGTAAACTATTTTCACAGTCGAATACGTCCAGCACAACTATACTCATACCAAAATCACAATTCAATACTTCTATTCGGTTCTTTATGGCAGTTGATTCACCAATTTTCAATATGAAACTGCCGGCGTCATTTAATCGGATTCTACAGAAGTACACAACCCATTTGTTTTTATTACTTTCGATCAATACTTCGTGGCGTTTTATTGCTGTCTCTCTTTGAGAAAGCTGAAGAGCATTTTGTAATATATATTTTTGTGTTTTGAAATATTCATGCATTATATTTTCCATTTTTATATAATAAGAGCGAATAGTCTTTGCTTTGGGCGTTGACGCTATCATGCAGAAACTTTTGAAGCAATCTACGGTTAGTAATATCGTTTCTTTGTTCTGTCCGGATCCGCCCAAGTTTCTAAAAGCAGCTTCTCCCGAAAGAGGAGCAGCTTTTCGCAATCTTCTGACCCAACCACCAAAACCCTATAATTCTCGTTTTCTGTAAAATTGTTTGTTAATATGCGTTTAGCATTGCCTCTCCTCGTAAAATCCACGTTTTTCCAGACATCGTCAAAATCTACAACAAACTTGGTGCTATCCGCCCCGTGCTGTAGATACAAATAATGACTCGCCATAAATATCTGCTCCTGCTCCGTGGTCATGTGAACCTTCATTACCTGAAACAAATCGTCGCTTTGTAATGTAAGTTCCATTGTATATTACTTATCGAGAAAAATACCTTTAAGTGTTTAACGTAAGGATATTATAATACCTAAATGTTGTCAGGTTGTTGCTTTTCCTTTCGTTTTAGATAAGCTCGCTTGTTGATTTCTTTACGCCGTTCTTTTGCTTTCGGGTCTTTCTTTTTTTCGAGAATCTCTTCTCTATGATTTTCGTAGAACGTTTTGCTTCGCAGCGGAGCAGTGTATTTTTTCAGACGCTCTTTAGTTTCTGTCAACTCATCGCTTAACTTCTTTATTGTTTCTTCTAGCATTCTATTTTTCTCTAATACTGTATCGCAATCCATTGCTTAAGGTATAACGTGAAAATATCTTTATATCATTTGTCTAGACTATTGCTCAGGGAACCTATCAGGAACCAAACAAGGGAGGGGTTCGGGGAACCGTAGGTTCCCTGAGTTTAGGTAAAAATCGGATTATTATAGTAAACATAATATGTATAAATTTATGGATCGATCAAATATAGACATAATAACCTTTCAGAAAATGAATTTTATAATGAATGCTATTGAAACCGGTTGGACGGTAAAAAAAAGCGACGATAATTACATTTTTACAAAAAAACACGAAGGTAAACGAGAAGTTTTCATGGCGGATTATTTAGAGAAATTCATCGATAAAAATATGAGGTTGGACGACCGGACAGTGAAGATCTAGCCAGTCTGCGTTGGCAGGACATGAAGTTTACACTTAATTGTTTGTCGGTTTTAAACCGTTGAAGATTTAAAATGGCACGAAGTGCCGTTTTTGAATCTGTAAACGGGTAGCACCTTGAACACTCGAAATGGCAGGCGTGCCATTTCAAATGCTCAAGGGCGTAAATAACCAAACTGCAGGTGCACATCAAACATTAAAACTTTAGCAATTAATTAGTAATTTCTCCAAATTATTATCTTTACGTATACTATAATATAAATCATGGGCGGAGCACTAATGCAACTCGTAGCTTACGGCGCACAGGACGTTTTCCTCACTGGCACCCCCGAGATCACCTTCTGGAAGGTCTCTTACAGGCGCCACACTAATTTTGCGATGGAGTCCATCGAGCAGACCTTCTCTGGACAGGCTGACTTCGGACGCCGTGTCACCTGCACGATCTCCCGTAACGGAGATCTTGCTTACCGCACCTACCTCCAGGTCACCCTCCCTGAGATCAATCAGTCGATGAAGAACTCCAGTGGTGCCCAGGGAGTTTATGCCCGTTGGATGGACTTTATCGGCGAGCAGCTCGTCGCCCAGGTTGAGGTTGAGATCGGAGGTCAGCGCATCGATCGCCAGTACGGAGACTGGATGCACATCTGGAATCAGGTCACACTCACATCCGAGCAGCAGCGTGGGTACTTCAAGATGATTGGAAACACCACTCAGCTTACCTACATCACGGACCCCGCCTTCGCCGGTGTTTCTGGACCCTGCGCCGCCTCTGGTGCACCCAACCAGGTTTGTGCTCCCCGCAACGCTCTCCCTGAGACGACTCTCTACGTTCCCCTCCAGTTCTGGTTCTGCAGGAACCCTGGACTTGCCCTCCCCCTCATTGCCCTCCAGTACCACGAGGTCAAGATCAACCTCGATCTTCGCCCCATCGGTGAGTGCCTCTGGGCGGTTAACAGCATCGGTGCTTCCTCTGGAACCGTGACTGTCACCACTGCCTACCAGCAGTCCCTTGTTGCGGCCTCCCTCTACGTTGACTACATCTTCCTCGACACTGATGAGCGCAGGAAGATGGCGCAGAACCCCCACGAGTACCTCTTCGAGCAGCTCCAGTTCACTGGAGATGAGTCCGTTGGGTCCTCCTCCAACAAGATCAAGCTTAACTTCAACCACCCCTGCAAGGAATTAGTCTGGGTCGTTCAGCCTGATGCTAACGTCGACTACTGCTCTTCGTTGATTGCCGGAAACACCCTCTACAAGACGCTCGGAGCCCAACCCTTCAACTACACTGACTCGATTGATGCTCTTCCCAACGCCATCCATGCTTTCGGATCCAATGACAGTGTTGGTGCCTCTACTGGCTCCTTCATTAATTCTGCTGGTCTCTTCGAGCAGGCTGGAGGTGTTGACCTTACCGCCTCCGTTGGTGGCACCTGGACGGCTGGCGGCGGATTCGATGCTGGTGCTCTTGGAGTTGCCGCTGGCCTCTCTGATGCCGGCACCTTCGTCCTCGCTGAGTCTGCCATTGACATGCACTGCTGGGGAGAGAACCCCGTCGTCACTGCCAAGCTCCAGCTCAATGGACAGGATCGTTTCTCTGAGCGTGAGGGATCCTACTTCGATGTTGTTCAGCCTTTCCAGCACCACACCCGTGCTCCCGACACTGGTATCAACGTGTATTCCTTCGCATTGAGGCCTGAAGAGCACCAACCTAGCGGGACGTGCAACTTCTCTCGCATTGACAACGCCGTACTCCAGCTTGTGCTCTCGTCCCCTACGGTTTCGGGAACCAACACTGCTAAGGTCCGTGTTTACGCCGTCAATTACAACGTTCTCCGTGTCATGAGCGGCATGGCGGGCGTAGCCTACAGCAATTAAGCAGTTGCAAAAACAAAATAATAAAACATATAAAAGTAATATATATGTTTTGTACGATATTTTGCCAATATTTTATGTTTACACCATTGAAGATTTAAAACCGCACCTTTTGGTATAAACAACTTAAAGACAAACACTATAGTTATGTAGTAATGAATAGTAAGAAGTCTGTTAGGATTTACTCTAGTAGGGGGTTTTCTTATGTCTTCTAAAAAGGCGAATGAGTTATATAACTCTACCCAAAACTTCAGGAATTTTAGACGAAATTCCATAACCAAAATTTACATGCTTTGAAATAAGCAAACCTTATTGATTTTAACTCCACATTGAAAGGTGCGGTTTTAAATCTTCAAGGGTGTAAACTATAATCAGAACACAGATTTCGTAATTGATTTAGACAACCTTTGGAAATGGCTAGGATTCAGTCAAAAATCGGCAGCAAAAAAGGCATTAGAAAAACATTTCAATATAAACGTGGACTATATAATACCGCTCCCTCAGTTGGATGAGCAAACGAATGACGGCCGAGGAGGGTTTATTCTCCGCAAATTGGAGAATGTTCTGGGCTAGATATGTATTTATAAAAATCAGAAATGTGTTTTGGAAACACGTTGTTTATGTGCAATATCTTACCGATATAGAGATCTTCGTATATTTCATCGTAATAACTCGAGTCGGTTGCTATTATACCTAAAGCGTATTTCGATAAAACGTATCCATATCCGCCTTTACACCACGGCACGAAAATGCCTTTATATTCTTCGTCGTTGAAACGACATCCGTTGCTACACCTTCCTATATGCCATTGTCTATTACCCTCGTTTGATTGTATCGTTCCACAATAATCGCTCAATGTATGTACATCTAGTAGCTTGTGTATTATCATGTCTTCGTCTAATTTACAAATGTGCGAATATTTATCAAACATCTTGCTTTGATTAATAAAGGCATAGGTTTTTACTATTTTTTCAGGTAAGCCTTCATAGAAATCATTACATTCTAATTCTAATATGTGGGTTATAGGATCATATAAGTTGGCATCACATCCACCTTTGACAATTATAAAATCGGCTTTAAATGTAGACATCATGTTTATTATTTTTACGTAACATTTCGACCAATTATGCTTACAGCATATGAATACATACAAAATCATGTCTTACACCTTTTAACATTTCAAACGCCGATTTTATATAGTTTTTATAAAAATTATATAAAAATATTTATATAATATAATTACAAGAAAAAAAATAAAAATGTTTTACAGTTAGCATAATTATTTCTTTGTTGTGACCACCTCTGGTGTTAGTCGATTGCTTTTGTTGTAACAAAAGCAAAACTGACGACCGGTTGTGCAAATTATTATTATTTGTAGATTCATCTGTGTTATCGTGACGTTTTTGCTCCGCAGATGGGCGGATTAGAATTATATAGTATTTTTCAATCATAAAAACTTTCTCGAGTAATAATTTTGCGTTAACCGATATATTACAAATCCATGCGATAAATATATATAATATAATATACAAATTCATATAAAAACACAAATGTACTACCAAACAATAATGGCAACCAAGTGTAATACCCAAAACGAATTACTACTTCAAAATTTGATGACGTTTTATGAGGATCGTGAACGTTTAAAGCAGACTATTTCCATCATCAATGGCGAATCCAAGATTTCGCTCCGGATTGTAGACTGGTTTGTTACAAATTTCGCAAAGAAGAATTTCACGGTTTACGAACTTAAGGACAGTTATGGAGACCCGAGGAGGTTCAAGGTATATAATGACTACAAGCTCAAGTTAAAGGCGTATAGCAAAAAACGTTTTGACCCTTTTTGCAGGTGGGAACGCATTAAGATCCCGTATGATGAGACAAAATGCATGGAAACCACAATCGGACAATTAAATTTTTTCAAGTGGACCATCGAGAACAAGATCATCGAGTTTATCGAGGCAAACTATGAGGATATCGAGAGTGATATGAACTCACGTAATAGCACATCCAAGCGTAAAGATAATGGACCCGATGGCGGAAAAACTAGGAAGAAGCGTGAAGAGCTCTCGGTGTCTGCGTGTAAGTGTATCAAGAAAGAAATAGTGAAGATCATTGTAAAGTTCAGCTAATCCACCTTTGGGAAAGGTGGAGCCATATCCTTATAAAGGAGAGGTACGGAGAACCTTGGTTCTCTGTGTGTGTGTTAAAATTATATAAAGATATAATTTTAATTGTTATAAATGTACATCTACGCATGTATTCGTATACCTATGGAAGTTCTCCCGGGAGGTAAATACGAACCGTTAACCAAACATGCTAAGATATTCTTCGAGCGGTGTGATGAGTTACCTACTATAGGTCCTTTAGATAACCATAATCTACAGTCAGTGTTGCGTTCACTTGTACCTACAACTGAGTTAGAAGTTGAACACAAGGCTGAATTAGAAGTTGAATCCGAATTAGATGTTGAATCTGAATTAGATGTTGAATCTGACTCAGAAGTTGAACCCGAATCTGAACAAGAGCAAGAACAAGAGCAAGAACGTGAACCACAACCAAAAAATACTACATTCAAGAATCGTCCAGGTAAGATAGCAAATCGGTATTCAGTAAAAAACAGAAAATCGATCAGTTTAAAAATAGAGGGCGGTTTATTGAGCTCACTGACATCGGCTCCGGCATAATCAACGTAGGGCGATCATACATATTCAGACTCTTCATCTGTTTGAGAGCGGGTTGTATGACAGGTCTCGAGTTTACTAAATCGCTAGACCCGATTCCAAATAATTGCGATTCAATGTCGCATGCATTTTCCGCCAATTCCATTCGAGACGTTTTCGCAGCAAGTAGACCGTCTCCAGGGTGGTAAGAATTCACCGGACGACTAAATTCGTGGACTCGGTAGTTTATTTTGGTTATATTACCCGCCTGTTCCATTTTATAATTTCCGGGAGCATTTTTATCACGTGTAGATGCCATTATATTATATACTATGACATTTTCTTATGCAGATTTTTATAATTCTCATTATCACTCTCCAATACACCATCCTTCAGAAAATCGACTAAACATAAATGAAATAGCTCGAAGTAATCATAAGAGAAAACGATTGCCATTCCGATTTCAAGGTCATTGGATAACATCTTGGCTGCACCGATAAGATACAGATCACGAAACACTGGTACCGATTTCGTCTTTTCGTAAATATAATCTAGTCCGGCGCTCACAGTTTTATCGTCATATAGCATGTCATCGTCTGAGTTTTCTGTACCAAACATACTGCGTATACAGTTGCGATATTCATCATCGTCTGCGTATTTAACGTTCAAATTTAGGTCGTACATATGATTGTTCAAGATACGATCATATGTTTATATTATTTTAATGTTTCTTTGTTTTCCCCTTATTTTTGGTTTTATTGACTTTGCGTTTGGTTATTCTGCGCTTATTCTTACGAGTTCTACGGCGACCACCCATTTTTGTTTTATAATCTTGGTCCGTACGTTTTTTTTTTATTTCATCAGCCGTAAGCTTTGTAGCGGCATCATTTGCCCTCTTCTCCACGACCGACTTGGAACTATCTGTAACTCGTTCATATAAATATATATACCCGTGGCCGAATGGTGGAGATTCTGTTTTTGCCGAGTTTTGTGTACTTTCACTCCACGGCTTAGCTTCGCTATCGTCAAATGTATACCAAACCCCAGATTCATTTAGCCAATGATACACGTAATGCCCGCTCCTCAAGTTTGATCCTATATGCTCTATGAATCCAATTAATTTATATGCGCCTTTATTATCTGGTAAAACAAGCGGAACGTCAGGGCTTATAACAAACGTTGTATCTATTTTTGTTGGAGGCGACACCGTACCATCAGATTCGAGAAAGGGTTTACCTTCATCATTTAGTTTTACTTCCGACCGTTT
>Ga0136642_1001114_pt1 | contig 11957 bp, 14 predicted proteins | sample LowCatLa1302831Y_FD_115313 | JGI IMG/M metagenome (GOLD analysis project Ga0136642, IMG submission 115313) | Freshwater microbial communities from Lower Cathedral Lake, Yosemite National Park, California, USA - 13028-31Y | ecosystem: Environmental > Aquatic > Freshwater > Lake ... | reverse complement strand
GCGTTTCGGCGACCATAGCGAGAGGGAAACACCCGGTCCCATTCCGAACCCGGAAGTTAAGCCTCTCAGCGTCGATGGTACTGCACGGGTGACCTTGTGGGAGAGTAGAACGTCGCCGGACTTCTTTTATAAAAAGGGGCGCTTTAACGAGCGCCCCTTTTTTATTTCTCTAGTATCTTTTTATAAATAAGTTTTTCAATCAAGAAAAAGGAGCTACGAATGGAATCTCGAGGAAACTCTTCCGGTCGACCTCCGCAAAAAAGATCGAGCGATCGTCCTGTAACTGATAGAGGCGATCGTCCTGCACGTGGTGGAAGTTCCGATCGCCCCGGTGCACCGCGTCAAACTCGTACCGGTTCAGATCCTCGAGGAGCACGTCCTGCGCCAGTGGAACGAGATCAATCTCGGTTGCGTCCCCGAATATTTGAACCTGATATTCCTGAGGAGATTACAGGTGAAGAACTTGAAAAAAGTGTACGTGCAGAATTACTCAGTCTTTCTGCTGAGAATGCAAAAGTAGTCTCACGACATTTAGTGTGTGTGAATATCTATATGGATAGTGATCCGCAATTAGCGCATAAACACGGAATAGCTGCAGCCCATCATGCAGGACGATTGGCAATAGTTCGCGAGAGTGCAGGATATGCCGCCTATCGCGCAGGCCATTATGAAATAGCACTGAAAGAATTACGTGCATCCAACCGAATCTCAGGTGATGTGAGCATGTGGCCGGTCATGGCCGATTGCGAACGCGGCCTTGGAAACCCCTTGAAAGCACTGGCTTTAGCGGGTTCTGCGGAAGTTAAGAAACTTGCAAAGGCAGAAGAAATAGAGATGCGCATTGTCGCATCAGGTGCAAGGCGCGACCTCGGTGAAAATGATGCAGCAGTGATTACATTAACCTGCAAAGAATTAAAGAATGAAAGCGAAGAATGGTCGGTCAGACTTCGCTATGCATATGCCGACGCATTAGAGAATGCAGGACGTAGAGAAGAAGCGCGTGAGTGGTTTATCAAATGCGCCGAGATTGATCGCGAAGAGTCCACTGATGCCTCTGAGAGGGTAGATAAATAGTTCTCCACAGATTTAACTTTTGTAGTAAGTATTCGTCAGCGCACTAAGAGACGATCCCATTTCATTATGAATGGAGAAATCATGGCGCAACCAACAAAGAAAAAAATTGTTCAGATAGAGGAAATTCCTGACTACTCACTCAATGATGTTTTATTACGCGGGCGCGTTTCGGCCCAAGCTACAGAAAAAGAACTTCCTAGTGGTGACAAGGTTGTTGAATTCAGACTCATCGTCACTCGATTGGGCAGTAGCGGTGTAGATACTTTGGATGTTGCAGCCTGGAATTCAAAGCTTCGCAGGCAAGCTATGGCCCTTAAAGACGATGAGTGGATCGAAATTTCAAGAGCTATTCACCGACGTTTCTGGAAAGTAGCCACTGGCGTCGCAAGTCGATGGCAAGTTGAAGCGGTCGCAATTACCAAGATTTAGGTAGGCTAGGCACTAGACGAGGTCAGAGATCTCATTTCCTACTGTTTTGGAGCACCATGGCTAACGATATTTTTAGCACTCTTCGCACTTACCTCTCAAAGGTAAGTGAAGGAGAGAAATCTCCGGCAGAGATTGCCGCTGCAATAAATATTTGGGTTCGCGAAAGTGGAGAGGCGCTGAAATCGAAGATTGAAGAGGAAGTTGAAAGTTCAGTCTCGAAAATGGGATTCGTAAAACGAGAAGAATTTGATGATCTCAAGCGCAGATTTGATGAAGTTTCAAAGACTGATGCTCCTAAAAAAACGGCCACTAAAAAAACAGCCACTAAAAAAACAGTTACCAAAAAGGCAACTGCCAACACTTCTCCTGCTAAGAAAAGCACTGTCAAGAAAGTAAGGAAAAGCGCCTAATGGAGGAGACCGCACCTATGGAAGAGAATTCATTGGCTGACCAGGTACGCATGGAACTTTCAGAAATTGATTCCTTAGATATCACCGATCATGCGCAGCGCTTCGAAGAGTTGCATCAAAAATTGCAGCAAGCGCTTTCCACCATTGATGGTTTATAAAGAAGAAAATGAAGACTCGTCTGGATGCAGAACTGGTGCGCCGGGATCTGGCGCGTTCACGTGAGCAGGCTGCAGATTTAATCGAGAAACGCTCCGTTCTCGTCAATGGAATTCCAGCCACAAAGCCGGCAACACAAGTTGATGCCGAAACTTCCATAGTGATTCAAGGAGATCGTGACGATTTCGTTTCGCGTGGTGGTCATAAATTAGCTGGCGCACTCGATGCATTCACAGATATTGGCGTGACTGGAAAACGATGTCTTGATGCGGGAGCATCCACGGGCGGTTTTACGGATGTTTTATTACGACGAGGCGCAGCTCATGTTGTGGCCGTAGATGTTGGTTATGGTCAACTCGCATGGGAATTGCGACAGGATGAGCGCGTAAGTATTTTAGATAGAACTAATATTCGCCACCTGACGGGCGATATGGTTGGTGAAGCAATTGATTTAGTTGTTGCCGATCTTTCTTTCATCTCACTGACATTAGTACTTCCTGCATTGGCGGCGGTGTCAAAGCCAGAAGCAGATTTTGTAATCATGGTAAAACCACAATTTGAAGTAGGGCGAGAAAAGTTGGGTGCAGGCGGAGTTGTTCGTGACCCAGCGCTTCGCAAATCTGCAGTCATTGATGTAGCAGATTCTGCTTATGATGTTGGACTCGGAACTTTAGGTATTACAGCTAGCCCATTACCGGGACCTGCGGGAAATGTTGAGTATTTTTTGTGGTTACGTCGTGGTGCTCCTGAAATAGATGAAGCGGCATTGGATCAAGCCATTGCAATGGGACCTCAATGAAGACTTCTAGAAAAGTAGTTTTTGTCATCAACCCACAAAGAGCAGAAGCGTTACTAGCTGCGCAACAAATTTCAAAGGAATTACTAAACCAAGGTTTCGAATTATTTACTGTTTCGGATGTCATTATCACTGGCCTTCTAAAAACTGATTTGAAGACCCTTCCCATATGCGAATTGGTCGTTGTCCTAGGTGGCGATGGCACAATTCTTCGCGGTGCAGAGATAGCACGCGAACACGACATTGCGCTCCTTGGAATCAATTTAGGCCATGTAGGGTTTTTGGCTGAGGTAGAAAAAGTTGCGCTTTCAGAAGTGTCAAAAGCAATTATCGAAAAAAATTACGTCATGGATCCGCGCATGGTTTTGTCTTATGTAGTACATCGAAATGGCAGTGCGGTTGATTCAGGATGGGCTCTCAATGAAGTTACCGTCGAACGTAATTCGACAACTATGGTTGATCTCTTTGTCGAAATAGATTCGCGTCCACTTTCTCGCTGGGGATGTGATGGACTTATTTGCTCCACTCCAACTGGTTCAACGGCATATGCCTTTTCTGCTGGTGGTCCAGTTGTGTGGCCGGAAGTTGAAGCGCTAGTGCTTTTGCCAATCTCAGCCCATGCACTTTTTGCAAGGCCCATGGTTGTATCTCCACAATCTGAAATTATTGTCGTAGTTGAATCACCCGATGCGCAGCTCTCGGCTGATGCGATCCGAAAGTTTCCACTTTTATTAGGTGATCGTGTCCAAATTAATAAGGATCGTTCAATTGTAAAACTTGCACATCTGAAAGGAACACTCTTCACAGATCGCTTAGTTGCTAAATTCAAACTGCCTGTTGAGGGATGGCGCGGTGAGTGATCGTACTTTTCTAGAAGAGATAACAATTCGTTCGATTGGCGTTATAGATCAAGCGAGTGTGGAGCTAAGCAAGGGTTTCACTGTACTGACGGGGGAGACCGGCGCCGGCAAGACCATGATTTTAACCGCGCTCAATCTAGTTCTAGGTGGGAAAAGTGATGCATCCCTAGTTCGAAAAGGGAGTGAACGATTAGTAGCCAGTGGTCGATTTACGATTCCAAAGGATCTTATTTCTCGTTTTGAAGAAAATGGTGCATCCATCGAAGAGGGTGAACTCATCATCACTCGCACTGTAAATGTTGATGGAAAGAGCAAAGCACAAACTAACGGGGTCGGTGTACCCGCAAGTGTTCTTACAACTCTCTCTGAAGATCTGGTTGAAGTTCATGGTCAGTCGGCAAATATTTCGCTTGCTAAGAGTTCGAAACAGCGCGAACTTCTTGATTTATTTGGCGCAACGGCTATATCCACCACGCTTGAAAAATACAAAGAAACATATGCGCAGTATCACGAATTACGTGAACGTATAGCATCAATAAAAAAGAGTTTGCTCCAAAGTGAAAGGGAAATTGCCGACTTAGAAGAATTCGTGGACGGATTCAAGAAAATTTCTCCAAAAGTGGGAGAGCTCGAAGAGTTAGAACTAGCTATCGCACGCCTATCGAGTGTGGAAGAACTTCGGATCGCGAGCGAGCAGGCTTCAATTGTTTTAGATGAAGAAGAGTCAGGCGTAATAACATCTTTAGGTCTTGCTCGCAAAGCGCTAGAAAGCGCACGGGCCAAAGATGCGTTACTTGAGGCAATTTATCAAAATCTTAGCGAGAGTTTTTTCTTGCTAGCAGATTCTTCGAGTGCGTTGTCTTCCTATTTAGCCTCATTAGAGGCCGACCCTTCGGCATTAGAAGATTTACAACTGCGTAAATCGCACATCCTAACTTTGATAAAACGTTGGGGCGCCAGTTCTAGCAATAGCGAAGAGATTGCGACCCTGACTTCACGTTTTATGAATGCTTCAACTCGCATAGGAGATCTTCGTGGAGGCGATGCGCGAATTTTAGAATTGGAAAAAGAGTTTGGTGCAATTAAAACTAAACTCAAGAAGATTGCACAAGAGTTATCGAACGTACGTACAAAATTCGCTCTTGCGCTTTCAGATTCTGTCACCAAAGAAATTGTCGAATTATCTATGCCGCATACTAAATTGCTTGTTACGGTAACACATCCTGATTACACATCGACTATGAAGAAATCAGATTTCACTGCACTCGGTTGTGATGAAGTAACGCTCTATTTGCAAGGTGATCGTGATGCTCCGTTAGTTCCATTGGCAAAAGGGGCTAGTGGTGGAGAAATGTCGAGAGTGATGCTCGCATTGGAAGTTGTACTCGCTCAATCTCATCCCGTGGGAACATACGTTTTTGACGAAATTGATGCAGGAGTTGGTGGCAAGGCTGCAATCGAAGTTGGTCGCAGACTCTTTGCTCTATCGCAACACTCACAAGTCATCGTAGTCACGCACTTGCCTCAAGTGGCAGCGTGGGCAGATGCGCATTTTGTTGTTACAAAAAATAGCGATGGGGTCGTAACGCAAAGTGATGTACATCGCGTTGAGAATAATGAACGAGTTGATGAAGTTGCTCGCATGCTCGCCGGATTAGAAGAGTCCAAGAGTGCGAAGGAACACGCCACTGAACTACTGGCCATGAGGGTGCGCTAGCTAGGCTTCTTTCAATGATAGGTTGAACTCCCATGGGCCAACCTCATGTAACCAAACATCTATTTGTCACTGGCGGAGTCGCCTCGAGTTTGGGTAAGGGTCTAACAGCATCCAGTTTAGGTAGATTATTGGTGGCTAGAGGCCTGCGGGTAACAATGCAGAAGCTGGATCCGTATCTCAATGTTGATCCAGGAACTATGAATCCGTTTCAACACGGTGAAGTATTTGTCACTGATGATGGCGCTGAAACAGATTTAGATATTGGACATTATGAACGTTTCTTAGATACCAATTTGCATGGTTCTGCAAATGTTACGACAGGTCAAGTTTATTCCCGCGTTATTGCTAAAGAGCGAAGAGGCGAATATTTAGGAGAAACCGTACAAGTAATTCCACATATCACTAATGAAATTAAAGAACGTATCAGAGCGATGGCTGCACCTGATATTGATGTTGTGATCACGGAAGTTGGTGGAACGGTTGGTGATATTGAATCGCAACCATTCTTAGAGGCTGCTCGCCAAATACGACAAGAAGTCGGTCGAGATAATGTTTTTTATCTCCACGTTTCACTCGTTCCCTACATTGGACCATCGGGGGAGTTGAAAACAAAACCAACTCAACACAGTGTCGCAGCCTTGCGAAGCATTGGTATAGCACCAGATGCGATAGTTCTGCGCTCAGACAGAGCGATTCCAGATGCAGTGAAAAAGAAAATTTCGCTTATGTGCGACGTCGATCTTGAGGCCGTAGTAGCTGCTGTCGATGCTCCTTCCATCTATGACATTCCAAAGGTTCTCTACTCTGAAGGCTTAGATTCCTACGTCGTGAAACGCTTGGGCTTGCAATGCCACGATGTAGTTTGGGGCGAGTGGGACTCTTTACTTGAGAAAGTTCACCATCCAAAACACCACATCAAAGTGGGACTAGTTGGAAAATATATTGACTTGCCTGATGCTTACCTCTCTGTAGGCGAAGCGCTACGTGCCGGGGGTTTTGCAAATAATGCAAAAGTGGAAATCAAATGGATTGCTAGTGATGAATGTGAAAGTCCTCAAGGTGCGCAGAAAAATCTCTCCGATCTCGATGCCATTTGCGTTCCGGGTGGATTTGGTATCAGAGGAATTGAAGGCAAAGTTGGTGCCTTGAAATACGCGCGTGAGAATTTGATTCCAACTTTAGGGCTCTGTTTAGGCTTGCAATGTATGGTTATTGAAGCAGCAAGGAATTTAGCGGGTATTGCAGATGCGAACTCCGCAGAGTTTTCACCAAATTCAGGTACGCCAGTGATTGCAACTATGCAAGACCAGAAAAAAATTATTGCAGGCGAAGCTGATATGGGCGGAACTATGCGATTGGGTCTCTATAAAACGGATTTGATCCCAGGTTCAGTTGTTGCATCAATCTATGAGGCCAATGAGATTTCTGAACGTCACCGTCACCGCTATGAAGTAAACAATAAATTCCGTGATCAAATTAGTTCCGCGGGATTAGTTTTCTCCGGCTTCTATAGGGAGCAAGACCTAGTCGAGTTTGTAGAACTACCGCGCGCAACTCATCCGTATTACGTTGGGACTCAAGCTCATCCAGAGTTGCGCTCAAGACCAACAAAACCTCATCCACTTTTTGTTGGGCTGATCAAAGCGGCGGTCGAGCGTCAGACCAAGTAGTGGGCAGGGCATGTAGATGAACCTTGAAGTTGCTATTGGTTCGTTCCTAGATCATCTGCGCATCGAACGCGGATTGTCGATAAATACCTTAAGCTCTTATCAAAGAGATCTAGATACTTTCTCGCGCTTCTGCACCGAACGTGAATACATGTTAGAGAAAATTTCGACAGATGTACTCAATGATTTTCATATCTACCTGGGTGATCGTGTTGGAGTATCAACTGTGAATCGGATGGAGTCAACGCTTCGTACTTTCTTCAAGTACGCACACAGCGAGTTCGCTATTGAAAATCCAACTCTAGAGCTGGAATCGATGAAGACTGTTCGAAAACTTCCAAAAGCGTTATCAGTGCAGCAAATAATTTCACTCATTGACTCTGCTCAAAGGCCCGGAGTTCCATTCGCACTGCGTGATCGAGCACTTCTTGAACTTCTTTATGGAACTGGCGCACGTGTGAGTGAATTGATTGGGATAAATATCTCGGATATTTCGGTTACATCCGTGGACTCCAATGAAATAGCAACACTTCGCTTACGGGGTAAGGGAGGCAAAGAACGTTTGGTCCCACTTGGTTCATTTGCATCCAAGGCACTCAGCGATTACAACGTGCGTTTGCGTCCGGAGTTAGCCAGCAAGCAAATGAAAACGGATGGAGCTCTTTTTTTGAATATGCGAGGACATCGACTTTCACGTCAAAGCGCGTGGCAAATTGTTTTGGATGCAGCCACAAATGTTGGGCTCGCAGAGAATGTTTCACCCCATGTATTTCGACATTCATACGCAACTCATCTTTTGGATGGGGGAGCCGATATCAGAGTTGTTCAAGAACTCCTAGGTCACGCCTCTGTTACGACTACGCAGATATATACATTAATAACAATCGATAAAATCCGTGAAAGTTATAGTTCGGCTCATCCTCGTGCGCGCTAAATGTTTATAGACCGCGGAGTCTACGTGCCAAGATCGATTGATCACCTTTAGCTTCGAGGTCTGCAATTATCACTGCGATAGATTCTCGAACAATTCTGCCGCGATCAACTGCAAGCCCGATATCACCGCGAAGTTGTAAACGCGCTTGATCCAATTCATATAACTCATCAGGTGAAAGGTAGACCGTTATTTTTTCATCGTGACGTTCGCGACCAGATGGTGAGCGGTCCACTGTTGTAACTCGACGGCGGGGGATAGAGCGAACTCCTTTTTTAGAGGAAGGTGCCTTCGGTGTTGCAATCGCTGGCGCAACCAGTGGTGCGTTTACGGGTTCTAAACTTTGTGGAACAGAAGTTAGCGCTGGTGCTGTTGAGCGAAATAGTTCATCGGCACCTGGCAAGTTAGCTCTGCGTGTCATCGTGCGCCTCCTTTGGCGATTAGTTCTCGTGCAAGACGGCGGTATGAAGCAGCTCCACCTGAAGTAGATGCGTAAGTAGTAATGGGTTCACCTACGACTGTGGTTTCTGCAAATCTAATTGTTTTAGCAATAATTGTTTCAAATACATCATCGGGAAATTGTTCAAGTATGCGCTCTAGAACTTGGCGATTGTGTGAAGTTTTCTTATCGTACATAGTTGCCAAGATTCCAATAAGTTTGAGATCAGGATTAAGAAAATTCTTCACTTTATCGAGATTGCCCTTGAGTTCAATAAATCCATGTAGTGCAAAATATTCGCATTGCATGGGCACAATAACTTCATCTGATGCAACAAGGGCATTGATTGTTAGTTGTCCCATAGTTGGCTGGCAATCAATCAAGATAATGTCGTAATAATCGCGAAGTGAATTGAGTGCGCGCTTGAGATATTGCTGGCCCCCAATTTCGGCGCCGAGAGTAGTTTCAGCAGTTCCTAAATCTCTATTGGCAGGTAAAAAATCTAAACCGGCAACTGCAGACTTGAGAATAATTTCATCAACATTGGCAGTTGGTGTCATGAGTGCGTAATACACAGTTTGTTCAAGAGGAAGACTATGTGCGTTCACACCTAAACCGAGTGAGAGGCCTCCTTGAGGATCGAAATCAACGAGTAGTACTCGACGTCCTAGTTCGGCCAGGCTGGCACCGAGGTTTATCGTTGTGGTCGTCTTGCCAACGCCACCTTTTTGGTTGAAAATTGAAATTACTTTTGCTTGACCGTGCTCACTGAGAGGCGCAGGAGTTGGAAAAGCTTTGGCTTTTTTACCGAGCAAGGTCGCAGTAGTGGCGACATCGTTGCCAATTGTCGATTTAGCGTTCAAGCGAGAAACCTCTTTCTATATATTGCGGTGAGCCTACGCATTACACAGAGTTGTATCAAGTGTGAAGTAAGGTTCGCCTCGTGGATATGACAATTAACGAGAATGCGATTGATAGCGCTTCATCGCCTTTCTCGGTCCACCTCACTAACTTTGATGGCCCCTTTGATCTCCTACTTCAACTTATCTCCCGCCACAAAATGGAGGTCACTGAGATTGCTCTCAGTGCTGTAACAGATGAATTTATAGCTTTTATTAGAGCGCTGGAAGCTTCTGGTGAAGGTTGGAAGCTCGACCAAGCGACGGAATTTTTGGTGGTGGCCGCAACACTGCTCGACCTCAAGGCGGCGCGCCTGTTGCCAAGTGGTGAGGTTGAGGATGAAGAGGATCTGGCTCTACTTGAGGCACGAGATTTACTCTTCGCACGCTTGCTTCAATATCGTGCCTTCAAAGAAATTGCTGCTACTTTCAATGAGCGTATCCTCTTGGCAGATAGGTCTTTGCCTCGAGTCGTCGCCCTGGATCCGGCGCTAGCAACACTCTTGCCCGAGGTTCTCATTGGCGTAGGAGCACAGCGCTTTGCCGCTATCGCTGAGCGTGTTTTGACCCCCAAGGTGGCACCGGTTGTAGCTCTGGAGCACCTTCACACCCCATTGGTGAGCGTGGCGAAGGAATCGAAGTTGGTGGTCGAGGCACTTCGTCGCTCCAAGAGCATGAGTTTTAGGTCCTTGATCTCTGATGCTTCAAGTAGGCTCGTGATTGTTGCTCGCTTCCTGGCCCTTTTAGATTTGTACCGTCAAGGCGCGCTGCGTTTTGATCAGGTTGTTGCCCTAGGTGAACTTCAGATTCGCTGGACGGGATCCGAGTCGGGCGAAGTAGAGATAACCGATGAATTTGATACACCTGTTGATATGAGCCTCGATGATGGGGACGAAGTTGTGGATGAGAGTAAGGAGAGTGAAGATGTCTAATCCTGAGGTTGAGCGTTCCATCGAAGCGATTCTCATGGTTGTGGACGAGCCTGTAAGTGAGCTCGTTTTAGCGCAGGTTCTGGAAAAGCCAGTGGAGGAGATTGAGGCAGCGCTATCGCGTCTAGAAGGCAGCTACGAAGAGCGAGGATTTGCGCTCAAAAAGATTTCTGGTGGATGGCGCTTTTACAGCCACCCGGATCAGTCCAGTGTCGTTGAGAAATTCGTCCTCGATGGCCAACAAGCCCGTCTTACTCAGGCAGCCCTTGAAACCCTTGCTGTGATTGCCTATCGCCAACCCGTCTCACGAGCCCGGACCTCAGCCATTAGAGGCGTCAACGTGGAAGCAGTGATGAAGACCCTCGTCACGCGTGGCCTGGTGGAAGAATCTGGAATCGAGCATGAAACTGGAGCGATTCTCTATAAAACAACCACCTTTTTCCTTGAGCGTCTTGGATTGAACTCCCTCGAAGATCTACCTGCGCTAGCGCCATACCTGCCGAACCTGGATGCGTTAGACGAAGTACTCGATTCGCTAACCGACTGAGCTTCTTCTAGACTCCATCCCACACTTGACTGTCGGGAATGGATAGCCACATGGCCGAAATGCGCCTTAATAAAATAATTGCTGATGCCGGAATTACTAGCCGTCGCGGGGCAGATGAATTGATCTCCGATGGGCGAGTTACCGTCGATGGATATGTTGTACGCGAAATGGGTAAGAAAGTTGACCCTGAAGAGTCTCAAGTAATGGTTGATGGTGAGACAATAACACGTTCAACCACTAAGACTTATCTTGCACTTCATAAACCAAAGGGTGTTTTGTCTACGATGTATGACCCCGAGGGGAGACCATCACTGAGCGATTTTATTGATCTGAGACGTGAACGCCTCTTCCATGTAGGTCGACTCGACAAAGACTCCGAGGGTCTAATTTTGCTCACAAATGATGGGGATTTGACCTTTCGAGCTACTCATCCATCTTTTGGCTTAGACAAGACATACATCATCGAATTTGATGGAATCCTGCCCCAAGGGGTGGAGAAGACTCTTCTCAAAGGAGTAGAGCTAGAAGACGGAATCGGCCGAGTCCTCACTTTTCGCGAGCTTTCGCCGCGATGGATAGAGGTCTCGATTCATGAAGGGCGCTATCACATTATCCGGCGCCTCATGGAAGCTGTCGGGGTCGACGTCCTTCGCCTAGTGAGAACGAAGTTCGGCCCGATCTCCTTAGGGGAGACGACTGAAGGACGATGGCGCGATCTTCATGAGGGAGAGTTGTTAAATCTTCGTAAAGCTTTAGATATGTAACTTTAAAACTATATATCGATTATAGGCTCCAAACTGCTTTATAGCTTTATCGACTCCAACAGACAAAAATAACTATTTATCGATTTTATAGGCGCAGAATTACGCTAATTATTTGTAATATTGTAGTTTTGTCGATATTCAATCTAGGAATGAGGGGTACAAGGGAAGAAGATCTTTTTTATACGATTATCGATAAAACAGTAAAAGTTTTTATCAATAAATAGTAATGACACTTATTTATGTGACTTCGAAACTTTCCATATCCCAGTACCATTAGCCCATGTCAACGCGAGCAATCAGGGGAGCAATTCAAATCCCAGCTGATACCGATGCGGCAAT
>Ga0136642_1001113_pt1 | contig 11959 bp, 15 predicted proteins | sample LowCatLa1302831Y_FD_115313 | JGI IMG/M metagenome (GOLD analysis project Ga0136642, IMG submission 115313) | Freshwater microbial communities from Lower Cathedral Lake, Yosemite National Park, California, USA - 13028-31Y | ecosystem: Environmental > Aquatic > Freshwater > Lake ... | reverse complement strand
TACCTCGGTAGCGCCAGATCAGAAGAAGACATCTGGAATCTTATGAACGGGCGTGATGCTTGTTTCAACAGGGACACCTACAAGATCCTTCTGGCTACCATAGGGCAACTTCAACCATTACGCCTAAAAGTTGTCTCTTGATTCTGAATCTGCCACAGCACCTATGCCCCGAAAGTTAAGCGCACGATCGATTTTATCGCATCTGCCCCCGAGAGGATTTTGTAAATCTCCTGAAGGAAGGTTCCGGCGTTGTGCGCCAGATTTCAGTTCTAGGTGCCGGATTGAGTAGGGCCAGAAACTTTGATGGACTTTTTAGGCCTAGTGATCATTTTGGATGAGGATTGGGGGATAAACACGCTCACGGGAGTTTAAAACAACTCCCGATTGGGCGAGTCTTACGGTTACTACACCAATTAAGACTTCGCAAGGTGTCCCATTTTCTTGTTTCCGATCCCACCCTTTTTTCATCTCTTGTTGATTTTGATGCGGGACTAGCCCGGGAGACTCTTGATCAGCGGTGTCCTCATTGTGGCGTAATGTCTTTAGCTTCAACCCGATTCAAATGGCTCGGGCCCACTCGCCACCGATGGCCGCAGTCAGCGTCGATGCTGACGCTCTTCTTGTTCCATCGAACAACGGTGCCCTTAATGACGCTACCCTCATTGGTTTGGAACCACACACGCTCTCCGATTCGGAACTCGACCATGGCAACCTGCGTGCGTAGTTGTCGGATCATTTTTATCCGGTCAACGATTTCCCGGTTCAGTGCGATCAACTCTTGTTCAGTTAGACCATCCAGATTCATCGTCATGCCTCTTCTAGCGAGCGGAGCGTACAACCTTGAACGAGTAAGATTTCGTCAATGGGATTGTTCGGCCAGAGGGGAATATATCCCAACCCTCTCTAAAGCCAACCTGGGTATTCCGAGTAATTTGGCCGGGCGATTGGGGCGGATATTTGGAGGGTAATAGTAACCCTAATGTTCGTCAATCGGCATTTGGTTTTTCCATCGCAACATCCTAACTCACAGAATGTTGCAGTTGATTCTAGAGCCCGCCGCCATAAATCATGGTGCTGCCCTGGTATCATATAGAAGCGGGGTTGTCACAAGAGGCGGGCATCCTGTCCCTGTCCTGATAAGAGAGAGACGGCCTTCTTGTCAAAAGAAACGAATGATTCTCCTCCGAGCCAGTTTCCCTCGTAGGCGATAACGCCATCTGCAAAATCCCCCCCCGCAGCAAGGACAGCCAGCCCCGCTTCTACCGCAGGTCGATTCATCATGACCTTGCTCGTCTCGATCAGTGCCCGGACCGCCTGGGCCACTTTTTCCTTTGGAAGCTGAGCACCTCTGAGCAGTATCCAGACCAATTCACACAGGCAGGGAAGCGAAACAGCGATGAGTGACGCCTCTTCCAGGATTTTGGCGGCCCGGCTCGCCTGTTCCGCATCATCTTGAAGCACGGCCCGCGCAAGAACATTCGTGTCGACGGATATCTTCATCGTTCTCCCGCCCAGCCTGACGATGCAATTTCATTCATCTCTTCAATAGTGAGGGGTTTCTTCGTGCTTCCTGCGAGAAGCCCAATGAATCCGTCGATATTTCCTTTCGGCTTTGACGCCCTGAGTCTGAGTTCACCATCTGGAAGTTTATCAAAGTCGATTTTTTCCCCTGGCTTGATGCCAAGGTGTTGCAGGACATCTTTTCTGAGGGTGACTTGCCCTCTTGAGGTAATCGTTAAGGTAGCCATAAGTTCTCCTTGGGCTTAATTTCTAGATCAAGGTAAGGCTATTATGCATTATTCTCAAGAGACCAGCTATAGCCCGCCCCAAAAGGGTTGGAAGATCGTTTTTTTGGCACAATGCCCTGCATCTCGGTACGAGGGTGGCTTAAGTAGTTGGCTGTTGAAAAGCGCGTCATTCTGGCGGTTAGACGCGAAAAGCACAGAGGTCCCTAGTGGGGCCTTTTTTAGTTTTTAAGGGGAAGGAGATTGAGCGGGGGTGACCGTCACGAGCCCCTCGGGTAGAAGGTGGACTGCCGATTGAAACCGGCCCGTCACTGCGAAAAACTTGCAGGTTACAACAGCGACGAGCCAACACCCCACTTCAAGGAAGTGACGCAGGGTCACTATCCCACGAGCAGGTCTTTTCTGCACAGCTTCGTGCACGGGTTCATCCATGTTGATCTTTTGGGAAATTCACTTCCACCAGCAAAATGCTCAGCCCAATAGCAGGCGAAATCAAGGGCAAGCAGTGAGGGTGAACTGAACCGCTATGCGCGAGTCTTTTGCGAAACCCAAGGTACGGCTGGTATGTTGATCAACGAAAGAGTGATGGAACAGTCGTTTGCAATGAATAATGAATTCAGTGATAAACCGGGTCTTTATCAGTGCCACCTCGAGAACATTCGAGTCACGTGTAAACGGTTGAAGCCAGGTTCGACTAGGCTTTTTCCCGGGAGGGGCTAGGCGAGGAGTGACGTCGCTTCCAATGGACTGATTCAGAGGCAGGGATGCCTTATCTTCTGCAGATACTCGCGCGTTCGCGCCAAAGAAAAGATCCTTGGGGCTGGTCAGTGTGTGGATATGACCCAATTTCTCCAACCAGCGGAAACCAGCGTTCAGGGAAGGTTCGCAAGAGGCCCATATTAATCAATGGGTTGGGCTCATATACATTTGGTATAGTTCATGCTTGTTGTGTGGGGCCCTTGAGACTGTCCAATCGCATAACGGATGACAGAATCTCAAGGTCGATCCCTCCCCATGAGCCCTAAACATGAATACACTGCCAGCGTTCAAGGTTTCCTTAGAGAACAAGCCATCCGTAACATTTGTTCTTCATAGCCATATTTGCGGGGGAGCCGAGAGGCATCTGGTCACCCTGATGAAAGGGCTCTATGACAGAGGGTATCGAGTCTCCTTTTGTGGGCCATCGGATTCCTGGCTCGCTGATCAACTGAAATCTCATAAAATCCCCTGTTACCACGTTCCTCTCAATGGTTATTTTGACCTCTATTCATTGCTCTTGATCGCACTTCATGTGCTTCGCTTCAAGAGCAATCTTATCCACGGGCACATGACAAGAGGTGCGCTCTATGCAGCCTGGGCCGCCCGCCTAACCGGGAGGATCTCGGTTTCAACGGCTCATCTGATGGATTCTTATCTAAGGTTCAACCTCACCGACAAAATCATCGCAGTCTCAAAGGCGGTCAAAGATCAGCTGGTCGATCGCGGAATTTCGGACTCAAAAATCGAAGTGATTTACAACGGCATCTCTTTGCCCCAAGAGGATCAAAACGAACGCGAGGCGGTCCGCGAGGCGTTGGACATCAAGCGCCATGAAACGGCTCTTTGCATGGTCTCTTTCCTTGAGCTCTTCAAGGGACATGATCTGGCTTTTGAAGCATTGCACCGCCTCAATCGACGCGATGTGAAACTGGTCGTCATTGGGCGAACGGAAGGCGTCAACCACTACGAGACTCTCCGAGCATTGGCCGAACGGCTTGGCCTTCAGGATCAGGTTCTCTTTCTTGGACATCGAGAGGATGTCTATCGACTTCTTTTTGGTATGGATATCTTTTTGATGCCTTCGAGGCGCGAGGCGTTTTCCATGGCCGCTGTTGAGGCAGCAGCCTGCAATCTCCCGGTGATAACGGCAAACGTCGGGGGTATACCGGAAGTCTTTAGCGATGGGTCTAACGCCCTTTTCTTTGAGAATGGTGATGCGGACCAGCTTTACCAGAGTATACGGCGCTTGCTGGATGATGCGGCATTACGGCATCAGCTTGGGTCGAAGGCTCGGCTGAGTGTCAGTAGCCGATTTTCGGCATCCGGCATGGTCGATTCGACGATTGCGCTGTATGAGACCCTGATCGAATCCTCATCACAAACGAAGGTGAAGACCACATGACTACCCCGAATCTCTCCATCCTTCTTTATCACCGCATCGCGGGTGACCGGGAAAAGAAGGCTCATTCCGTTCCTGTGGCTAAGTTCAAATCGCACATGGGCTGGCTTAAGGCCAGTGGTCATGATGTCATCAGTATTGATCGCGCTCGAAGGGCTCTGTTCCATGATGAACCTCTAGAGCGTCGATCCGTGGTGATTACCTTTGATGATGGCTATGCGGATTTTGTCGATCATGCATTCCCGATCCTTCAGGAGTTTTCCTACCCGGCCGTTGTTTATGTCGTGGCAGGCTTGCTGGGTCAACCCGCCCGCTGGTTGGCCGATGGGGATCGGGATGGCGATGAAACCATCATGGATGCTAATGCCTTGCGATTGATTCAGCAGGGCGGGGTGGAGATTGGATCCCATACAAACTCCCATCCCCTGCTGCATCGCCTGTCGCCTGATGAGAGGGTGCTCGAAATCAGGGAGAGTAAATCACAACTGGAAAATGTCCTGGGCCTTGCTGTCGAGAGCTTTGCTTATCCCTATGGCGTCTACAATCCAGAGATTATGCAAGAAGTCATCGATGCAGGATATACGACGGCCGTCACGGTCAATCGTGGTGTTGCCAATCATTCAAACTCGCCGTATGTCTTTTCAAGAAAGGCCATCTCCTGGGGGGATAGCCCCATCGGATTCTTTCACAAGCTCTACCTTGATAACGGATTCAAACGAAGGCCGCAGCAAGGACTGGTCAATGGCCACCACTACTAAAGTTCTGCCTTTTTGTTTAATCTAGTGCCTGACAGAAAACCCCCATTTCCTGAAATCCCTCGACTCCTAGATGGGTCGGTGGGTGATGACGGGATGGCGAGGATGGGATTTAGGCGGTTTAACGAGAACAGATCTCATCAATCCGAGTTTTTGGGCGCAGGAATCTCGATGTGCTAACGCGTAAGGGCCCGGAGGGCTTGGGTTACGCCGCTTTTTTGTATGGCCCTCGTCGCGCCCGAGGCTTTGGAGGCATTGCCCTTTTTAGCCTGGTGCGCTGCTTCCTTGATTTGGGTGAGGCTGGTTTTGAGGTCTTTCTTATGCTGACCGACCTGATGCCTCAAGGCCACTTCAGTGTGGGATTCTGCAGCCAGAAGATGCTGCCTTCCCTGCCCCCAAGAGTTCGACAGTTTGCATTCAGTGAGTTCTTCGAAATGCTAAGCCTCCAGCGCTCCCAGCGCTGGAGGGCCGCATGGCGGCTAACGGGTTAATGCCTTCGGCGCCCCAGCCGTCCTCGCTCGATCCTTGTAGCGACAACAAGGTCGCTTCAGGTGACTCAAAGATGACTCTAAGGGCTTCCGGGAAACCTTGCAGCTCACTGATGGTGAGCCGCCCGAACCTGGCCCTTCTAGGGGCATCAACATCATCAAGGTCTCGCCGCTACGCAGCTGACCTTTGATTTTCAGCATGGAATCAGGCTTGGCTCCTTCGTTGAGCGGCTGGATTTATTAACGACTGATACGTCTGAATCAAAGTGGTGGGGTCTAGCCCCACCACCCCTTGTATGGACATCTTTGCAAGCTCCACTGAACTAACCCGATGCTCAATGAAGCCGAAACATGATTTATACCGCACTTTGATCCCTCGGAAGGCGTCTGATCCGGAGCACGCCCCAAGCGCTTGATTGGAATGCTCACACGCCTCGAGGGGATTCCTCAGCAGCATTCACGACCGCGGTAATACACGTTGGGTAAGGTGTCAATGGTAGTCGCATACTCAGATCCGGGGCATAAGTTCACATTGCTTAAGGACGGACTGCCAAGCGATGGTATGTCTGGATAACGCCTTGTTGAATTTTACCCAAGCACTTTTATCCACCTCTGAATTCAGCGTTTGATCATAAAAAGCTTGAAAGGCATCCGGTATTTCAATCTTTTGTTCTTGCACCAATTCGTGAATGGCCTCCACTAGGGGACGAGCTTGTGTGTGAATCAGGCTGATGTAGGGCTGTGCCTCGCCAATATAGAATTTCTGAAAGACATTGAAGAGATAGTCTGCTTTGACTGTTTTTCTGCCCATTGGACAGAATTGCCTTTTCTCTGCCACTGTTTCCAGCAGTTCAGATCCTTGTTGCATGGAGCGGGTTGCCACGACCATCCCCTGCAACAACTGTCCAATCAGCTTTGAAGATTGCAGAATGTAGTATTGGGATTCGAGGATGCTTTGTTCTTTGGGATTCTGATCGGATTGACGCTCAAGACCCTGAGGAGAGATGAAGCGAAGCGCGGTGACAAGTTCCGTCGAAGTAGAACTGGATTGCTTAGGCAGCGCTTCCGTGTGAGTACTCAACAGCACCCTGAATTCCGGACTTCCAAATGTTGCATTCCAATAAACGGTGGGAAGAATCGCTGTTTTTTTGTCCGCAATCGATTGCACCTCTGCCAGAAACTTTTTTGGTTCCTTTTCGTTTGATTGCTGTAAGTCTTGAATGCATCTCTTAAGTTGACGGAGGAAGCGTCTTTCATAAAGAAGGCGGGCCGTCGGTGATTGAAATTTGCCGAGTGAGCTGTTACGAGCGCTCACCTCGCCTACCAGTCCACAGCGGCCGAGCCCTATGTAGGTTGAAAATCCAACCCTAATGTCTTCCAAAGGCAGCACCAGATCTCGAGGACGAGGATAGGAAGGCAGAAGGTTAACCGGGTCCATCGATTTAACCGTTACCTCGGTGACATTGGAGATTCTCTCTAAAAGTTGCGTGAAGACCTCTTCAGGGGAACGAGACTGCCCACATCCTGGAAGGGCTGTGCAAAGGAAAACAACAAAGAAGGGAATCCATTTCATAACCGTTTGATGATCCCAGCATCCAAAGGTTGCAAAAGGATGACCCCAAGCTTTTTTGCAAACGAGCATCGGTCAGGCCTGAATGAGGGTCAGCTACAGGGGAATTTTGAGGCGGCCATCACTGGGGGATTTTGGGTGGCCGCCGGGGACTACAGGGGACCCCAAATTTTAGACACTGGTTTAAGCTATTGTCCTTGGAGGACGATGGCACGGCAACAACCAATAAGCGCAAGTTACACAGCGCCGATTTCAAGGCGAAAGTGGCACTCGAAGTGGTGCGTGGCCTGATGACGATCAATGAGGTCGGGCAAAAGTTTGAGGTGCATCCCATGATGGTTCGGCAGTGGAAGAAGGCGTTTCTGGAAAAACGCTGGGGGCGTGGTTGACCACAAGCGCGGTCCTAAACCTGCCGACCACAGCAACGAGGATGTGCTCTATGGCGAGATTGGGCGCCTGAAGATGGAGCTCGATTGGCTCAAAAAAAAGTCCGGCTTATGAACATGGGCAACAGAGCTGAAAATCATCAAGGTCTCGCCGCTACGCGGCTGACATTGATGATTTTTAGCAAAGATGCAAGTACGGCATTGAACCCTAGACAATTCCTTGACATAAATTCTAAGGATCTATTAACTTCGTGCTTCCAACTTTTAGGATCAAATCATGAGCAGTGAGAGCAAATGTCCGTTTGGTGGATCACAGGCTGAGTCTTTCAAAAACAGTGCACAGACGAGCAAGGAGTGGTGGCCGAACCAGCTTAATCTAAGCATTCTTCACCAGCATGCTCCGATTTCAAATCCGCTCGGTTCTGAATTCAACTACAGGGAGCATTTCAATCAGCTTGACTTCACTGCGCTTAAGGACGATCTGGTCTTGCTAATGACCGATTCCCAAGAGTGGTGGCCCGCCGACTGGGGACACTATGGTCCCCTGTTCATCCGAATGGCATGGCACAGCGCGGGTACTTATCGTGTAACTGATGGTAGGGGGGGCGCTGGATCAGGTAGTCAACGCTTTGCTCCCCTTAATAGTTGGCCTGATAACGGAAATCTGGATAAATCTCGGCGATTGCTCTGGCCTATCAAACAAAAATACGGCAATAAAATCTCATGGGCCGACCTGATGATTCTTGCAGGGCATTGTGCCCTTGAGTCAATGGGATTTAAAACCTTTGGTTTTGGGGGCGGGCGTGTAGATGTTTGGCAGCCAGAAGAAGATATCTACTGGGGCTCTGAGAGCACATGGCTTGGGGACAATCGGTATAGCGGAGATCGTGAACTCGAGACCCCTTTAGCCGCCGTAGAAATGGGATTGATCTACGTTAACCCTGAGGGGCCGAATGGTCATCCTGATCCCGTGGCCTCTGGACGTGACATAAGGGAAACATTCTCCCGAATGGCGATGAATGACGAAGAGACGGTAGCCCTTGTTGCCGGGGGGCACACCTTTGGTAAAGCTCATGGAGCCGGGGATCCTAGTTTAGTTGGGCCAGAGCCAGAAGCTGCATCTATTGAAGAGCAGGGGCTCGGCTGGATCAATGCTTTTGAATCTGGAAGGGGGATCCACACGACTACCAGCGGTATCGAGGGGGCGTGGAAGCCCAATCCTACTCAATGGGACAACGGTTATTTCGATATGCTTTTCGGCTACGAATGGGAGCTTACAAAAAGCCCTGCAGGTGCTCACCAGTGGGTAGCTAAGGATGTCAGGGAGGAACACCTGATCCCAGATGCGCATGACGCGGCTAAGAAACACTCACCGATCATGACGACAGCGGATCTTGCACTGCGTTTTGACCCACTTTACGAGCCCATCGCGCGTCGATTCCACGCCAATCCAGATCTCTTTGCTGATTCGTTTGCGCGCGCATGGTTCAAGATGACCCATCGTGACTTGGGTCCAAAATCCCGATATCTCGGTCCTGAAGTTCCCAGCGAGGATCTCATCTGGCAGGATCCTTTACCGGTCTTGTCGAATCCCCTCATTGATCAAAAGAATATTGAGAATCTTAAAGCCTCGCTAGTAGCGAGTGGCCTCTCAATTTCAGAACTGGTCCGAACAGCCTGGGGATCGGCCTCAACATTTCGTGGGTCAGATAAGCGCGGTGGTGCAAACGGCGCAAGAATTCGATTGGCCCCCCAGAAGGATTGGGCCGTTAACGAGCCTATGAAACTCGCTCGCGCATTAGCGGTACTTGAGGCCATTCAACAACAGTTTAACGAAACCCAAGTGGATGGTCGGCTCGTGTCATTGGCCGATCTGATAGTTCTTGGGGGGTGTGCGGGGATAGAAGAAGCAGCAAAAGCTGCAGGCATCCTGGTCGTCGTGCCTTTTGTCCCGGGACGTAGCGACGCATCTCAATCTCAGACCGATGTCGAGTCGTTTTCAGTGCTTGAGCCAATATCGGATGGATTTCGTAATTATTCGACTCACGACCAGGGCCGTTTAGCTGAGGCTCTTCTGCTGGATAAGGCCCAACTTCTGACATTAAGTGCACCTGAAATGACGGTTCTATTGGGTGGGCTTCGTGTGCTGGGTATCCAATGGGATGGTTCGAGGACAGGGCTATTTACAAAAAGGCCACAGGTACTGAGCAATGACTTCTTCGTTAATTTGCTTGATATAGATACGACTTGGTCTTTATCGTTTGATAAACAGGGGGTATACCTCGGTCATTCTCGCAAGACTCAAGAACTAAAATGGGAAGCATCGAGAGTCGATCTTATTTTTGGTTCAAACTCACAGCTCAGGGCGATTGCTGAGGTTTATGCCCAAGCAGATACTGAGAACAAATTCGTATACGACTTCGTTGCGGTATGGAATAAAGTGATGAATCTCGACCGCTTTGAGTTCAATTAATCCCATAGATACTGATGCTATGTGCCTCTCGTGGCATGAAGGCCGCAGAAGAGCTCCTTGGCTTCTTCGCCGGCATCCTCGTCACTGATCGGCACGGGGCCTATAACGACTACCCATCAGATCAACGCCAGCTCTGCTGGGCCCATATCATTCGAAACCTTGAGCGTATGGCAGGATTCAATCGGCAGTCGACCTTCACCCTGAGGGTCTCCTGACTGTGACCCCCGTTCAATGTTCTTCCCCTTAAAAATAAAAAAGGCCCCACTAGGGCTCTGTGCTTTTGCGCGTCTAACCGCCAAAATGACGCGCTTTTCAACCGCCAACTACAAGGTGACTAACCCGTCCGGATGAGCGCTTCCACAATGTCGCATATCGGATCAATTTCTTCATCGGCCAGGCGTGGCCACATATTCCCCTTGCCGCTTAGTCCAATCCTGGTTCTTCACATCGTCAGTCAGCTCAACCCCTCGAACCCCACAGTTGGCTGGAAGCCGGTATTCAAATACGTAGCCTTTGATCTGGCTTGTGATCGGACAAACAATGAATCGCGATGTCTTCCGATTGTATTCTTTTGCCGTCAGAACAAGTGGAGGCCGCCTCCCCGCCTGTTCAAAACCCGCTTGTGGGGAGAAGTTCATCCAGACGATATCCCCGCGAGCTGGGATGTATGCCTTCTTCTTTCCTACCACAGCTCAGAAGCAACGGGCGTTGTCTCGAACTTGGAAACATCAGGCAAACTCTCAGGGGAGATCTGCTTCAGCATGGCATGGATATCCACCTTCAACATGTTCTGTGGTTTCACGACCGGGCGCAGGATGATCGACCGCTCAGGGGTGACTTCAACATCGACAAAGTCTCCGAAGAGAGACCCGCAGTTTTCAGAATGACAGAAGGAATGCGGACCCCCGCACTGTTTCCCCACTTTGTGACCGTAATAGACATGGCGTCAATATGTGATGGATGAAAGGATATAACATGGTATATCCATCAGTGGCTCCACTTCAGCCCTCTGGCTTCCCATACTTATCGGCTACATGCGCGTCTCCATCAAGAATTTGAGAAAGGCTTTAGCCGGGCGACACAGCTGAAAATTAAAGGTCAGCCGCGCGGCTGCGAGAACTTGATGATGTTGATGCCCCCCAGAAGGGCCAGATGCGGGCCGCTCACCATCGGTGAGCTGCAAGGTTTCCCCGGATCCATAAGAGTCATCAGCGAGTCACGTTTATCGATCTTGTGCTCGCTAAACGGATCGATCGAGGACGGCTGGGGGGCGAAGGCAATAACCGTTCAGCGCAATGCGGCCGATCAGCGCCGCGAGCGCTGTAGGCTTAGGATTTCGGAGAACTCCTTTTTTGGTCAGAGGGACCCCTTCCCTATATGGCTAAGCTGATGTCCGCTCGAAGTGAACAGGCGCCTTATTTCGCTTGTGGCGATTGAGCCATTTCCAGGTGCTTTAAGGCTTCTTTGGCATGCAACGTAGTCTCTTTTGCATCATTCTGTTTGGTGGCGCTGACCGCCGCTTCCAGATGCACGATCCCTTCTGCCGTGTGTGGGTTTGCCTCCGCCTTTTCTGAAGCCTTGGCATGTTCAAGAGCTGTGTTGATGTTGCTGACCAGGAGCGGTGAGTGTTCAACACCCCCATGGTCACTGGCTTCGCCATGGGCAACCGCTGCTTTGGTGTGCTCTATGGCTTGGGGCAGATGCACTGACTCAGCGAAGACGAGTCCACTGTTCAGCAGCCATGCCATGCTCACGGCGATCATAGTATTTTTCATAATGTTTTCTCGTTACTTTTTGGTTTATAAACGCAAACTACAGCAATTAGTTGATAAGGATGGCTTGAGGTTCCCTTCATTTTTTATTCCGGGACGCCATCCAAGCCGTTCCCTCAGCCTGGGCATCGGTGAAAGACATTTTCCCGGCCTCCTCTCTCTCGGCTTCAGGGTACTCATCAAGCGGGCATCGGTTCCCGTTTTTGCGAATTCCACGCTCATTCGGCCACCCATTCTACGGGTGTTCATTTGCAGCGAGATGTGACCCATGGGCGCCCACCTTCTGGATCACGGAAGGACTACTGGTGTAAAAAATCGGCATTACGATCAGTGGGAAACCCTGCCGGAAAAAAAAGAGGCTTTAGACCCCTGGGAGGCTTTTATCCGGGAACACGTTTGAGATCGGAGACTAAATCCAGCTTAGAGGTGCCTCGATTACTTCACCAGACGCTGCACAATAGATCATTCCTCACGTGCCGACCCTGAACCGTAAACGGCCAGCCGATACACCTATTCTTTTGAGCGTCTGACGCGCAGTCTCTCGTCCATTGTTTTTGATGGAGGAATGAGCTGATGACCCGAATGGATAGAAGACGTCATGTTGATGCCTGG